>ERZ839947.2685-NODE-2685-length-12178-cov-2.722098_pt1 | contig 12178 bp, 9 predicted proteins | sample MGYA00519908_ERZ839947 | MGnify/ENA primary metagenome ERZ839947 (study PRJEB31850, sample SAMEA3708857) | human gut metagenome | biome: human gut; feature: human-associated habitat; material: faeces | place: China | collected 2014 ... | reverse complement strand
GTTGCTGAGACCAACACAGCCAAGAATAATGTCTATAGGATTAAATCGCTTATCTTTTAACACATAACATATAATAGAGATGGCGATGGTAATAATACATAACGGTGGGATTATTCTTTTAATTCTCTTTCCCCAAAAACCTTTCAGACCAACTTTATCATATGATTTTCTTAGGCCATATCCAGATAGAAAAAGAAAAACTGCAACGCCAAAATATCCTAGCGGATTTAATGCATCCCCCCCATCACTCTCGGTAAATGTGACAGCGTTATAAAAATCAATGCGATACCCTTACAGAAGTCCGATTCTTCCTTACTTAACTCAATGTCCATCAGTATCTCCCCAAACTGCAATATTCAGTCACATCAATATTCTCTTTAAGTATTTTAGCTGGCACTCCACCAACGGAGCAATTGCTAGGAACATCATGAATCACAACAGCATTTGCGCCTATAATGACATTGTCCCCAACTGTTATATCTCCCAGAACCTTGGCTCCTGTAGCAACATACACATTATTGCCTATAATGGGATGCCCTTCCTTGTTGGATCTTCCTCCAGTTAACACATTTGTTCCTATAATTACATGGTCACCAATTTTAGTTTTCTTACTTATCACACACCCGATTCCGCCATATAAAAACTTACAATTTTCACCTATTTCTGCCTCATATGGTATCGAGGAATTATGAACAACATATATGATTGCTTTTATAATCTTAGGTAGAAGATGAATATGATGCAGATATAACCACCGCTCTGCCCTATACATTTTGTATGCATTCATAATTTCACCCACCTTTTTTACAATATTCTATTGCATCTTTAAATCCTTGGAACATCCGATCGATGCTTACCTCTTTATCATAGACTTCAAGGCAAGCTTTCGACATTTTCGACAGCCTTTCTTCATCATGAAGAAGATCCACCATATACTTCTTGAAGTCTTCTTCATCTTTTGCGAGATAACCAGTTGTTCCATTCTTCATGTAGTAAATCTCAGGGGCATGTGTTCCCTCTAGCAATACAACCGGAAGTCCCCAGAATAGTGCTTCGTTCATTGCCAAGCCAATATGACCGGGTGTACTAAAGACATCGCCCATTTTATATACTTCATTCACATCAGAGCCATACTTTTCTCCAAGATAGTACAAATTTTGGTGAGAATCCACTTTCTTCTGCTGCTCCTTTGAGAAGCCAGGCCCTACCATAACAACGGCGATATCTTCTAAATCTGCAAACGCATCCATAAGAAAATCAACTCGCTTATATGGCATCATTCGTGAGATATATAGAATCACCTTATTTTCACTAATACCGTACTTCTTCTTAGTTATTTCCTTATCAGGCACTGTTTCTTTATCGATATCTGTGAAATTCAGAGTATTGTAGGCCACAAAAAGCTTTTTCTGGTTTTTCTCTGAAAAATATTTTCGCATATCTGGTGTGTATGTAATCAACGCATCACATTGATTGTGAATAAAGTGGAAGATAGCATTTTTTACCTTGTCATTTGGGGTTTTAATATTAATTCCATGGTTCCAGTAGATTACAGGGATTCTGTTTACCTTACAGTATCCGATAATAGGGAGCATCACCTTATCTTTTAAATGCAGAAATAGAATGACATATTGAGGTTTGATCTCTTTTATTTTCGCAATGTACTGCTTTGCTGAAAATGGAATTTCATAATGCACAAACTTCAAATCATAATTCACATTTTGAAATCTATTACTTAAAACTTGAAAGTCGTATCCTCTTTCCCGAAATTTGTCAAAAAAGTAATTGTAAATTTTTTCGCGATAATGCAAAACATCATTTGAAATCAGAAGTATTTTTTCCATTTCTACCACCTCATTCAAATTTTCCGGTAAAGAACTTTTCATAACCTTCGAGTAAGGCTTTGCTCGTATGTTCCCAGCTCAATTCATTTACAACTCTATTACGACCATATGCACCGATCTTCTTGCGTAATTCCGGATTATCCAGCAATTCCATAATTTTCTTTGCCATGTCCTCAGCATCGTTGTTTTTTGCATACAGAGATGCATCCTGCGCAGAATAACGGCCTTCTGTCAAATCGAACTGAACAATAGGTTTTGCAAGTGCCATATATTCCAAAATCTTGTTCATAGTACTCTTATCATTCATACTATTGTATTTGTCACTATTGACACAAACATCAGCTGTGTTTAGATATTCAAGCATTTGCTGATCCGACGCACGCCCCGTAAATTCCACACAGTCGTCCAAACCCATATCATGCGCCTGCTTTTTCAATGCTTTCAAATGCGGACCTCCACCAACAATACCCCAGAACACATTATTGTCATGTTCCTTAATGTATTTTGCGGCATCCAACAAGTATTCAATTCCCTCCTGCTGACCAATAACGCCGAGGTATCCAACCATATACTTGTATCCGCGTTTAATGCTCTCTACCGGAGGCATAATGCGCATACGTTCAAGTTTCGGACCACTACGCAGAACGATTACATTGTTCGGATTCATCTTTCCGCGTTCAATAGCGATTTTCTTATAGCTTTCATTTGTTACGAAAGCAAATGTACAGTGCTTATATGTCTGCTTTTCCAGCCACAACTGACTCTTATACAGGAGTCCACTTGTTTTTCCAAATTTAGCTTCAAAAAGTTCCGGGCAAATATCATGATGGTCGAATACATATTTCACACCATACTTTTTGAAATGTTTTGCAACCATGTAAATATCATCCGGCGGATTGCAACCATGAATTACGTCAAAGCCAATCTCCTTATATACCTTTTTCGCAAGTCGCAATTCTTCCTTCAATGCCGTAAGGTATTCTTTCGCGTATCCCACTGCACCATTACCTTCTGCTGGAAGGTCATGCCGGAAAATATGCACACCCTGAAGGTATTCCTCTTCCTGCGTATATCCCTTGCCCTTCGGGCAAATAACTGACACGGTATATCCGTTCATAGCCAAAGTGGTTGCTTCCTGCCACACACGAGTATCGAACGGAACCGGAAGGTTTTCGACAATAATAAGAACTTTTCTACTATCAGAATTCATTTTATCCTCTCACTCTTTGTATTATCAATTTATATTTTCCTCTTGATGTATACTCCATTGCACGTACAACATTTACCTGAACGGTTATTGCCAACCCAATTTTATTCTGGAAAAGGTCTCTAACAGATTCAATTTCCCTCTCTGTCAGATTATTAAATGGAATCACGTTTACTTCGACTGTTCCTTTATATTCCTGAACAAATTGGTAATTAGCGATTTTGTCCAGAATCGGACTGTGTACTTCTAGCATTGCAGCGGAAATTATCTCTCCGTCATTACCGTATAGAACACCATCCCGATGCCCTTCTATTTTAAATAGATCGTAGTATGGTGTAGCAGTATCATCAAGTCTATATCTTATCAGTGGCATTTTCTGATTAATAAATCCAGTACATATTATGCTTCCATCAGTATCTATTTGAACATAGCCATAAAGGGGGTTAAATCGATACCCCCCCCCCCGATTTGTTCCGCAAACACAGCTCTTTCCGTGTGTCCAAAAAATGCAAATGTGTCGCATTCAAGAACTTCCTTTATCATTTTCCTCTGAAAATCATAGATGTTTTCAGAAATCAAAAAAACAGCCTTATACTTGTTTTTTAAGTCAATATTCAACTGCTTTGCACATTTGCATAAGCTGTAGATTGCCGATGGAAAACCATGAAGAAAATCAACACCAAATGACTCCATTCTCTTTATGTACTCGCTTATTGTCTCCGTATTAATCTCACATGGGTTCAGTTGTATTTCATTGTATAACGGGTTATACTTGATAAATCCCCCGTGAAAATCTGTACCTCTAAAAGATGCCATTTTTGATGATTTGTAACTGTATCCATGCTGCTCCCAGAAATGATAAATAAAGGCACGTTCCTTATAGATTGAATCTCTGTCCAGATTTACTTTCAAAGGCGTTCCTGTACTTCCTCCCGTTGTTGCCGAATAGAAATCGTCAATATCATCTGCTTGCAGTTCATCAAAATTGGCAATAATCTCTGCTTTATCTAGTGTTGGTATTTTACTAATTTCGGAAGAATCTTTAATGTTATAGACATTAAGTCCACATTTATCAAAGATCTTATGATAGTATGGAACATGCTCGTATGCATGAATAAGAACAGCCTTCAATTTTTCAAACTGCATTTTTTCAATGTCTGCAGCAGAAGAATACTGCGCTTTCTCCAACGTATTAAACTGCTTCTGAAATTCTGTATTGTAAATCAATTTTGCCCGAATCACTGGCGCCGCCATTTGCTTCAGCGGATCTGGCATGCATGTATTCAATTTTTTTAATAATGCAATTCCCATATTTCCCTCACTCTACAATAATTTTCACTACCGCGATGCCTGTTGGAGTTCCTACAACAATTTTCTTTGTACATTGCTGTTCCCCATACTTTACAGAACATTGCACATCTTCCGTCCATATTCTAGCATTGGAACTATCAACAATCATTTTCAGCTTGATATCTCGATCATAAACACTGATTATATTACCCGCAATCTTCATCTGGCATTCAGGAGCGAGAATGTAATTAATCTGTATTTTATCGCCCGAATTCAAATTTTCGACCCGATCCGTAATCGTCAATACAGACTCTCCATCAAATTCATACTTTCGTATATGCTTTGCAGGTGAATATCCATCATGAGAAGCTGTAAGTTCTATTTTTCCCTGCGCATTTGAGTGTGATATTAGCTGGCTCTCTGCTCGTTTTCCCCACAAAAAAGCTCCAAGCATCTCCGACTGATCTCTTCCATTGATGCAGACAGTATTATGATTCTCAGTTTTTCGATAGGCGTTTCTGCTTTCAATATCACAATGATAAATGTATGTACCAGGATCTATAAAAACAGGTAATCCATTTACATACATTTGAAAACTCAAGGCATCCGCATGACCGTGCGCTGCAATGGTTCCAAACCCTAACGCCGCGTGATCAATTCCAATCAGAATCCTGTGATCACGACTTCTAAGAATTGTATTTCCACCACATTTATAGCAGGCATCAAGTGGCACTTGGTATAACGACTTGCTTAGAGCTATATTGCAATCCTCGGTGCTAAAGAGCCAATTCAGATTTTCATTACCCACTTTGTGAAGATTTATATACTGCTCATCCAGCAGAAAACTGAAAAGCCCAAGTACATATTGATAATGATTGAAGCCCCCTTGTAAATCAAGAATTTTTCCTTCATCATCATCTCCAAATACCATCATTTCGCCGTAATCACCCATGCAGTCTGCCATGTAAGAGCACATTTTTTTCAGCGTTGGTTTCCAGTTCTTCGGAACAGATATTTTATTTTTCACAAGCAATCGCATCATCAATCCCATTGCTTCCATATAAAAAGATTGATAATGCAACGACAGTTCCTTATTTACACCATCAGAATAGTTTTGCAAAGGTAGCTCTCTTGTGAGAATATTTACCGCTAAGTCAATCCAAGGCTTATAGTCACACAAAACACCCGTCTGCCCTATTGCGTACGCCTCCACAATCAGGTGATTATTAGCTGATGAATACCTTGAATAGTGCCTAGCAATGTAGTCCGTCATGTTAAGGATTCCTGTTTGCAGTTGTACTGACAGCTTATCAGGTGCACCCGCTTTTTTTAAGAAACACCAAGCATAACACCAGTTGCTACACCGAATGGCAATTTCCATGACGCTTGTCCATGAAATCCCCCATAGAAAAGGGTTTTTCTGATTCCAGTCATTAAACAGATTTTCAAACTCTAAAAGAACCTTTTTATCACCACTCACATAATAAACCTTTGCTAACAGCGCAAATTGAAAATGACGATTTAATTCCCAGTTTGTTCTGGCATCGCCAATGTCATCACGTTGCTTATACTCCATCCCATAGCTAAACTGTTCCGGCCAGTTATTTTCTGTCTGGAATCCAGCATTCCACCTCTTTTTATAGGTCTCATAGTGATACCCCCCTAATAACGGGATTTCCGTTCCCAGTGAAAATGTCTTATTATCCCAATTCAGGTGCATTCTATCTGCATCCAACTGCAACGCAGACAGCTTTTCGTTAAATAAAATCTCGGTCACGGCTGTTTTACGCGACTTGAATCTATTTTCTTCACTTTTCTGAATCGCTTTCTGCGATATTCTCCATGCAACCTCTGGCGCACTCATTGCCTTCAGTCGCCGCACAAGCCACGCAAAATCAGCCATGACCGAACCTCCAAATTTTCTTCTTAATTAAAACTCTGTAGTAGCCATATCCCGCACCAGTTTGTCATTCTGAGCAGGATTCTGGTTGATGTTGCCCCAGCTAATGCCCTCATAGTTTCCTTCGTAATCAATCGTCTGGAACTGACGCACTAGATCAACAATTGCTTTGTGAGGATACTTTGCAGGCACATCTGCAAATTCTTTTCCCTTGTTCGTAATTACAAGCACATCACTTGCCGAGCATACAGAATCCAAATCATCGGTAATGATTCCATGCAGATGCGGAAGCTTTGCAGCGATGAAGTCTGCATTCGTATTGGTTTTCTGGGAAATGGCAACGTTCTTATCGTAGATCTTAATCTCGTAGCCCTTACCCAACAGAGCATCAGCAACATCAATAATAGGGCTGCAACGCAGATCGTCTGTACCCGCCTTAAAACTCAACCCAAGAATACCAATCTTGCGTTTGCCCTTACTCTCAATAATGTCAATCGCATTCTTTTTCTGAAGTTCATTTGACGGATTGATTGCGTTGATAACCGGGCAGTCAACATACAAATCGTGCGCCAGTGTGCGCAGCGCCTTGGAGTCCTTCGGCAAGCAGGAACCACCATAAGCAAAACCGGGTTTGAAATAGTAAGGAGAGATATTCAGCTGCTTATCTTTGCAGAAAATCTCCATAACCTTATGGCTATCAATACCCAATGCCTTGCAAATATTCCCCACCTCATTTGCAAAAACAATCTTCAAACCATGGTAAGTATTGTCAACATATTTCATCATCTCAGCAACGCCAATATCGGTAGAGATAAATTCACCCGGAATATCCTTGTAAAGTTCACGGAACTTTTCTTCCGCAATTTCGCTATCAGTACCAATGAGTGTAAGCGGCGGATTCATGTAATCCTGAACAGCAGTTCCTTCACGCAAGAACTCAGGATTAGACACAACAGTGAATCCTTCACCACGCTTCTTACCAGATGCCTCCGCGATGATTTCTCCAACTTTAGCATTCGTTCCAGGAAGAACAGTGCTGCGGATTGCCACAATATGAAAATCGTCTTTATCACGCATTGCTTCACCAATCTGGCGGGCAACCTCGTAGATATACTTCAGATTCAGATGACCTTCCTTGCTGCTCGGTGTTCCAACAACAATAAAAGAAATTTCAGAGTTATGTACTGCATAATGATAGTCCATTGTAGCTTCAAGCAGTCCTTTATCGTGAGCCTCTTTGCACAGCTCATCAATTTCTGCCTCAATGATAGTCGGACGTCCCTGATTAATCAGATTCACCTTATTCTCTGACACATCATTGCCAATAACATGATGACCCAGCTTGGCACAGCAAGCAGCGCCAACACAGCCAACATAACCCAAACCAAAAATACTAATGTTCATCTTAATAACTCCTTTACTTTATAAGAAATGGTTTCCATTCTCCACCAATTTTCAGCATCGAACTTTAATCAGTTCTGCATCACCAACAACCAAGCATCTACCAAGCCCAGCAGGCAAGAACAAAGTTTCCCCCCTGCTGAAACGCATCGGTTTCTGTTCAGCATCCATTGTCTGAACCTCGCCATATCCGCTCAGGCACATTAATATCTGAAAAGAAGTATCCATCACAGAAAAGGCAAAACCCTTCGTTACTTGTATTCTTTCTGTTTCAAAATATTTGCAACGGCAAAGCAACTCACGAGAGCAGCCAGAATAGTATTTCACCATTCTCGGTTTCTGACTCACATCTGGTGCAACCTTCATATTCATGACCTGCACAGCTTTGTCAAAATGCAGTTCGCGTTTTTTACCATTCTTATCCACACGGTCATAGTCGTAGACACGATAGGTCACATTGGAGCTTTCCTGAATTTCAGCAATCAGGATACCCTTCCCGATGCCATGTACCGTTCCTGCCGGAACAAAATATGTATCGCCCTTGTGAACTGGAACCTTTTGCAGATGCTTGTCCAGTGTTCCGGTATCAACCGCTTTTCGGAGGATTTCCTCTGTTACCTCATGCTGAAAGCCATATATAAGACTTGCACCCTCATCAGCATCAATGACATACCACATTTCGGTCTTACCATTGTCTCTTTCATGCTCTCTTGCATACTCATCACTAGGATGAACCTGAACGGACAAGTCTTTCTTGGCATCGATGAACTTAACCAAAACTGGAAGTTCACCATCTTCTATCTTTGTACCGAGATATTCCGGATGTGCTTTCAATACTTCAGCCAGTGTTTTTCCTTTATATGTACCATTTGCCACATAGCTGGGACCGTCCCGATGAACCGAACACTCCCAGGTTTCTGCTAATGGTGTTAAATCAATCTTTTTACCATATTCTTCCCGAAGTCGAGTACCACCCCACAAATAATCTTTACCCATCGGAATCAATTTCATGATTTCCATTACTCTGTCTCCCACTATTTCTTATTTCATTGGAAATTTAATCTTATCTGAAGCACTAATTTCATCTCCCAACTGAACTTCAATCATATCCAGCGGAGTAATCGCTTCAACTGTATGCCTGCAGCCTGCTGCAATCGTAATTACATCACCAGTGCGGAGCACTTGTTCCATACCGTCCACAATCGCCTTACCCTTACCAGAAACGACAGTCCATACTTCCTCACGGTAATTATGCATATGGTAGGTCATATGCTCGCCAGCTCTCATGGAAACCTTGACAGTCATAGAACCCGGCTGCACATCGATAACTGTATAAGTCCCCCAAGACTTCTCAGCATACATCGCCTCAGTCTCGATTTTTTCCACATAGGGCTTCATTTTACCGCTGCGTTCTTTATCAGAAATCAAGATGCCATCACCGCTCGCTGCCACAATAAGATCTTTACAGCCCATGCAAAGAATAGGGATATTCAGTTCATTGACCACATTGGTGTTTTCACAGGTCTCATCCAGAATAGCTTTGCCCTTGGTCTTATCCGCCATGACTTCAGCCATCATGTTCCATGTGCCGACATCCTTCCAGGCACCGCTGTAACGGAGTACCTGAATGCTGGATTCTTTCTCGACTACTGCATAGTCGAAGCTGATTTTAGTCAAGGTATCATACTTATTGAACAGGTCGCGGTAATCTTCGAAATCAATCATGCTGTGTGCTTTGTCCTGCAGATATCCTAGCTTAAATGCAAAGATACCAGCATTCCACAGTGCGCTCTGCGCCAGATACTTTTTAGCAGTTTCCTTATCAGGCTTTTCCTTGAATTCCTTAACCTTACTGACATTTTCACCGCTTTCCGGGATAATATAACCATACTTTTCACTCGGTACCGTTGGCTCAATGCCCATCAAAGTCAAGTTTGCACCGCCCTGCTCTGCCAACTCTTGCAAGGTCTTTACAGCTTCGTAATAGGTATTATCTACATAAGGGTCAACCGGGCAGACAATAACAGCCTCATCCTCTGCCACGCCCAGTTCATCATGGAGATAAGCTGCTGCCAGTGCAATGGCCGGGAACGTGTCACGACGGCAAGGCTCTACACAAATAAATGCTTTCTCACCCAGTTGGTTCTTAATAGCACTTGCCTGCGATTTACTTGTTGCAATCGTAATTTTTGCATCTGCATCTACGGTAGTAATCTGACGATACACACGCTGAACCATAGACTCATACTCATCATTATTCTTAAACAGCTTGATAAACTGCTTGCTGCGCACATCATTGGAAAGAGGCCAGAGACGTTTGCCAGAGCCACCAGAAAGTAAAATAATATTCATTGTATTTTCTCCCACCATCTATTATTTCAAGTATGTTTCTGCACTCTTGCAGATCTCTGCTTCCACCTTATCGGCGGCTTCCTTATTCTCTGCGCTGACAGAGATATAGGTCTTGAGCTTCGGCTCCGTACCGGAAGGACGAACCACGATAGAACAGTTATCTTCCAACAGGAATTTCAGCACATCGGACTTTGGCAGACCATCCAGACCATGTGCATAATCCAGTAGCTTTACGACTTTCTTGCCTCCAAACTCCTTAATGTCTCCACGGAATGCCTGCATGATGCCCTGCATCTTAGCAAAACCAGCACTGCCGTCAAATTCGTAACTATGCAGGGTGTTCAGGCAGTAGCCATAGGTCTTATACAGCTCGTCTAGCTTATCCAGCAGGCTGATGCCCTTGGTGGCATAGTAACTGAACATCTCGCAGATCATGTAAGCGCCGTCCACGCCGTCCTTATCCCGGACGTAGGAGCCAGTCAAATAGCCATAGCTTTCCTCAAAGCCGAACACATAACTGTCGGCATTCCCCTGCTGTTCCAGTTTGCCAATCTGCTCACCGATAAACTTAAAGCCAGTCAGCACATCGATCAGCTGCACACCATAATGTTCGGCAATCTTCGCGGCCATCGGCGTGGTGACGATAGTCTTTACTGCAACCGGATTTTTCGGCATAGTTCCATTTACCTGACGCATCTTGCATACAAAATCAAACAGAAGCACGCCCATCTGATTGCCGCTGATCAGCGTATATCCACTCGTTGTTTTCACAGCTGCACCTACACGGTCACAGTCCGGGTCGGTTGCCAGCAGAAGATCACTCTGTGTTTTCTCTGCCCAGCGCAGGCCAACCTTGAGGGCTTCGCGCACTTCCGGATTCGGGTATTGGCAGGTCGGAAAATGGCCATCCGGATTTTTCTGCTCATCCGGAATCGTGATATTCGTGAAACCATGTTCCTTCAGACAGCGCGGCACACACGAAATACCAGCACCATTCAGCGGTGTATAGACAATTGCAACGTTCTTATCAATGCCTTCCGGCAGAAGCGATGCCGTCGAAACCGCCGCTTGATAACGATCAATCGTATCTTCGCCAATGTAGTTGATTATTCCATTCTCCATCGCTAGCTCGAAATCTGTACGCTTAACATCGTCAAACGGATCTACTTCATTGATTGCAGTCTGAATTGCCTTTGCAGCCTCTGTCGTGATCTGACAGCCATCTGCACCATATACCTTGTAACCGTTGTACTTTGCCGGATTATGGCTCGCTGTCAGCACGATACCGCCGCTGCAATGCAGATCACGCACTGCAAAAGAAAGTGCTGGTGTCGGCATTAAATGATCGTAAATATGCACCTGAATGCCATTGGCCGCAAATACTGCTGCCGCTGCACGCGCAAAATCATCCGAATGTATACGGCTGTCATAACCAATTGCAACACTCGGCTTCTCGAACTGCTGATTGAGGTAATTGCTGTAACCCTGCGTTGCCTTGGATACCGTAAATACATTCATTCGGTTCGTACCTGCCCCCAGTACTCCACGCAGACCACCGGTGCCGAATTCAAGTTCTTTATAGAAACGGTCCTCAATATCTTCTCTATCATTCTGTATATTCAACAGTTCATTATGCAGTTCTTCATTGTTCGCAGTTTGAACAGTCCAACGATGATAAATATCCTCAATTGCCATCATACACTTTTCCTTTCAAATGTTTTTCCTCATTCTCAGTTGACTTCCAATATTTCTTTACACACGTTCGTAAACTGACATGCTGAATTTTCCCAAGTAAAGAATTTAGCACGAAGATATCCATTGTGAATCAGTGCAATACGATATTCATTGTCGTTCAGCACCTTTTCCATACCATCTGCAATACTTTCGAAACTCTGAGGATCTACCATGCACGCTGCATTCCCTACTACTTCCGGCAGGGATGCAGCCTCAGCACAGACAACCGGGCATCCCCAAGTCATTGCTTCTAACGGTGGAATACCAAAACCTTCGTACAGTGACGGAAACACAAAAGCACTCGCATTTTCATACAACGTATTTTTCTCTTCCGCAGAAACATATCCTGTGAAAATCACATCATGTTTGCAGTGTATTTTAGCGGCCTCATCAAAGATTTTCTCATTTTGCCATCCTTTCCCCCCTGCTATCACTAACTGATGTGATATA
>ERZ839947.2684-NODE-2684-length-12181-cov-2.692232_pt1 | contig 12181 bp, 9 predicted proteins | sample MGYA00519908_ERZ839947 | MGnify/ENA primary metagenome ERZ839947 (study PRJEB31850, sample SAMEA3708857) | human gut metagenome | biome: human gut; feature: human-associated habitat; material: faeces | place: China | collected 2014 ... | reverse complement strand
CTGGACGCCTCGGCGGCGACGCACATGCCGGACGTTCTGGAAATGCCGTACCGCCCGATGGTCATCGGTTCCGGCGAGCCCGGCGAGAAGCGTTGGAGTTGCCGTCTTGCGGGCAAGTCCTGCCTCGCGGGGGACGTGATCGGCGAATACAGTTTCGACGAGCCGCTCAAGGCCGGGGACAGGCTGGTCTTTACCGACATGGCGATTTACAGCATGGTGAAGACCACGACTTTTAACGGTCTGCGTCTGCCCTCCATCGTGCGCTGGAACCCGGAAACCGACGAGACGCGGCTTGTCCGGGAATTCGGCTACGAAGATTTCAAGATGCGGTTGTCCTGATGTCGAAAGAAAAGCTCTCCTATGCGCAGCAGGTCTGCGTCAAAAGCGCGGGAAAGGCCATGCAGCGCACCGGGATGGTCGGCCCCGGCGCGAAGGTCGGGGTCGCCGTTTCGGGCGGCGTGGACAGCTGGGTGCTGCTGGAAGTGCTCCGGCGGCGCCAGCGCATCGTGCCTTTCCGGTTCGACATCATGGCGATCCATCTGAATCCCGGCTTTGATGCGGAAAACCACGCGCCGCTCGTCGAGTATCTGGCGAAACACGGCGTTGCGGGCCACATCGAAGTCACGGATCACGGTCCGCGCGGGCACTCGCCGGAAAACCGCCGCAATTCCGCCTGTTTCTACTGTGCCATGCTGCGCCGCACACGGCTGTTCGAGGTATGCCAGCGGTACGGGCTGACCCATCTCGCCTTCGGGCACAACGCCGACGATCTGGTTACGACGTTCTTTATGAATCTTGTCCAGAACGGGCGCGTTGAGGGCATGGGCATGTGTGATGACTTTTTCAAGGGGGCGCTCAAAGTCATCCGGCCTCTGCTTCTGGTGGAAAAGCCGGATATCATCAAAGCGGCGCGGCGCTGGGAGCTGCCCGTCTGGTCGAATCCCTGCCCTTCCGCCGGGAAGACCAACCGGGCGAATTTCCAAGCCAAGATCGACGCGCTGCACGGCGGCGACAAGATGCTCAAGACAAACCTTTTCAACGGGTTGTGCCGCTGGCAGCTGGCGCAGTCCGAAAGCGGGAACAAGGCATGATCGGCAAACTCCGCAAGGCTATCGAGCGCAAGCTTTCGGTTCAGGACGTTCTTTCCTACTCCGCGATCACGTTGCAGCGCCACTGGTCGAAGGATTGGGGCACGCTGGCCCTGCGGATCAAGGCCCTGCTGTTCGGCGTTGAGGTCGGGCCAGGCGTTACGGCGTGCGGTTCGGTGATCCTTGGGCGGTGGCCCGGCAGCCATATCCGCCTCGGCGCGGGGTGCAGCCTGATTTCCTCCTCGCGGCGCGCCACTGCCTCCACGCTGTACGCGCCCGTCCGTCTCCGCACCTATGCGCCCACGGCCCGCATCGATCTGGCGGAAGGCGTCCAGCTCAGCGGCACGGCGATCACGGCGCGCTCGTGCACCATTTCCATCGGCAAAGATACGATGGTGGGCCCGAACTGCGTGATCACGGATTCCGATTTCCACGCGCACTGGCCCGCCGAGACGCGGCACATCGAACCGGCCTTTGAGCTGGATCGCGGCGTATCCATCGGCGCGAACGTCTGGATCGGCATGAATTCCCTTATCCTCAAGGGCGTGACCATCGGGGATGGGGCCATAGTCGCCGCCGGGTCCGTCGTCGTCCGTGACGTCCCTCCAAAGGCCGTCGTCGCCGGGGTACCCGCCAAGGTTGTGAAGGTTGGGGAGTGATGGGAAGCATTGGGGAGGGGAAGGGGAAACTTTCTCTAGAAAGTTTCTCCTCCCCCCGATTCTTTTATCTACCTCAACAAACAATACGAAGCGTGCTTGAGGCCTTCGGCGGCCAAACGGGACTCCAGATAAAGGGAGAGCGCGGCGACGGCCCGGTCGCACACGGGGAATACGGGGATGCCCCGCCCGCGGAGGGCTTTGCGGAGCGGTTCGAATTTTTCGCCGCCGTCCATAACTGCGACCATGGGCTTGGAAGTGCGGGAACGGACATCGGAAAGCAGCGTCAAAATGCCGTCCGGGGCGTCCATGCGGAAGGCATCGATGTCCGTTTCGGCAAGCGAGTGCGTGACCGGGGAGAGGGGATCAAGGCCGATGACGACGGCGTCGATGTTCTCGTCGTTGAGCAACAGCTCGGCCATGTAGGCATGAACCTCGTCGTCCGCGCCGGGGTTTATGTCGAGGGGATTCTTGATCGGAACCAGCTTCTCCAACCCTTTTGAAGCGATGAGCCGTTTCATGGCCAGCCGGGTTGTTTCGGAATAAGTCCCGAGGGACATGCTGTACTCGTCGGACTGGAGCGAATCCGCCATGCCCACGGACTCGAATCCGGCACCGCTGACCGCACCGAGCCGCTTGCCCCGGATGGTCGCGTTGGTGAAGGTTTCCGCCAGAAGAATCAGATCCTGGAATTCCGTGAAGTTGCGGGCCATGATCGCGCCCGCCTGCCGAATGCAGGTTTCACAGACCATGTAGTCCCCGGCGAGGGATGCCGTGTGGCCGCTGGTGGCCGTCTTGCCTTCGGGCGTCCGCCCGGCCTTGTAGAAAATCACTTGCTTGTCACGCCGTATGGCTTCGCGCACGGCCTCCGCAAACTGGATCCCGTCGAGATCCTTGAAGCCTTCCGCGTAGACGGCGATGACATCCACTTCTTGGGAGTCCATGAAATGGCGCATCATGTCCCCGAGCGTGAGATCAGTCTGGTTGCCCATTGAAATGAGATAGGACGGGCTCATTTCCGGCGTCTGGCTGAACCGATTCAGAAGGAAAGCACCGCTCTGGCTGACGATGGCTGTGCGGCGGCGAGGGTATTGCTTGTAATCCGGCATCTTGGCGGCTGGGATGAACCATGTGTCGAATTTGCCCGGACGGGAAATCACGCCCATGCAATTCGCCCCAAGGAAGGCCGGGCCGCCGTCTCCTCCGGCGGCGAGGTTCTTGTGGGCTTCGGTGATGCGGGCGATCATGCGCTCGCTCATTTCCCGGCTTTCTTCCGTTTCACCGAGGCCGCCGGGGATGAGCATGACGCTGTGCGCGGCGTTGTTTTCAATGATTTCATCCACCAGAGGCGGAACCTGTTCCGCTCCGATGGCGACGATGAACAGATCCAGGGGTCCAGGAAGCGCACGGAGGTTCGGTGCGCAGCGCACCCCGCTGGCGTCGTTTTCGCCGTCACGGATGATGACGAGTTTGTCGCGGTCAAAACCGGAGTCGATGATGTTTTCAAGGATGATCCGCCCGAAATTCCGGCGCTTGGAGGAAACGCCGATGATGCCGATGGATTTCGGGTGCAGCAGGTTGGCGATTTTTTGGATGGGGCGGGGGGTGGCCCGTTCGCCGGGAGTCGAGAAGCGGCACATGCCGTCCAGCGGAACCATGAGGTAATCCGTGAACGTGAACGGGTTGATCTCCAGTTCTTCGATAATGAAAGGCGCATCGGGGTTGCAGGGGGAGAAGTAGTTCCCCATGCGGATGAACGACTCGAAGCATTCGATAAGCTGGTCGTCGGTCACGATGCGGCGTTGCCCGCGGGTCAGCCCGGCCAGTTTCCGGTAGGAGACGGTTTTGCGGAAAAGCTCGAAGAAGGCATCGCCGTCGGTCAGTTCCGTCAGTGCGGCGACAATGGCCTGCCCTTTGCGGAAACGCTCGGCGTAGAGCTCGGTGTCCGTACCGCCGAGGCCCGCGCTGATGACCATGCCGAACTCGCGTGTGCGGCGCAGGCCGACGATCAGCTCGTTGCCGAACGATGCGGAGTCCGGCGGCATGAACTGTACTTGCAGGACGCCCTTGAGGTCTGCGGCGATGGCGTTCTGGAGCGCGGTTCCCGCCAGTCCCTTGTAGCTTTCGGGCGCGGAGGCGGGGCAGCGCTCGATCCATTCGGCATAGCGTTCCGGCACCTCGGAGAGCATACGCCGCACGGCGGAACGTACTTTGTCGGGTGTTTTTGGGACGATGCGCACGCCGCCCACTTCGGTCTTGTGGACGATGGTGGGGGAGATGATTTTCAGCACGGCCTTTTCACCGGGCAGGGACATGATCTCCTCTTCCATCGGTTTGGCGTTCCGTGGGATGAAGGAGCATTTGGGCGGCGTTTCCGAACCGGAAAGGCTCAGCAGATTGTACACTTCGAATTCATAGAGAAAATGCCGCCCCTCAGTGTGGGCGTTGCGGAACAGCTCGGTAATGGGCTGATATTCAACAGTCAGATTCATGAGAGTCTCCAGCTGGTTGTGCGGTCGGAAAGGGAATCGTCGCTTCCGAACCGTTTTTATCCCTTTTCGCCGGGAGAGGGAATCTCGTTGTAGGTGGAGGCGTTGCAATTTGGGGAGGAGCCTTTTGTCGGTTATACGCCCGCACCGGAGATACATCCAGCCTGGCACACAAGGAGCAATAGATTCTTTATCCCTGCTTCGCCCGCGCAATGGCAATACGCAAGACCGGGATGAACTCCGCCCATATCTTGAGTTGGTTCAGATCTTCTGGGAGGAGTTCCGTTCCGGCGTTTTCCGCTGCCTTGAGCACGCTTTCCGCAAAAAACGGATCGGCTGAAGAGGTCGGATGGCTGAAAGCCGAGGAAGGATATTGCAGCAGACCATAGTGGAGGGGGGAGCTACAGAGCGTTCTCGTCGCACACCATGATGTGACGAATCGCACTCCGGTTAGTTGGGACGAGAATTTTATCCCTTTCTTATCCCCAAAGAGAAAGCCCCTACAGGCTTTCACCTGTAAGGGCTTGGAAAAATTGGTGGGACGTGCGGGGGTCGAACCTGCGACTCTCTGCTTAAAAGGCAGATACTCTACCTACTGAGTTAACGTCCCGTTCCGAATTTGAATTGATACGCTTTAGAGTGTTCTCTGTCAAGGTTTAATCCGTTTTTTGCAGAAAAAACCAGCTTCTTTTACACGGGAGATACATTTCACTGGCGATCGTTATCGAAGCATCCCCTTTGCATAAGATAGATCATCTACCGATGCGTAAGACAGATCATCCTCCGAGATAGGCTTCCTTGACCTTGGGATCTTTGAGGAGTTCCTGTCCTGGGGCCTCGGCGACGACGCGGCCGACTTCGAGTACATAGGCGTAGTGCGCGATGGACAGGGCCGCGAGGGCGTTCTGTTCCACGAGCAGCACGGTTTTGCCTTCGGCGTTGATCTTCAGGATGATGTCGAAGATTTCCCTCACCAGCAGCGGGGCGAGGCCGAGCGAGGGCTCGTCGAGCATCACCAGATCCGGGCGGCTCATGAGCGCGCGGCCCACGGCGAGCATCTGCTGTTCGCCGCCGGAGAGCGTGCCGCCTTTCTGCCAGCTGCGTTCCCTGAGCCGCGGGAACAGGTTGTAGACCCAGTCGATGTCCTGCGCGATCCCTTCCTTGTCGTTACGGATATACGCGCCGAGCATGAGGTTTTCTTCGACCGTGAGGTGGGGGAGGATGCGGCGGCCTTCCGGGCTCACCGAGATGCCCCGCCGGATGATGTCCTCGGGGGATTTCCCGAGGAGCTGTTCCGTCCTGGGCTCGCTGCCGTCCCGGGTCGCCGGGGTGAACAGCACTTCGCCCTTCGTATCCTTCACGAGGCCGGAGATGGAGCGGATGACGCTGCTTTTCCCCGCGCCGTTCGCGCCGATGAGCGTGACTATCCGGCCCTGCGGGATGCACATGCTGACGCCCTGCACCGCATGGATGCCGCCGTAGTGGACGTGGAGATCCTTGATTTCAAGCATGGTTGCTGACGTCCTCTCCGAGGTAGGCTTCGATGACCCTCGGGTTGTTGCGGATGGCGTCCGGATTGCCCTCGGCGATGAGCTGGCCGTATTCCAGCACCCAGATGTACTGGCACACGCCCATGACCACTTTCATGTCGTGCTCGATGAGCAGGATGGTCAGGTCGAACTCGTCGCGGATATGCCGGATGAAGCGCATGAGTTCGGTGCTTTCCTGCGGGTTCATCCCGGCGGCGGGCTCGTCGAGGAGCAGGAAGTCCGGGCTGGTCGCCAGGGCGCGGGCGATTTCAAGGCGCCGCTGCGCCCCGTAGGGCAGGCTCGACGCCTTTTCGTCCATGTAGGAATCGAGCGCGAGGCGGTGGATGAGGCCCTTCGCCTTCTCGCGGATTTCCTCTTCCTCGCGCCGTGCGCTGGGCAGGCTGAAGACGGGCATCCACCATTGGCTTTTGCGGCGGACCTGACAGCCGACCATGACGTTTTCCAGCGCGGTTTCGCTGCCGAAGAGCCGGATGTTCTGGAAGGTCCGGGCCATGCCCGCCCTGCAGATCCGGTGCGGCGGGAAGCCCTTCACGCTGTGGCCCTTGAACAGGATGTCGCCTTCCTGGGGGTTGTAGAAGCCGCTGATGACGTTGAAGGCCGTGGTCTTGCCCGCGCCGTTGGGGCCGATGAGCCCGGTGATGGACCCCGTGGGGATCCGCATGGACAGGTCGTTGACCGCCGTGATCCCGCCGAAGCGCATGGTCACGTGCTGCACGTCGAGCAGCAGTCCGTTCTGAGCGAAGGAGGTCATGCGCGTTTCCTCCGGGAGAAGAAGTCGAAGATGGCGTCCCAGGTGATTTCACGCATTCCCATGATGCCCTCGCGTCGGTACAGGATGATGCACAGGAGGACCAGCGAGAACACGACCATGCGCATGCCGGGGATGCCGGGGATTGCGAATCCGCCGAGGGTGATGGGGTCTTCCACGGCGCGCAGCCATTCGAGCAGGACGGTGATGACCGCGCTGCCGAGGATGCTGCCCGTGAGGGAGCCGAGGCCGCCGGCCACGACGATCATGAGCACGTTGAAGGTCAGCAGGAAGGTGAACATTTTCGGGTCGATGGTGGTCAGGAGGTTGCCGAGCAGCGCCCCGCCCACGCCCGCGAAGAACGCGCCGAGGCAGAAGGAGAGCACCTTGGTCCTGAAGGTGTCGATGCCCATGACCTTCGCGGCGATTTCGTCGTCGCGGATGGCCTTGAAGATGTTGCCGAAGTTGCTGCCCAAGAGCTTGACCATGCAGTACAGGGTGATGAGCAGCCACCCGTAGTTGACCAGCAGCGAGGCGTGGAAGGGGATGCCCTTGATGCCGAGGGAGCCGTTGGTGATGGGCGTCAGGTTCACGATGAGCACGCGGATGATCTCCGCGAACCCCAGCGTGGCGATGCCGAGGTAGTCGCCGCCGAGCCGCAGCACGGGGATGGCGATGAACAGCCCGAAGATCGCGGCCACGAAGCCCCCGGCGACGACCGAGAACCAGAACGGCGTATGGATGACCGAGAAGGGCCAGATGATGTCCTCGAGGATCCACATCATTTCCTTCTGGGCGGCGGGGAGCACGCACAGGGCGGAAACGTAGGCTCCGATGGCCATGAACCCGGCGTGCCCGAGCGAGAACATCCCGGTGAAGCCGTAGATGAGGTTCAGGGACAGCGCGAGGATGGCGTTCACGGCGATGAGATTGAGTATCTGGACCTTGTAGCCGTCGAGGTTGGTCTCCGCCCAGACAAGGAACAGGGCCAGCAGGCCGATGGCGGCGAGATTGAGCAGCAGGTTGCGCATGGAGGTCTTCATATCTTTTCCTCCGAACGCTGGCCGAAGAGGCCGGTGGGCCTGACGAGGAGCACGAGCACCAGCACCACGAAGGCGAATGCGTCGCGGTAGCCGGACAGGCTGGGCATGAAGGCCACGGTCATGATCTCGATGAAGCCGAGCAGCAGCCCGCCGATCATGGCGCCCTGGATGGAGCCGATGCCGCCGAGCACCGCCGCGATGAAGGCCTTGAAGCCGGGGAAGATGCCCATGTAGGGGTTGATCTGCGGGTAGCGCAGGGCCCACATGATGCCCGAGGCCGCCGCCAGCGCGGAGCCGAGCCCGAAGGCCAGCGCGATGATGCGGTCGACCCGCACCCCGAGCAGGCGCGTGGTTTCGATATCCTTGGAGATGGCCCGCATGGCCAGCCCCGGTTTGGTGCGGTGGATGATCCACAGGAGCCCGAGCACGAGCACGAAGCTGACCACGGGCACGACCAGCGTGATCGGCAGCAGCTTCAACTGCCCGAAATTGATGGGCGTCATGAGCCATTCCGGCTGGTACACGGGGCGCGGAAGGCCGGAAAACACCACCACGGAGAGGCTTTCGATGAAGAAGGACACGGCGATGGCACTGATGAGCGCCGAAATGCGCGGGGCGTCGCGCAGGGGCCGGTAGGCGATGCGGTCCACCAGGATGCCGACGGCGCTGGCCGCGAGGATGGCCACCACCACGGCCACCCCCCAGGGCAGGAAGAATGTCGTGGTGCCGTAAAAGACGAAATAGGCCCCCAACATGAGAATGTCGCCGTGGGCGAAGTTGATCAGCCGCAATATCCCGTACACCATCGTGTACCCGATGGCGATGAGGCCATACAGGGAACCCAGTGTCAGGGCATTGAAGAAGTGCTGGAAGAACATGTCCAGACTCATAGTGCCTGCCTTATTCGTTGAAAATCCTTGGAATCCGTAAATCCTTCCGCCTGGGAGGAACCCTCCCGAATGAGGCCGGGGACGGCAAAAAAGGCGGGGAGGAAAGCGGAACCTTCCTCCACCGCCGTGGACAGGGGGGCTTATTCAGGGACGATTTCACCGAGGTAGATGCGCTTCCCGTTCTCGTACTTGAGGATGCCGACGGGGATTTCGGCATCATGGTTCGCGTTGAGGGTCATGATTCCTACAGGGGTGGCGAGGCCCTTCGTTTCGGCGAGAGCCTTGGTGACGGCTTCGCGGTCGGCCTTTCCGGCACGCTTGAGGGCTTCGATTATCATGTCGTAGCAGGTGTAGCCGAGGGTGGCGTTCACGTTGGGGGCCTTGTTGGGGAAGTTCTTCTTCCACGCTTCCGTGAAGGCCTTGGCCTGATCGTTCATGTCCTTCATGGTCATGTCATAGGGGAACGCCGTCTGCATGAAACCTTCGGCGGCCTTGCCGGCGATCTTGACGGTGTCGGGGTTGTCCATGGCGTCGCCGCCCATGAGCACGAAGGTCGCGCCGAGTTCGCGGGCCTGCTTCATGATGATGGCGCCTTCGGCGAAGTAGGCGGGCATGAAGACGATGTCGGGTTTCTTGCTGATGAGCTCGGTGAGCTGGGCGGTGAAGTCCTGGTCGCCGGAGCTGTACTTCATATCGGCAACGAGTTCGCCGCCGATCTTCTTAAAGGTCTTTTTGAAGAAGTTGGAGAGGCCCACGGCGTAGTCGCTGACCACGTCGGTGAGGACGGCGGCCTTCTTGTAGCCGAGGGTCTTGTAGGCGTAGGCCGCGGCGGCGGCTCCCTGATAGGGGTCGATGAAGCAGGCGCGGAAGTAGTACTTCTTGCCCTGCGTCACGAGCGGGTTGGTGCAGGAGGTCCCGATGACGGGCACCTTGGCGCGTTCGGCGACTTCGCCGCCGGCCATGGCGAGGGAGGAGCCGTAGGTGCCGATGATGGCGAGCACCTTTTCATGTTCGGTGAGGCGCTTCACGGCGTTGGCGGCTTCGACCTTGTCGGACTTGTTGTCGACGATGACCAGTTCGACGGGGCGGCCGAGGACGGTGGGCGTGATCTTGTGCGCAAGCTGGATGCCTTCAAGTTCAAGCTGCCCGGCGAAGGCGTTCTGTCCGGTCAGAGGCATGTAGACGCCGATCTTGATGGGATCTTCCGCTTTGGCGGGGGTGGCGAACCCCATGCTCAGAGTCATACAGGCAAACGCGCTCAAAAGAGTGCCGAGTTTCATGCTTCCATCCTCCAACTGTAAGATTGTTATTGAAGCAGCCTCTAAACAATAGATAAAACCTGGTGCAGAGGATTACTGCTGAACAGGCACTATCTCGAAAAGGAAATCCGGCGAATGTTGCGTGTACTAAAGAAACGCAGTATGCCGGAAATACCACACAGGATAGATAATGAATAATATAACAATCTGTGGATGTAATGCATTAACTACCGATTGCGCGATGGTTCAGTTCATACAGAAACTATTTTCTTTGTCAAGAATAAAGATAAAGTATTTTTTTGGATAAAAAATCCATTCTGTATATGTTTCATTGTTTGAATAAACAGCAAAAGACGTCTATCGCGTTACATAAGAATTTTCATGAAACAGTTTCAATATGGAAGCAATCAGCATGATGAAATAAAGAAAAGAGCTAAATTGATTGCTCAAACGTAAAGAAGGCATACTATAGATTGTGCACTCAACTTTCATGATTTACAGTGCTTGAATGTTTGCATTCCTATCTGGTTCAAAGAAAAGATGTTGTTTGTTTATTCAATGGGATATGGTAGATATAAAATGTCATATTACATTGAAATCATAAATATATTTTTGAAAAAACGTGTTACGGGAGGACGCAAAAAAAAACGGCATGTCCAAAGAACATGCCGTGTGTCGTAACGCGGGAAGAACCGTATCAGCTTCGATCCGCCGTCAGCAGGAATACCGCCGAGATGACCAGCGCGCTGCCCGCCCACCCGTAGGCGGAGAAGTTCTCATGCCAGAACAGCCAGACCCAGAATGTCGCCAGCACGGGCTCGATGTTCCCGATGATGGCCGCCTTGACCTGGCTGATGAGCTGAAGGCTCCGCCCGTAGGCGAGGTAGGCCCCGTAGTTCGTGACCACGCCGAGCGCCAGCAGGTTGGCCCATGCCGTCCACGAGCGGGTGGGGGCGAAGTCCACGAAGGGGAACAGGGCGAGCGCGCCTCCGAGCAGCATGTAGGCGTACAGGGTGGCGGTGGAGTAGCGGGGCTGCCACCAGACATAGAAGGGAAAATGCGAGGCGTAGCAAAGGCCGGATATGAGCCCGCAGACGATGCCGAGCACGGACGGCTCGGCGTTCAGGCTTCCGCCGGAGAAGCACACCAGCGCCGTTCCGAAGAGGGCCAGCGCCAGAGCGATGCCCTTACGGGAGGAGAAGCTTTCATGGAACAGGATGCGGGAGAATACGGCCACCCATGCGGGAGCCGTATACAGCAGCACCATCGCCATGGCGGCTCCGCTTAACTGGATGGAGATTTGCAGCGAACTGAAAAACACGCTGATGCTCAACACACCGAAAAGGCAGAAGAACATCGCGTGCTTCACAGGGATGCGCGCCCCGCCGCAGATGCCCGTTTGGGCAAAAAAGCAGATGCCGCCGAGCAGGGCGCGCCAGAAGGCCACCTCCAGCGGCGCAAGGCCTTCTTCCATGCAGATTTTGGAAAAAGGGCCGATGAGCGACCACAGGACGGCGGCGGCGAGCACATACAGATAGCCCGTCATCTGTTTCGGATCCTTTGCCATAAACGGTTTCCTCCAGAGGGTCGGCGGTTCCGCGCGGAGTTTGGCCGCGTTCTGTCCCAAGCCTGAATGCTATTCTATGATGAAGGATTCCGCGTCCGAGGGGTTCGCATACCGGCCGAAACGCTTGACGGTCAGGGCAAGGGCTTCCTCAAGCTTGGATCTGGCGGAGAAGGAGAACACGACCGTCAGGCAGGAGCGGGTTTCCAGCGTGATCATGGCGCGGGTGGAGTCGCTGGTGGGGCTTCCGAACGCGCCTTCCCCGTCTGCGAGCAGGGGCATGTTTTCGAGCGCGATGTCGTCCTTGCCGATGCCCGGATACACTTCCCCGGCTTTGCCCAGACGGAAAACGATGTCCGCACCGATGCGGGCCGTATCGTAAGAGCCGAGGGAGAAACCCGTTTCGAGCGAGACAAGGTTGTTGGCGTCCACGACGCTGTTGATCTGGTAGAGGGCCTTGCCCTGACGCACCCGGCGGTACAGCGATTCGGATGAAACGCGGAAGCGTCCGGGGTCCTTGCCGAAGGCCTTGTACGCCTTCCGGGATTCGTCGAGGTTGGGGATCTGGGCCAGCGGCGTGGTCTCCAGCATGGTTTTGAGGTACGGGGCAACTTCGTTTTCGAGGCAGGTCCAGAGAGAGTCTTCGCGGGCGCGTACGTCCGCCGTGTAGATGAAGCAGCCCAGACGCGCTTCGGGCCACGCGTCCTTGATGGATGGATCGATGGTGATGTTGGGGGCCGACATGTCCGCTCCTTGTGCAATGGGGATTGCCGAGGGCGAAACGGCCGCCTCGCCCTCATGCCGGAACGGACAATATCACGGGCGGGTCCGGGAGTCTTGTTCCGGGCTCCTGTTTTTTTGTTCCAATCGCGTTTGCCTCCGGTAGGCGGCGGG
>ERZ839947.2675-NODE-2675-length-12203-cov-3.298238_pt1 | contig 12203 bp, 9 predicted proteins | sample MGYA00519908_ERZ839947 | MGnify/ENA primary metagenome ERZ839947 (study PRJEB31850, sample SAMEA3708857) | human gut metagenome | biome: human gut; feature: human-associated habitat; material: faeces | place: China | collected 2014 ... | reverse complement strand
ATGCCCCTGATGGATGTGAAGCCGCAGCAGGTGATTTTCTCGATCTTTTACCTAATCCAAGCCAGTCCTTTTTTCCTTCATATGAAGATATGCTAAATGCATTCCTGTATAATATTATCCCGCTCTCCACATTCTGTGGAGTATCTAAATATTTATACATAAATTTGTCTTTATCCTCATTTGAAGAAGTCAGATTAAAAAAGAAATTAGCCGAAAAGGCCCCCAATTCTTTTATAACAGAGTCAATATCATCATCTACAAGTTCAACAATCTCTGTTCCTTTTAATTCTTTGATCACATCTGTCTTTATTTCAAATTTCTTTATATCAACATCAGGACAATACCTTGATGCACTACTTTCAAATTCATCAGATTTTACAGTTGTTGTCAGAGCGCCATCGCTATACTGTAAAGCAATATTGCTTCGACAGTTGATCCCCGCTTCAGCTTTCGGAAAATGTACCGGAACAATCTTGTCATATTTATCAGCAATAATTCTTATCTCCATTGAAGTATCATAATAAGTTTTTTCAAGATATTTACACAAATTCTCTATTCGCTTTTTATTCCATTTTTCCCTTAAACCTACAATGGTTATATCTGTTCCCTTATCACAAGCAGCAGAGTTTTCTTCTAAAACAGAAGTATTCCAATCCGTTTTCCATATGACTCCTACAGATTTTTGTTTTTTTGATTTCATACACACACTACGGCCTAATCTAGACAAAGCAAATCTTCCAACTCCTTTAGAGCCCGCCTGTATTCTCGTTTTGTTATTTTCATCTACTATTTCATATTTTTTATCACTCTTTCCAATATGCATCCAATGTTCTTTTATATCTTCCTCATTCATTCCAATGCCATTGTCAACAAACTGTAGCTCATTGTTTCTGAATATAATTTTTAGATTTAGTGCATTTGCGTCATATGCATTTTTAACTAATTCAAGAATTGCCGCCTCATCCGTAGAAAAATTTTGTACCCCCAACAATTCTGCAATTGTGCTATCTTCAATAACATATTTCAACTCTTCCATCACTTGCACCTCCTAAAACATATAATTTTCAACATCCTTTGACGTAATTCTTACTGACTTACCACTTATAGGTATACCTACTTTAAAAACATACTCTTTAAATTCTTCACTTCTAAGTATTTCAGCTGCATTCTGCAATGTATATCCATTATTATCTTCCTTTTCCACGATATACATTCCTGCATATGGTATACACTTTTTCTTTAACATATATACTACTACTTTTTCAGTGATGACTGTAGAAATCAATAATTTTCTTTTGTTCAATCCTGCTAATGCTTGAGAGCGACCATATTCAAACCATAATGCGTTTCTGTCACTTTCTCGTTCATCAAGCTGTTCTCTAAAGTCATCATGCATAACTTTTCTAAACAAACCAGCTAAAATTTCAAGATGTCTGTCACCCTGTCCTGGTGATGGAACACCTATCTGGAATACCATATCAACTTCTTCTGAATCATCCCACTTCATTGGTTTAGCAAGACGAACAAATGCAAGTGATGGTTCCTTAACATGTACTGACTTTGAATGAGGTGTAGCAACTGAGAAACCTACTGCTGTGCTTGAGCTTGCCTCTCTAGCCAAAACGTCCGCTACATATCCTTCCTTGTCAATAAGTCTGTCATCCTTGTCCATTGCATCAGCTATAAGTCTGATTACCTCTTCAGCACTATTAGCTTCAACATCGAACATTACGATTGCTTCGTTCATAAGTTCTTTAGCCAAAATTTTGTCCTCCTTCTCTTTAAGTTATCACCTCTGTGTGATTTTATTCTAGCTACATATTTATTTTTTTTCAATTGTCGCAAAAAAAGAAAATTGCACTAAAGTTAGTGCAATTTTCAATAAGCTTTTTATCCACTGGGATTGAAACATTTTTAATTTTCTTATATTTTTTACTCCCAATGCAATTCTTCTTTAAGATTTTGCTCCATTTTTTGAACATTGTCTAATTTTTTGAACTTCTCAAGTTTCTCTTCCGAACCGACAATTCTTGCAAAATCTGAGAAAAATGCCTTTGTTGTTTTTATGTTATTGAAGTTTAATGCAAGTAAAAACATAACGTTTACCATTTTCCCACCCCAATTAAGTGGATGCTTTAAACTAATAACATATACTTTTGGCTTAACAACATTTTCTGGTATTCCATGAGGAATTGCTACGCCGTTACCAATTGCAGTAGGCTCAATGTTTTCTCTTTTTAGAACATCATTGTAAAACTCTTTAGTAACATATCCCTCGTTTACTAATTGTTTACAGGTTACTTTTAAGACAAAATCTCTATCGACCTTCTCCTCAACGTAAAGAATATGATCTTTGTCTATCATATCCGTAAAATTATCTTTTTCAAGCTTCGGATGTGACAGAGTCTCAAAGCAAGCATCCTTTATATTTTTCTCGTCAGTTTTACTTACAATTGGTGAAATATAAACAACTTTGTCATTGTATTTGAAGTTTGGAAGCATTGATAATACAATATCAAACTCATAATCGTCAATACAATCTATTTTACCTGATGAAAGTATGGCTACAATCTTAATATCAGATATTTTACTTTCTATTTTCCTGGCGACAATATTTGCTGCTGCAATACCGCTTGTTCCAATTAAAACAGCTTTCACATTTTTAACATTTCTGTGCAAAGCACCACCTAAATATAAGGCAATAAATGATATTTCATGATCTGTAGGTATGGATTTACTGTATTCCTCATAGAATTTTCCTAATGTAAAACATGTGGCGAAAATTCCCGAATACATTTCCCTTATATCTGATAAGAACGGATTCTTAACTTCGATTCCATAAGCTGTTCTAACAATTGATGCCGGTATAAAACCTTCCAAACTTGTCCTTAATAATTCATTGTCTAAAAGATTTATATTCAAAATTTCTGAAAGATATTCCAGCATTTCCTCGCAGATTTCTTTATTTTTTTCTTCAAATTCTGAAATCATATGGACTTTATTTGCATTTTCCGCAGTTTGCACTGCTGCTGAAGCAAATAAAATATCAATATACTGCTTCTCATATTCGTTTAGATTTACTTTTCCTAGCTGTTCAAAATATTCCACAACCATATTTACAAGACTCTCATTTCTATTAAATGTTTCAGGAATATAAATGTCCTCAGTTATTACATTTCCCATTCTTGTTCTGAACAACTGAATAGACAAATATTCTGCCAACATTCTGAAACTATAGTCCGTATATGCCACGTCAAACTTTTCTTCTACCGCATGAATAACTTCTATTGATTTTTCAAAATTATCTTTTCCAAAGTTATTTATCCAAAGTTCCTCTTCTTCTATGTTCATTCGGTAATCGTAAGTTTCCTCTATTACCTTGCTTCCGATTGCGTATGTGCAGCATGTTTTCATGGCTTTTCTAATGGAAAATTCATCTCCTGTTATAAAAACACCATGTCCTGCCACTCTGTTAATTTTGATTCCGTATTTTTTTAATTCTTTTGATATGGAATTAATGTCGTCACCAATCATTTTTTTGCTGACATTTAATTCCTCTGAAAATAATGATAACGTATATGTGTCCCAGCCACTTAAAAGAATATACATAATATATCCCATTCTCTGACGTTTAGACATTACGATTTTCTTGTCTCTCTTTAATTCATTAATCTGACTGATTTGCTCGTCTGTAAAATTAGCAACAAAACCTATGCCCGGCTTTCTTTCTAATATCATCTTGTGTTCTTCGCAAAAATCAGACACTTCCTTAATGTAAGTTTTTACACTTCTTTCTGACACCCCTAGATATAATGCAAGAGTCTTTGATGTAATCGGCACACGATTGTTATCTATTAACTTTTCAATTATCTGAAGTCCTCTTTCTGATAACATATATTCCCCAACTTTCTTTTTTCTTTAGCAGTAAGATACCATTACTGTCATTTTTCCTGAAAAACCGCAACTATCCATTGTTGCAGGAACTATAAAGTGATCCCCCTTCTTAACTTTAATTCCGTCAGCTTCTCCCTTACCGTCAATTACACTTACGTTTAAAAATGGCTTGTCCATCTTGAATTCATATTCTCCATCAACGTCCCATTTTTCCAATGTGTAATATGGGCATGTAACTAATTTTTCGCTAGTCATGCCATCATGTTTTTCTACAACTTTTTCTTCGTTATAGTCAACATGTGGTGCAGTAATGCAGTCAATACTCTGCTGAACGTGAAGTTCCCTTGGCTTACCATTCTGAAGTCTGTCATAGTCATAAACTCTGTAAGTAACATCACTGCTTTGCTGTGTTTCTATTAATAAAGTTCCACCTTTTATAGCATGAAGACATCCCGGATTAATCTGGAAGAAATCTCCCTTCTTAATTGGAATAACTCGGATTAAGTCGTTCCATTTTTTGTTTCTAATCATGTCTTCTAACTCTGCTTTGTCCTTGGCATTGTGACCAATAACAATAGTAGCATCTTCTTTGCAATCTAAAATATACCAACATTCTGTTTTTCCTAATGCTCCGTTTTCATGTTCTGCTGCATATTCGTTGTTAGGATGAACCTGTATACTTAAATCATCCTCTGCTCCAATTATTTTAATTAATAAAGGAAAAACATCTTCTTTTATGTTTCCAAACAATTCTCTATGATTTTCATAACACCATGAAAGCTTTTTGCCTGCAAATTCTCCATTTGCAACTGTGCAGTCTCCGTTTTGATGGGCACTGATTCCCCAACACTCGCCTGCATTATCCCCGGCTTCTTCGTATCCAAAGTTTTTTAATAATTTACCGCCCCAAATGGCATCCTTAAATACTGGATGTAACATTAAAATTGACATAATCCACCTCTTTCTTCCCTTTACTAAATGATATTTTATCATACTATTCTAAAATATCATAATTTCACGCGACTTTCCATATTCTATAATAATTAGTTTTTCGGTGAGCCTCAAATGAAAAATATAAACTCAATGTTAAAATCAAAAAAATTTTTAGCTGTTTTTATTATTGGTTTAGTTACTTTTATCTTCATAACTTACTTTTTTGCAGCTTTTTATAATCATTCCCCAAGTAACGATTATGCGGATTCAACACCCCATTACCAAAATCAGGATCAGTATAATTTTGACTTGTATAGTAATCAGCTTTTTAAAATTAATCTGTCTAATGATTACTTAAGTTTGCATTTTTATTTGGAACACCCGGAAAAATGGAATATTAATGTGAAAGAACCAACTCTCGGAGAATACAGTTATCAATCCATGATGGATAGTCAGAAATTCTACATAAACCAAATTAATATTTTAAAAAAATTCAATTATAATCAATTATCTGTTAAACAGAAAATAACATACGATACCTTAGCCGGTTATTTTAATAATCAGCTTGATTTTGCTGATTTATGCTTATGCTCAGAAATATTAAGTCCCACAACAGGTCTTCAGTCCCAACTTCCCATACTTTTTTCTGAATATACTTTTAAAAACAAGCAGGACATTACCACATATTTAAAGCTTTTGTCTCAGGTTTACGACTATTTTAAGGACATTTGTGATTTTCAAAAACTGAAAGCAAAGGAAAATGTGTTTATCAGCTCATTTTGTTGCAAAAACATAATTAACCAATGTCAGGAATTTGTTGGTGACAAAGTCCCTGAAAATAACCTTCTACACAAATCTTTTGTACAAAAAATCAATGAATGTTCTTTTTTAAGTAGGTCACAAAAACAGGCTTTTATTGCACAAAATAAAAAATATTTACAAAACAGTGTAATCTCAGGTTACAATCTCATTATTAGTACTCTCTCCTCTCTAATGAAGCAGGGCTATTGTAAAAACCAAGGCGGTCTATGTAATTTGCCAAACGGCAAAAATTATTACGAGTATCTGGTTAAAACCTATACCGGTAGTAACAGAAACATATTAGAGATAAAAGCATTGATTCAGGAACAGATAACAAAGGATATGAAAAGTCTCTATTCTTTGTACAGCATAAGTCCTTCATTAGATAAGAAGTTGGACGCTACTGAACGTTTGTCAGTGGCTAAATCTCCAAAAGATATTTTAAAAGAACTTACAAAAAAAAGTTCCGGGGATTTTCAGATAAAACAAAATTACTCTTTTAATATTAAGTATGTTGATAAAACCTTGGAAAAACACTTAAGTCCTGCTTTTTATTTGTCACCGGCAATTGACAGTAAGAACAAAAACAATATTTATATTAATAATTCAAAAAAGAATAAAGGGCAAAATCTTTATGCCACTTTAGCACACGAAGGAATACCGGGACATATGTATCAAAACAATTTTTTTGCCTCAACTAATCCTTCTCCCATTAGGCACATATTAAATTTTGGTGGCTATTCCGAAGGTTGGGCAACTTATACGGAAATTTTTTCCTATAAATATCAATACAAAGACTCTATTGTTGCCAGAGCTTTAAGTTGTAACACTTCATACTCATTGGCTCTCTATTCTCTTTGTGATATTGGAATTAACTATGAAGGTTGGAACCGTAAGGACACAAAAAATTTTCTGTCAACTTATAGTATTTTTGATGACAATGCCTGTAATTCAATTTACGAGGCTGTAATTGAAGAGCCTGCAAATTATTTGCAATACTATGTTGGCTATTTAGAAATTATTAATCTAAAGAATAAATTCACGAAAAAATTTGGAGCAGAATTCGATACAAAAAGATTTCATAATAGTTTTCTAACTATTGGACCTACAAGCTTTGATGTAGTTGAGAAGTGGTTAGAATATTATTATTAACATTACATAAGCAAATAAGCAGAAATTCTAAATTATAGTTGAATGTCAACACACCCAACTTCTAATTAGAGTTTCTGCTCATTTTATAAATTAATATATTAAATTTTACCAAGCTTTAGTTTAATTAAATTTCACCCATAAACTAAAATATTATACTTCAGAGTGATTTTATTTATTGATTATTTTATTAATCAGACTCTCTAATTCTGTTTAATACTTAGTCTAACTGGAAAGTCTTGCCTAATTCTTCAACTTCTTCCTTAGTTGCTAAATTATCACTAAATGCACTTGCACTACCTGTTAATAAACCTTTTCTAAGTGCTTCCTTATAGTCGCCTGTTTCTAAATAACCTGCAATAAATCCGGCTACCATTGAGTCTCCTGCACCTACAGAATTTTTAACCTTGCCCTTTGGACATGGACTCTTGTAAACCTGTCCATCTTCAGCAACTAATACAGCACCTTCGCCAGCCATTGATACAAGAACGTTTCTTGCGCCTTCTTCCTGCATCTTCTTTGCATACGGAACAACATCTTCTCTTGTCTTTAATTCAACACCATAAATTTCACCTAATTCATGATTGTTTGGCTTAACAAAGAATGGTTTATATTTAAGAACGTTAAGTAATAAATCCTTAGTTGCATCAACAACTATATTAACATCCTTGTTCTGTAAATATTCCATAATGTCACTGTACATTGTTTCCGGCATAACACTTGGGATACTTCCCGCTAAAACTAAAATATCACCATCCTGCAACTGATCTAATTTCTTATATAATTCGTCAATGTTTTCTTTCTTAATTGCAGGTCCCATACCGTTAATTTCGCTTTCCTGCTGAGCACGAATCTTAACGTTAATTCTTGTAATGCCTTCTGCAACCTGTATAAAATCAGCATTTACTCTGTTGCTCTTTAACATGCTTTCAATAGCTTCACCTGTAAATCCTGCTAAAAATCCAAGAGCTGTATTTTCAAACCCAAGATTACTTAAAACCATTGATACATTAATTCCCTTTCCACCCGGGAACAAAAGCTCTTCTGATGTTCTGTTTACCAAGCCTAACTTTAAATCATCTACTGAAACAATGTAGTCAATAGATGGGTTAAATGTAACTGTATAAATCATTTTTGCCTCCTATATATTTTATTTTTCTGACAAATATCTAATCAAAATATATAGTATTTACATTAATTTTGCAAGTATTACACTGGCAATTGTTCCTGCAATTGTTGCCAAAATTGCACCAGGTAAAGTCCATCTTGTTTTCGTTACTTTTGCAGTTATGTAATATACAGACATTGTATAAAATATTGTTTCCGTACAGCTCATCATTAATGAAGTAACTATACCAAGATATGAATCAGGGCCATATCTTTTAAAAATATCAAGAACCATTCCCGTTGCTGCCGATGAAGAAAATATTTTTACAATTGTAACCGGCATAAGTTCTCCCGGAAAACCTAAAGGATTAGTTATTTTTCCCAACCATTTTCCTAAAAATTCCATAAAACCGGATTCACTTAAAACACCTACAGCAACCATAAGTCCAATTAACGTTGGCAAAACTTTTACCACTGTTTTTAACCCATCTGCTGCTCCCGAAACAAAATCATCATATATATTTCTCTTACTTTTAATTCCGTATATTGTAATAAAAAGCATTACTCCCGGAATTATAAAAGAAGATAGTTTAACTAAAATCTCCATACGAAACCCTGTCTTTTTTATAAATCTATGCATAGAAATTTTATTCGAGAACAAAAAAGGAAAACCTCTTTACCGGGCATCCGATAAAGAGGTATATAACTTGTATTTATTAAATATTTTAGCCTTCTATTGGTCTGTTGTACTTATCTCTGTTTTCAATGTTTTCGACTAACTTACTTTCTTTTACAACATCCTGACCTGTCTTCATAAATACAGGTTTAAGTACAATAGGTGTAATGATTGTTGTTGCAATAACAACGATAATTACAGGTGCTACAAGTTCAGAACTCATAAGTCCTGCCTCGATACCTTTGTTTGCAACGATTAATGCAACTTCACCTCTGGATACCATACCGACACCAATTCTTAGGCACTGGTAATTTTTATATCCACATACTTTTGCACCAAGTCCACAACCAATAATCTTTGTAATAATGGCAATAATTGTTAATACAATTGCATATACAACAATTAAAATCCCCATACTTGCAACTGCCTTACCATCTACTTTAAGGCCAATACTTGCAAAGAAGATTGGGCTTAAAAGCATATATGCTACAACATCAAATTTTGATGCAATAAACTGATCTTTCTGTGTCATTGAAATAATTACACCTGCAAAGAAGGCACCTGTAATATCTGCGACACCAAAGAAATATTCTGCTGCAAATGACATAAGAAGACAGATTACAAACGCAATAATAGCATGTCTGTGCATTCCTTTTCCGTCATGTTCACACCATTTCTTGTATAATTTATAAACAATAAATCCGAATACAGCAACAAATACAAAGAATAATACTATCTTTAATAATACCATTCCAAGTGGTGTTGTTTCTGCACCCTTTCCGCTTTTTCCACCTAAACTGATTACAATTGTAAGTGCAATAATACCTAAAATATCATCAATAATGGCTGCACCTAAAATTGCATTACCTGAAGCTGTTTTTAACTTGCCCATTTCCTGCAATGTTTCAACTGTAATACTAACAGATGTTGCTGTAAGAACTACACCTACGAAAACAGCCTGCATAAATAATGATGATGCCTTTGCAGGTTCAATCCAGCCTGCTTCTAAGAACCAATAAGTAAATAATCCACCACCAATTAATGGTACGATTACGCCTAAAACTGCTATTACAAATGATGCTAAACCGCATTTTTTTAATTCGTTAATATCAGTTTCAAGACCTGCACAGAACATAAGAACAATTACGCCTATTTCCGCCATATGATCAATAAATGATGTCTGATATAATGTTAAAGCACCTAAATCGTGTCCCCCAACCATAACACCATTTAACAAGTTACCTAAAATTGCCGGTCCTAAAATAAGTCCTGCTAATAACGCGCCTACTACTTGTGGCATTTTGAATCTCTTTGTTACCAAACCAAAAAGTTTAGTGCTTGCTAATATTAAAGCAAGTTGCCATAGATATCCATATTCTTCCATTTTCACGACCTCTTTTCTATGTATTTAGAATATAGTTATGTAAAATTTATTTTACAACCTGAATCATAATAACACCTTATTTTAGTAAATTCAACTAATAAATTTAAGATTTTTGTGGTTTTATAAAAGTGCGTAACACATAACAATCTCTGTAATCAAAACTACAACATTAAAAGGTCATAACTCCACCTGTTTTTACACAATTTGGGTTATGACCTTTGGACACTATATTTTTTAATTTAAAAAGTTTTGTATAATAACTGCTTCAGCCTCTTCCTCTGTTAAACCTAATGTTCTTAACTTAAGAAGCTGTTCATCATTAATTCTTCCTATTGCAGCTTCATGAATAATTGCCGCATCTATGTTTTTTGCTCTAATTTCCGGTATTGAACCAACCTCAGCCTTGTCCATAATAATTGAATCACACTGTATATGGGCCTGACATTTGTTATTTCCAATGGCATTTGGATGGAATGTCTGTACTGAATTTCCTTTTCCAACGGATCTTGAAACTATCTGTGCCGAACTGTTTTCGCCGTTAAGCTGAACTTCAATATTTGACTCTGCCTTCTGCTCGCCACTTGTCATAAGACGCTCAGTTACATATAGTTTGGCTTCTTTTCCAAGTTCAACATTTGTCTCTCTAACAGTTGAATCTACACCCTCAATCTGCGCTGTATCCAAAGTAAAAACAGAATTATCTCCCACAATGATATTTGTAACAGGATTTAAAACTCTTGCGCCTGTTCCATTACCTTCGCCATAGTGTTTCTCCACGTAGCGTACATTTGCATTTTTTCCAACGTGGAAAGTATGAACACCATCATGTCTGCTTTCATTGCAACCACTATTATGAATTCCACAGCCGGCAATTATGTTTACGTTTGCCCCATCTTCAATGTAAAAATCATTATAAACAAGATCAATCATACCTGAAACACTAACAACCACCGGTATATATACTGATTCACCGTTTGTTTTTCCGTCAATATAAATGTTTATTCCCGGATTGTCTTCTTTTTTTCTAATCTTAATGTGTTCACTGTCTCCATGACAAATGGATACGCCATTTTCTCTAAGATTGAAGGCACCGCTTTGGCTAAATTCATTATCGTTAATAACATTTAAAACTTCTTCAGTTACATTGTTAAGCTTCACCATTACGCTCTTCCCTCCAATTCTTCTGCACATTTATGACATTCCTGCACACCAGTAAGATATGGTAGAACCTCATCTTTAGTGCCTATTTTTTTTATCTTTCCATTATCAATAATCATTATTTTATCTGCCATATTAATAATTTTTTCCTGATGTGAAATTACAATAAGACTTTGTTTTTTCTCTGTATGGATTTCTTCAAACTTGTGTATAAGCATTGAGAAACTCCACAAATCAATTCCTGCCTCCGGTTCATCGAAAATGCAAAGTGAGTGTTCCTTAGCCAGAACAGATGCAATCTCAATTCTCTTCATCTCTCCACCTGAAAGTGTTCCGTCTATCTGTCTGTGAATATAATCCTTTGCACAAAGGCCAACGGCTTTCAATAGATTACAACATTCTTCATCTGAAAGATTTTCTCCTGACGCAAGTTTTAAAAGTCTTAAAACTGTCATACCTTTAAATCTTGGTGGTTGCTGAAATGCATAGCCGATTCCTGCATTTGCCCTATGATTAATGTCAAAATCTGTTATATCCTCACCGTCTAATATAATTTTTCCACTATTCAAATGGTTAATACCCATTAATGTTTTGGCTAAAGTGGACTTTCCACCTCCGTTTGGACCTGTAATAACAAGCATTTCCCCATCATCAACCTGAAATGAAATATCATTAAGGAGACACTTTTCTTCCCCTTCATCATCTACATAAAGTGATAAATTTTCTGCTTTAAGCACAATTTATACCTCTCTTCTTATTATTTTTTACAGCTCATTATAACATATTTATCATATATGTTAAATTAAACTTTTATTTAAGTTGCTAATTTAAAATATTTTTATATACTACCTAACTAAACATATCGAATTTAACTTTTATTCTTTTTATTTTTCTAAACATTTCCTGAGACAAAATCATTAGAAAAACAAAAGTAGATAAACCATGTACAAAGTTAAAAAATATACCTGCACCGTAAGTTGCCAGAAACGTAGACAACCTTGGCTTGTCTGTGTACATAACAACTGTGGCCGTATCAAGAATTAGTCCGTACAGCACAAATGTTACAAAAAAACCATATATACTAATTAGAACTCTTTTTTC
>ERZ839947.2674-NODE-2674-length-12207-cov-2.906435_pt1 | contig 12207 bp, 28 predicted proteins | sample MGYA00519908_ERZ839947 | MGnify/ENA primary metagenome ERZ839947 (study PRJEB31850, sample SAMEA3708857) | human gut metagenome | biome: human gut; feature: human-associated habitat; material: faeces | place: China | collected 2014 ... | reverse complement strand
GATTGGCGAAAATTTATGCATAAGCTATGAATCCCTCAGGTTTTTACGTTGACCCCTATTAACTCTCCACACGGGTTTGCAGACCGCTATAATATACAGCGTTAACTTACAAGCATAAAAAATGCCTGCATAAAGCAGACAACCGCCTGCCTCTTAATATGTGTAACGCTGCAAATATACCTCTAATTTCTATAACGCCAAATAAAAAACTTAATATTTTACTTTTCTGCCCCATATCATCGCGTTATACAACGAAGTGGCATACATCTTAATCTCATCCTTGCTCTCAAGGAAATCAACCTTAGAAGCTGCTATCATAGCCTCTGTATAAATCTCTTTGTTTAAAATATTATTCTCTTTCATATTATCTGCATTTAACTTTTGTAAGTCCATACTTAGCCAATCTTAGATATATCGTCCTTACACTTACATTCAGCATCTCTGACATTCTGCGGGGTGGTATCTTTTCTTCCTTGTACAACTTGGTAATGTTTTCTTCCGAAAGCGGGTTGACAAAAGGTTTCTTCGGCTCTGCTATCCCCATCCGTTTACGTGCCTTCGCTGCATATGCTTCATTTTGTTTGTCTTTTGTGACATAAATAACGGTGGTCTTGTTAAGGCGTAGAGGGAACAGCCTTCTTTCCACTTCCTTGTGTTGTTCGACAAGGCTTTCCGCATTCCCGTTGACAGTAGTGTCAATCTTCTTGTATTTGTCCGGGATGCGGGAATGTCTGTCTCTGATTATTCTGTCTGCTTTTCTCATTGGTTCAATATATTATACTAAATTTATGATACCACTTGTCCGCATGGCTGAACCATCCTATAATGAATGATTTACCGAAGAGGGTTACTTTGTATAGTTTACTCATGTGTTTCTTTGTTCTTTAATTTATCAAGGAACTTGCTATCTCCCGAATAATTCGCACCGATAGCCTTTTTACTTTCAACAATCTGTTCCAAAAGGGTTATAGCTTCCTTTTTCACTTCTTCCACTTCATTATAACCGCAGGCTTTATCAACCAACCGCTCCATAGTCGATTTAGGCTTGGAAAGAGCCTCATTCAACTTTCCCAATCTCCAGTAGCAGTAATCAATTGTGGCGATGTGCTCTAATTTACTCATGGCTGTTTTCTTTTAACAAATTCGAGGCGTCGTGAATATTACTAACGACTGTCATAGCATGCCATTCCCCTAAAGGTCTCATACCGACTTTTTTTTCAAAATCGAATTGTAATGCGAATGTAGCAAGTTCTTTGTTCCACAATACAAGAGCTATTCATTGTCCGCATACAAGTATGTCTCCTTCGTAGATTTCCTTTCCATCCTTGTCGAATAACCGGTAAACTGCCCCAATGTCTCTATCTGTATAGGTATCTCATGCGCACCATCAGTTATCATATCGACAAGTTTTTCGCCCCATAGCCTATTTGTATAACAACCATCTATCCATGCGCCTTTGAAAAAGTTGTATGGGTAGATGGCTTTTGCTCTGAATTTTATTTCACGTTTCATAATCAATGTTTCCTATTTTTCGCTTTGTTGAGTTCCATCTCAATACACTTGTTGATTTCGTTAGCTTCCTCGTACCGTTCCTCTTCAATCAGTTTGATTTTTATCAATTGGAGTTGATTCACATAAACAACATCGTTACGGCCTGAAACCCTACGGGCATATTCCCTTATCTCGTCCAGCTTGTCCTCCATGCGTCTGTGCCACTTGCTTACCATTATACAGACAAAGCACATCGCAAAGGAATTGATTATAAAGAATACTGCGTTAATTATCAGTTTTGTAGTTTCCATAATCAATACTTTTTTCCATGTTTGTTTTCTCTCAATTCATTGTATCTCATCTTCTGCTCCACATGCCACATAAGGTCTATGTCCAAATGTTTAGCAAGCCCGAAAATAGCCAATAGCATGCTGTTTAATTGCCCTCCTAATGGATAGCCGTATTCATACTCATATCTGATGGGAATTGTGGATATAGCGTATATACTTTCTGTAAAGGTCTCATCATTGCAACTTTCCTCTGCATCGTACAACATTTCTTCCGTAAAGTCCTCAATGTCTATCTTACGCAATCCGCACAAATCAAGCAGGCGTATAGCTGCATCGGCAAGTTCATCCTCGATGGTATCTTTGATATATCTATTGAATACGTTGATAAACTTTTCTTCATTTGTTAGCCACCCTTGACATTCGGCATATTCACCGATCTTATACTTTTCTTTATCAAAGTGTCTACTTTTTCTATCCGCTTCCACGGCTTCCATAAGCTCGGATATTACAAGGCAAAGGCAATGTTCGTTACTCAATTCTTCATCATGGAAACCGTGGTCGCAAGCGGTTTTATAGGCGCGGTCGCGCAGTTCATTTAGGTTCATCTGTTCTTTCTTTATCAGTTAATATTCCGTTTCTCTTGTCGTAATTACTCATACGGGGGCATTTCCCGTCACACCGCATGTTCACATGCGCATTACTTGCCATACTCGATATGAATGACTTTTTGTAGCATTGCCCACTGTAGGGGCTGTAATGCTTGCAGTGTTCCTGGTATTCTTTTCTATTCATGGTTAATGAACTAATTCAAATTCGTAAACAAATACATAAGGATTGGATTTCCATGTACCTTTGCCGGAGACTTTATCTATCAGTTCTGCGAATGCGTCACGAGGATCATTGTAGTCGGGTATATCTGCATTATGGAATGAATAAAAAGGAATATCCTTTTGTCCAGCATCCCATTTAAAAATTCCTTCTTTCAGGCAATCTTCATCGCTAATGTCCTGTAAACGTTCAACCTTGATGTCGGTAATGCGGATATGATGGGGCATGAGGTCAGCACGGACAAACATTTTATATTTCCAACCGGGTGCGAATTTAGTTTTAGTATAAAATCCTATTCCGTCCCCATCATTAAGTGCAATTTCGGGATTCATCCCTAAACTTTCATAACATTGTGCAATGGAAAGAACTTCACCAACCTTGTATTTTGGAAATATCTCGCCCATATCAAACTCTCTTTCATCTGCATCATACATACAAGGCCAACCAACAATCTTTTTATCAGAATGGCGTCTGTGTATATTGAATCCGGCTACCCATTCCCCTTTAAATTCTCTCGGACATTTGATGACTCTTCGGGTCTGCGTCTTCCGACCATCCAATACAGCCTGGGTTAGACTGTATTTATCATTGAACATTATCTTCTTCATTGCTGTTTCTCCTCTACTTTAAAAGATAATTTCTCAAGTTTCTCAATCTGCTTACGAAGAGAAGCGATTTTCCTAATCTTCATTTCTTCCGCCTTTTTCAACGCTTCGGATTTATCGGTGAATGCGTTTTCCCCTATACAGAAGTAAGAACATAAACCATCAATTACATATTCTTCATCTTCAAATCTACTTCTAATAATATCTGCTTCTATCTCTTTAATACCTTCTGTTAAGGCATACTTTGTTATAAATACTTTTGCCATAGTTATAATCATTTATAAGGTTAAAGTGAATTAAGAGAGATAGCGGACACGGGGCGAACCCAATTGTAAACGTCCTGATTGACGTCGCACCTACCATTGCTCCAATCGAGAACAAAATTGCGTTTATTTTCTTTTCTCGTAGAACACCAATACCAGCTATCTTTCACTGGTTGTTTTCCGCAGATAGCTAAGGCTGTATTCAGCATAACCTTATGTTCACGCCCTAAGACACTCTCTTGTAGTGTCGGAATGTGCCAACTTAATCCACATAAGTCCAATGCTATGACTTTCTCAGCAATTTCGCTTCCGGATGCAGCCAATGCTTTGGTATTGCCTATTCCATCGGTATCCTTCATGCCTTCTTCTGTGGTTGGATATATCTTCCCTGTTTGCTCTTTCTCCCAATCAAGAAGAATATGGGTATCATTATCCATATCTTCCGGATAGAAGAATAAAGCATTGCCATCATGGACGATAGCTACACATTGTGCCTGTTCGTTTTCCTCATGCAGTCCCCAAAATTTAGGTTCTACAAAACTCTTGTTGGCGGTAAAGATGAATACACCATTACCTACATTTTCTTTTGTGCAAATTCCTTTTTTCATAATAGTTATATAAGTTTTAATGCTTCTTGTATTCCGGCTTCCAGTGCTTCCTCATAGCTTTTATAATGCACTAAAGGCCTGCCGGATAATCCCACTAAATCATGGTTCGGAATTGTCAGTATATCATATATCCAATAATCCTCATGCATATAAGATACTTCAATATGCAAGTTCTTGGTTCCACGAAGCCACTTTTGGGCGATATACAATGTTGGACACAAAAATTCAACTGGTTCGTCATCTATTTCCGTACAACACGACATACTTTGCGGAAGGTCATATTTTGTAATAACCTTATTGCAGCCTATTATGTGTTCACACTTCCAATTGAAACCTTTCTCTTTCAGCTGCTTCGCAGTATCCAATGTTACAAGTTCTTCAGTCATGGCTATTGTCTTTTCAAATTAATAATCTTCGTTTCGTAGTTGTCAAGCCCCTTTTTATGGGTACGGATAATCACTATACTATCATTGAGATAAGTCACGCTTCCCTCACTTGTACGGTGTTCTATAGGGTATTCTCCAGAGTTATTGCACCCGAATAGGGCAACTGTTGCCAAAATGATAATTATTTTCTTCATACTTTAAAGTGTTCAATCAGTTCGTTTACGGTAGCCTTGTGGATGGTATCCGTGTTAATGTCAACATCATTGTAAGCCCAATAAGTATAGAACTTGATTTCCGGGCACAGAATCCATTTATCTCCATCGGTAAACCATTGAAACTTATCTGTATCATCTCTAAATGCAGCGATAGCCAAGAAAAGTTCCTCGTTGGTTCCGCAATCAATTCTTCCTTTCTTGGTGACAGTATCTACATCATATACCACTCCATATAAATTACCATAAGACGTTATGATAGCCTTTCCCTCTTCGATACTTTTATGACTTCCCTTGCCGTCATAATTATGTGCATCTAAAGTTGTATCACCAGAATTAAGGATTTCATATCCCAATAGCTGGATTTCCATACTGTTTGAGGAATACCTTTTTCAGAATCTTCTTAAAGGCTTTGGCGGTTCGTATAACTTCTTTTTTATTCATATTTGTTCCGTTATGAGTAATACACTATTCCTTTATTCTCTACAGTCTTTTTCAGGACACAAACATAATGATCGAAAAAACGACACAGATATTCATTTAATTCTGGCTTTATAACAGACTCGTATTTCTCAAAATCATGCAGTATCTTTTCTGCTACCGTATAATCTATCGCACCTTCACAATCAGATGTTTGCAAAAATTCAATGAATGGCTTACCTATGAAGTTGTTTACGTTATTCCAAACGTACTTTACATCATGTTTCAAAATCACATGTGATATTATATCTCTGAAAGTAGAATATTTTGAATAAAAAATATCACAGTCGGAATATAAAACATCAGCTTTATAGCAGCCTTCCTCAACCGTAGGTATATGATTTATCGGTTCCATTCCGTGCGCTTGATAAACATACCACCCATTCCCGGTATTATCATATTCCTCTCTTGATATTTTATCGCCCAATTTTAAGGCATAAATACTTAATCCCATATTAGCTCCTTTCTATATCGTTATGAATTAGTGTAAACATCTTCATCACAATTCTCAATGCGTGACTGACATTCACTTACTACCTCTTTTAAAATCTCCGCACACTCTTCATTTGAGTAGTTTTGCAGCAATTCATCAATATGCTGCATTATATCATTTACTTCCATACGCTTTCTTTGCCATTTTATTGATTAACTTTATTGTCTTATCACTCAATTTGCCATTAGCCGTTGTAACGTGCTGAATGGACTTATGTAATTGGATTCTATTCATATCTATTCTCGTTTTGAATTTCTTGTTTTTTTCTTTTTCTGCTGCTCTGGCTCCTTTCTTGAAACCCTCTACAAAGCTGTCAAAACAAGCTCTCTGGATTTCTAAAGTGCATCTTTTCATAAGTGGGCAAATCGAACATTTTTGGCTAAGCCCTGCGGACTTTTTAGCGAGTTTCGTTACATTTTTCATTGGTTTATCCTTTCATTCTGCCTAAAAAAGCAAGTTTAATCACATCATATTGAGTTCCTATCCATGCAAATTCCAACATGGCATTATCGTCTGCAATGTCATTAATTTGCATGATTGGGTAGTTACCTTGATTTGTGCTATAACAAACACACGAACTGTAAATAAAATCCTCAACCTCTTCTTGACTTCTTGGAACATTGAAATAACTGTCAAGGCTTCCGATTATATGCTCTTTCAAGTATTCGGAGCTATATGCAGCAGCAATCTTATCTTGATTTCTAAGTGTATATCTCATAACTCATCTTTATCTCCTAATTCAGACAACGCTTGTTCAAACTCTTTGAGTTTCTTAATGGCGTAATCTCTACGATAAGTGATTATATCACGACTTGTATAATTTGTATAGAACCGGTCTATAAGGTTTTGAATAAAAAACCTTTCAGGCTCTTCGCAATGATTCAATAGAATTACATAATTCGTGTTTCGTGGGTGGAAACATAAGAATCTATAATAATTCACTTTACCGCAAGAACATTCAATTAAGCGTTCATCAGTCTTTAATTTCCTAATGTCTTCAGTATTTAATATAGGTTTCATGATTTAATCCTCCATATTAGGTATTAAATCTTCAATGTAAGCAAATCTATCTATTTCACCCCAAAGACTTTCGATTGTCAGATCAGTGAGGTTATCATATACCTTGGCTTTGCCGTTTTTGAATATAACCAAAGCTGGTTTTTGCGCTTTATACGTTCGATTGTTACTATGCCACACGCTATTAATGCGCCATTCTGCACCAGCTATATAAGCCCGTTCTGTTACATCAAGTACTGCATCGCGAGCACCGGCATCATAATTATCTTCTTCAAAGTTTATCTCAAAATCGCTTGATTCCAATATCTTTTGGAGATAGTTGTAGGCTGCTTCTTCTACTGTCTGTTTCATATTCTTCCGATTAAATTATTACCATGACATCACGCTTTCTGGCGAATATAGAATCCGTTATATAGTACGTGATGGCTTTCTCTTCCGCATCTCTCAACAATTCGTGTTTAAGAATCTTATAGTAGGAGTTGGTATGCTCTGTATAGACCATGATTTCCCTTACCCGTTTCAAATCGTCTAAAAAGGATTGAGGGTTATGTTCCTTTATTTTCTTTATATTCATTTGTTTTCCTTTCTTTTATTCCGTTCCCGATTGTCTTCCGAAACACACATCTTGCACCATGATGTCTTTATTCAGAACCACTCTTCATTCGCTCCAACCTCTACCGAAAGCCAGTCCATGAGGAGGGTTATAAGGTTATAAATAGGTTTCATCTCACTAAACTTTTATCGCGTTGGCAATATTATCCGCATCCGACAGCTTTCTTACCAGCACATCAAACGCTGCTGTACACCGCTCTGTGTTCATATTGACTGTTTTCCCGATTTTCAAACTATCGGAAGCAAGGTTCATCATCCTTGCCACATTTGAAAGCTTCAAATATTCCAACGTAAACCCGTTGAACCGTGAATCTTTCTTCCGAAGCTCTTTAATCCTTTCGTCAAACTGGATGCAGGCGTAATCACACAATGTCCTTGTAAGTTCGAACCTTGCAATCTCTGCGGAATGGGATATGCCGTTATCGTCAAGAACCTGCTTGAATTGCCAATACAACATATCCACGTGCTTGTTCACTTCTTCCGTATACTTGTCGTTGCAGTCGGCGAAAAACTCGCTCCGGTCTGAACCGATAACGCTGTTTACAGTACGCTCGTATTCCTTTCTTGCCTTATCGGCATCATTCAAAAACCGCTTGAATGCCTGTTTGTAATAAGGTGTTCTCTTCATTGCATGCAGACACTCGATAACCTGCCCGCAACAGATGTCGTTCGTGAGCAGTATGTTGTAGGTGCACAGAACTACAAGGCTCTCATACTTGCTGATTATCTGATTTGCCGTGTCGGTAGTCATTGCCTTGCCTGTTCTGCCTTGTTCATATTCTTGTTTCTGCTCTCTGTTGCAAGCTCATCAATCATGCGCTGATACTCCAATTGTTCGATTTTCTTTTCAATCTCTATGTCCATAATCATTTTTTCTTGAATTTCTCGCATATCCTGCCGTATCTGCCACAAGCGCACACTCTATGGCTTCTAATTTTACAAAAGCATGAGTTCTCGATAAAGTCTGTGGCGTATGAGCATTGGCGGCAGTGGACGGGGGAGAGGGGTTCTTTTTTCTTTGCCATTATGTTCTGTTAGAAAGGCTGTTCTTCTTGGATAGAATCATTCATATTACCAATTGGCACACAATCCAAATCGTAAAATCTGGTTGTTGATGCGTCAAATCCGCATATGAATTTCAATAATCCTATATTACGTCCTTTGGCAATATCAATCATGGCAGTACCTTTTGTGCTTACATTCTTAAATTCATCCGGATAAGGCTTATCTTTTACTTCCGGACGATATATGAGAATTACCACATCGGCAGCTTCCGCTATCTGTCCGCTATCTCTAAGCCGTGCAAGAGTAGGAACCGGATTCAGGTTGTCCCTGTTTAATTGGGAAAGGGCAATAATCCATATATCCAAATCTTTTGCCAAGTTCTTCAATCTTCTCGCTACATCACCCATCTGCTGTTCCTTATTAGCACCTTTCATGTTGACATTCAATATTTGCAGGTAGTCAATCACGGCACCGTCAATATCATGCTTTATCTTCATGTAACGGATAGAGGATATAATCGTGTCTATGTTTGATGTACTCCGGTCGTCAAAGTATATGCTTTTCCCTGCAATATTTCCAACCCCTTTGTCAATGGCCTGTATCTGTGAATCGGTAAGTCTCGAATACATGATTTGATTGGCTGGTACTCCACTTTCCATAGAGAGAATACGAGCTGCGATTTGCTCTTTTTTCATCTCCATTGAATACATGGCTATCTTTGCATCCGAACAGGTCGCATTTCGCATCATAGACACTGCCAATGAGGTTTTTCCCTGCGATGTTTCACCTGCAACGATTATCAAATCAGATTTCTGCAATCCTCCGGATTTGGCGTCTATCTTCTCAAATCCTGTTGGTGTTCCAGTCAGTGGCTTGCTGCCGGATAGGTTCTCGTTAATCATTTTGTACACATTTTCAATTCCTTCATTTATCGAAGAAACGGTGGTACTGCTCGATTTGAACAATGAAGCCATATCTTCATTGACCCTTTTTGCCACATCTTCAATATCTTCTGCCTCAGTGTATGAGTTGGAAACAAGATATTGTCCGATTGAATAAAACTTCCTTCGTATGTGTAAATCTTGAAGTCTTGAAGCGTATTGGTAAAGGTCGAATGTATGACACGATACAATATTCATGTATTCAACAATGTCGAACTTTACTCCGTTTTCTTCCAATTTACCCTTTACGAAAACAAGGTCAGCTCTATTCCCTGATGATACAACCTGAAGCACCGCCTTGTATATCTCCGCATGGAACGGATTATAGAAGCATTCTTCGGTTAGAATATCCCTTACCATTTCTATGGCATCACGCTCTGCTATGATAGTACCGAGAACGATTTTCTCTGCTTCCTCATCACGTAATTGTACATTAACTTCCATTTTGATATTCAATTTGTTTTAAGACAGCATAATACAAGACATCCCATTTAGAACGTATGTCTGACCTGCCTTCAATGGTGCGCAATGCGCTTTTAAACATCTCATTCCCGTATTTACCCCGTAGTAGCAAGAACTCTTCCTCGGTAGGCAGCCGCATATTTGAAAAACAATAAGGAGCTTGCCTCTTGATGTACGACAAGAATTGGTAGTACCCTTTCTTATCCTCTTTGACAGCCAACAATAACTGTTCGTTCGCTGCCTTATACATGTCCGTTTTGGATTTCCCGAGTTCAATATCCAGCCACCTAACAAAATGAGCCATTCCGTCTTTAGGGCTTTTACGGATTTCTCCCTCATTTTGAAGTTTTTCAAAGAATTTTTTGAGATATTCCTGGAAATGTTCCAGGGTAAAGTCCTGATGTCCGGCAGACCTCTTATTTATTACAACGGTTTCTATCCATGAACTATTGGCGGATAATTCCTCATAACATTCTTTCAGAGGCTTGTCTGATATTTCCGGGAGAAAAGCATCTACTTTATCTCCGTTAGGAGATTCATTAACATTATCATTATCATTAACAGTTAGATTTGTTGCGTCTTGATAGCATTTGTTAGATTTGCTATCATTTGTTAGATTTGTTACATCTTTATTGTAGCGTTTATTCATTGCTTTTTTCCCCGCTTCGCTTCGTTTTGCCACAATATCATTGTACTTGCAGGTATTGTAATCTATTTCTTTTTTAATGAAGGAGAATGCCATTTTAGCCATTGGTTTCAGCTCCAAAATTGTCCCCGATGCAACATACTCAATGATTGCATCGTACACTTCAAGTCTGACCTCCGATGGGTAACCTAATAGTATCTCTTGCCATTCAACATTAAAAATGAAAGATTTCTTTTTTGCTTTTTCTACCATTTTCTTTACTGCTGTAATTGTCGGAAATAAATAAACGCTTTCTATCCATGTATAAATGCAAAATGTTCATCTCCCCGCTTCGGGGACATTTCGGTATATGCTCTATCTCTTTGACAACTTCTTTGATTGAGGGAACTTTAAAGCTATCTTTTATCACTGTCATGTATCTTTCAAATTGTTTATTATTTTATAATTCAACTTCCTTGATTATAAATTCTATTCTTGGATTTACTTTGTCTATAAACTTCTCTGCTACTATCTTCACGCAATTACGGTCATTCTTGATAGCTTTGCATCCTTGTAGGCAATCAAGTACTGTCTTGAAACAATTGTCGAGGTCTGGACGTTGGTTTTCATAGAATACATTCAAATAAAGTTCAAACAGCCCTGCTATCATCTTGCCTCTGTACTGGTTACATTGTAGATAGAACGACTTTTCATATTCATTCAATGCCGGTTGTTTGGCAAGACTGCCATGACCTCGGATTGTTATAACTTTATAACAATTAGATTTACTCGGTATCTTGCCCCTTATTATCTGTTTATTATATATCATGTTATGGTAGTTTTAATTTTATTTCATTGATAAGTTCTTCATTGGATATACAATAGCCGACATTAGCTATGTCGCATAAATGCCTTTTCAAATCGGTCGGATTGTTAAATTCAATAGGTTGCTCTCCAAAAGGAGTAATGGGGATTCCTTTTTTATATACCACATGCCCTCGTTTTTCTATTTCTTCAATCAAATCTTCATCAGAGGCAACGGTCATAAAATCATCAAGATAATCGTCTATATATATGTCCGTCTCGGTTGTGATTGTAATATACTCTCTTTTTTTCTTCATATATATTTGATTTTAAGTTCCACATCCACCGGTTTATCTTTCATCATGGAGAAAGCATCGAGTATCCTCTCCTTAGTCAACTGGATAGGTCGGGTCATTATTTCACTCTCTATGTTTTCCAATGGTATCTTCTTTCCGTCATAGGTAATAAGAACCGCAGAAGTTATTACATAAGGACTCATGTCTTGTATTGTTTCTTTATCTGCCTTGCAATCTTCTTGCTCAGCTTACTTAGACGCTCTGCCTGTTTGCTGTCACCTCCAATATTATGAATGTCTGACTTTCGGTCTTCGATAAGCTTCTGAATGATTGCACCTTCGGATTTGGTTATTGTAAGTTTCATTCAAGTTTTTATTTGAATCCCCATTCTTCCATGTAGTCAATGTTTTCAGGAAATCCTTCTACCGATTTGGGACTAAGGAATATTTTCTCACTTTCTAATTTCGAGCCTCCCCATTCAGTAGGTGGGCAGTTTTCGTATTCTTCTTTAGAAACTTCACTTACATTAAAATGGGGTTGGAAGCCATATCCCATTACTCTTTCCCCTAAGTAAGTACCAAACTTCTTTAAAGCCCATTGAAATGCAATATCTTTATATAGGTAATGTTTAGAAAACACAGCCACATATATTTTATGAGAGAAATTTCCTGTTTCTGTTAAGTCAGGATTACATCTGATACAGAAATACTTAATACGTGAAAGTATTTCTTCAACAAACCTTTCATGCTTTTCGCAATCTTCTTTCGTTAAGAACTCTTTCCCGTCATT
>ERZ839947.2665-NODE-2665-length-12241-cov-2.674791_pt1 | contig 12241 bp, 10 predicted proteins | sample MGYA00519908_ERZ839947 | MGnify/ENA primary metagenome ERZ839947 (study PRJEB31850, sample SAMEA3708857) | human gut metagenome | biome: human gut; feature: human-associated habitat; material: faeces | place: China | collected 2014 ... | reverse complement strand
CCACCAAGCGGAAGGTATCGATGCCCACCTCGAGCTCGACGGCGGCAAACTTGGCACCCTTGGCCTCAATAGCGGCCATGAGCTCAGGAGTAAAATGCAGACCCGCCGTAGGAGCGGCAGCCGAGTGCTCCTCCTTCATGGCGTAGACGGTCTGGTACTTCTCGGGATCGCCCTCGTAATCGGTAATGTAAGGCGGCAGCGGCACGTGGCCGGCAGCATGGATGGCCTCGTCGAGCGTGCGCGGGTCGCCGGCGGCATTGCAACCGGCCGGCTCAAAGCGCACCAGACGGCCACCGCGGCTATCGGTGACAAAGTCGACGACCTCGGCCGTCAGCACCACGGAAGCCCCCTCGGGCGCATGGGCGCCGCCCGCACGATACTCAATCTGAGCACCGGGCTTCAGGCGCTTGCCTGGCTTGACCAGGCACTCCCAAACGTGACCCAGCGGGTCAACATCCTCGCGGCGCTTGAGCAGCAGCGTCTCGACCACGCCGCCCGAGCCCGTCTTGCGACCGATCAGACGGGCCGGCATCACGCGCGTCTGGTTGATGACGAGCACGTCGCCCGGCTCGATATAGTCGATGATGTCGCGGAAGATGCGGTGCTCGACGGTGCCGCCATGCTCTAGCGGCGTTCCTGTCTCGGAGCCTTTGCGATCAACCACCAGCAGGCGGCAGGAGTCGCGCGGCTCGGCAGGCGCCTGGGCGATGAGCTCTTCGGGCAGGTTATAGTCAAAATCATCGGTACGCATCTTTGCCTCTTTCACAAAGCGCGTCAGTCGAAAAAATCGACTGACGCGCGCATCATTCTCCCCTGTATCCTATCAGCTTGTTGAGAGAAATATAGTATGGCAAACAGATTTGCGACTGATTTCTCAACGCCCCGCTACTTAAGCGTTGCGTACATCACCGCCTTAATCGTATGCATGCGATTCTCCGCTTCTTGGAAAACACGAGACTTATCGGACTCAAAAACCTCGTCCGTGACTTCCATTTCGGCAACTCCAAACTTCTCAGCAATTTCGGCACCAACAGTAGTATTAGTATCGTGGAAGCTCGGAAGGCAGTGGAGGAAAATCGCCTCGGGCTTTGCCATAGACATCACCTCAGCGGTCACACGATACGGCGACATGAGCTTAATGCGGCTTTCCCACAGCTCTGCAGGCTGACCCATGCCAACCCAAACATCCGTGTAAATTACATCGGCATCACGAGCGCCTTCCTCAATATCTTCTGTAATGGTAATCGTCGATCCATGCTCGGCCGCAATACGACTACATTCTGCAAGGAGTTCAGGATCATAGGATGTAGCCCCCTCCGAATTTCCCCCGATTGGGCCGCAAGAACAGTAGTTAATGCCGAGCTTAGCGCAAATGACCATGAGCGAATCGGCGACGTTTCCGGCCGCCTTACCAAAAAATGTAAGTTTCCTGCCCTTAATCTCTCCAAACTCTTCACGCATGGTCAGAATATCGGCAAGCACTTGAGTCGGGTGAAATTCAGTAGTCAGCCCATTCCAAACGGGAACCCCAGCTTTTGCAGCAAGCTCCTCAACCTTCGCCTGTTCAAAGCCGCGGTATTCAATTCCGTCATACATGCGGCCAAGGACGCGAGCCGTGTCCTCAATCGACTCCTTTTTGCCCATCTGGGACGAGCCCGGATCCAAATAAGTTACGCCCATACCAAGGTCAAGTGCACCAACTTCGAAGGCGCAGCGAGTACGCGTGGAAGTCTTCTCAAATAGCAAAACAATATTCTTGCCTTCAAGGTATTTATGCGGAACACCGGCACGCTTCATGCTTTTGAAGTTAGCAGAAAGCTCAAGCAGATACTCAATCTCTTCCGTCGTGTAATCAAGCAGCTTCAGAAAACTGCGCCCAGCGATATTAACACCCATATTCGCCATCTCCTATCACAGTGGATTTGCAACTAAATATCTTCGCGCCAGAAGGGCATGCTCATGCAGCGCGGGCCGCCACGACCGCGGGACAGTTCCTCGGAGGGAACGACCAAAAGTTCCAAACCGTTCTTGTAGAGCTCATCATTTGTGACAACATTGCGCTCGTAAACACAGACTTTACCAGGAGCAACGGCAAGAGTGTTCGACCCGTCGTTCCACTGCTCGCGAGATGCCTCAACCATATCGCCGGCACCGCACTCAATAAGCTGCACCTTCTCCACGCCAGTAGCCATTTCAAGAATATGTTCAAGCGTGTCATCAATCTCTTGAACAGCGACCATTCCCTCAGAGTCACCACGAGTCAGACGATAAACACGAAGGGTCTCAAAAATACCGGGATAAACTGTGAACTTATCGAAATCCACCATGGTGCAAACGGTGTCAAGATGCATGTAAGCATAGCCGTTGGGGATTTTAATAGCGTAAACGGTATCGATCTCAGAACTCCCAGATCCCCAGAACAAATTCTTTGCAAGCTCCTCAATCGCAGCCGCCTCAGTTCGCTGGCTAATTCCAATAGCCAAGGTATGAGCGTTAATGTTAAGCACATCACCGCCCTCGATATGCCAGGGATTCTTATGGTCGTACCAAATCGGAGTCCCTGCATAATCGGGATGGTATTTGAAAATCGCTTCATAGAAGGGCACTTCACGATCTCGCTGTTTCCAATACATATGGTGAAGCAGAACGCCTTTGCCCACGGAAGCAAGAGGATCGCGAGAGAAATATGAACTCGGAAGAGGCTTCAACACCAAATCATCGGGCTTCGCATCCTCATTATCCATCATACTAAGCGTAGTCGAAACGCGAGGCAGCCCAAGGTCACGATAACGATACCCCCCCATAGCCTCAAGTACAAACTGATACGAATCTGAAATAGCGTCGAGCTTTTCACGAACAGCCTGCTCAAGCATAGGATTGACAATCCCGCTCTCAGCCATAAATGTATCGGTAAACTCAGCGCGAGCCGAGGGGCATGCATCCAGCGCTTCAGCAACGAGTTTCTCCATATAGAGAACCTCAACACCTTCGCTCCTCAGAAGATCCGCAAAGGCATCATGCTCCTTTTGAGCCACATCAAGATAGAAACAGTCGTGAATCCAGACATCCTCGAACTCTTCTGCCTTTACGTTCACAAGGTCACGACCGGGGCGGTGAAGCACAACTTTCTTGAGCTTACCAATCTCGCTGTGTACATTCAGTCCTTTAGACATTCCTGTTACTCCATTTCAGCTATGAAACCTACAGGGCAATAAGTCCCGAGATTGCTACGAATACGATATTGATGAGCGACACGACCAAGAAGAATTTCCAAACGGTCTTCCACCACTGGCCAAGCTTGATCTTGCACACGCCCAAACCCGCTACAAGAATGGCGCTAGTAGGACAGATCAAAGACATCGTCGCGCTACCCATGGAGAGAGCCCACACGGCAGCCTCGGGATTAAGGCCCATGAGTTCGGTCAAAGGTCCAAAAATGGGAGCGGTCAGTGCTGCAAGGCCAGATGAGCTGGGAACCAGAATCGCCAGGAGGTTCTCAACCGCATAAAGAAGCGTAGTAAAGAGAACCGCCGGGATGCCGCCCAGACCAGTGGCGAGCGCATTGAGGATGGTATCGATGATCATGCCGTCAGAGGCAATGACAAGGATGCCACGCGCAAGTCCAACGACAATTGCCGAGAAAGCAAAGTCAGCGATACCCGCAACAAATTCCTGAGCGATAACGTCCTGACTAAAGCCCGCAATAACACCAGCCAACAGGCCCATGGCCAAAAAGACCGCAGAAATCTCGTTCATATACCAGCCCTGGGTCACAAGTCCCCAGATGATAAGGCACATTCCAGCGATAAATACCGCAAGCACGCCTTTTTGACGACCCGTAAATTCCGCATCAAGGGCAGATTCATCGGCAGCGAACTCGACTTTCTTGGCGATATCATCCTCAAATGTGATCGATGACTCAGGGTTCTTCTTTACCCTTCGTGCATAGAGGACAACCCAAGTAATTGCAACGGCGGTCAAAACAACCCAGGCAATCATACGCAGCCACAGCTGGGGGTTGCCCTGAATACCAAGAATACCTTGCGCAATGAGAACATTAAACGGATTAATCGTTGAGGCGATGTAACCCGTGCGCGCTCCAACGAACACGACCATGAACGCCGTCATCGAGTCGAAGCCCATAGCCATCATAATTGGCATGAAGATCGCAAAGAACGGGAGAGTTTCTTCCGCCATGCCAAAGCTCGTTCCGCCCAATGCAAAGAGAACCATCGCAATAGGAATAATTAGAATGTCTTTGTTCTTAAAGCGGCGAACGACACGACCCATTCCGCTCGTGATAGCGCCCGTTTTAGTAATAACCTGAAACGAACCGCCCACAATCAAGATGAATGCAACGACCTCAATTGCCTCTTGTATACCGCGCGTTGGAGCCTGAAGAACATCGAAGACGCCTTGTCTGAGATCTACTTCATCCCCGGTTTCCTCGTCAATATATGTCTTTTCACTCTGCTCATACGTACCTGCGACAGTGACTTCACGACCGTTCACCTCCTGACGCTGATAGGACCCAGAGGGAACAATCCACGTGAGAACAGCGAAGGTGACCATAAGTGCAAAGATGATCGCATATACGTGCGGGACCTTGAACTGCTTGATGCCTTTCGAACTTTCCGCTGCCATATCTCCTCCTTCATTCCTTTTCCCATCTATCCAGCTGGCACCATAAATGTATGAGGTTGCTCAGCGGTGGTCGGCCAACCATCGCCATCGTGTCGCTTTTCACCTATGAACGGCAGCTAAAGTGACGTTATTAATCAATCTGATTATTAAAATTGATGTTATTTGTCAATTACATACGTCTTTTAACTTTTCCGCAACACAACAAGGAACCTGCCTTAGCCTTATATAAAAACCAGCAGGACAGGAGACAGACATGCAAGGCATACACGTAACAAATGAAATCGGTCATTTAAAAGCTGTACTTGTCCATCGACCAGGAGCTGAAACACAAAACTACCCTGATGCCGACTTCAGCCAAGTTTTCTCCCTGCGAAAATGGAGCGGTCGTTTTGACCTCGACAAAGCAATGTATGAGCACGATTCCATGGTTCAATTGCTTGAGAAGCATGGCGTAGAAACCATTGAAATTAGGGACCTTCTCGAAGACTCACTTGAAACTGAGCCCCAATCACTTAAATATTTTATTGATGACTACCTCCGTTGCAGCGGGGCAACAGGTAGAGAGTTCCTCGAGACAATAACCCAGTTGTTTGAGAACGCTAAGAACACCCAGGAATTGGTGAATATAGTACTTAACGGCATTCGCTTTGGAGACACTGAGCTATGTTCAAACCAGTCGGAAACACTACGGGCGCTCGTGCACGAGCAATTTGATCCCGCCTCGCTCTTGGTCAATCCCCTCAACACGCTTTTTTTCACTCGTGATCCTGCTGTGGTAGTCGGAGACGGCATCATCCTAAATCATATGTACTGGCCTGAGCGTGATCGTGAGGTCGCCTTATACCGGCAGATATTCACCCACCACAAGATCATGGGAGAAACTCCAGTATGTGATTTGAACAGGAGTAGTTACCATATCGAAGGCGGAGACATTATTGTTATCAGTGCTAAGACAATATTAGTTGGAATCTCTGACCGAACTGAACCCGCCGCCGTCGAGTCACTTGCCAAAGAGCTCCTGACCTCAAATAAATTCCAGACCACCGAGCTAATTGCGATTCGAGTCCCCTCTGACGGGCTGCGTATCCACCTCGATACGTTCATAAGTAGAATTGATCACGACGCGTTCCTCATCGATCGTGAGATATGCAATGCCGTTGATGCATACAGCATTCAACTAAAACGATCCGGAAGGGGCCTTACGATCACTCCTATCGATCGCACGATTCCGGAAATACTCTCTGCAGCCTGTTGCGAACCAATAAAAGTAATTGACTGCGGAGGCGGGAATCAAACCGCCTACGAAAGAGAACGCCGGAACAACGCAACGTCTATCCTTGCGCTCTCGCCAGGAAAACTATGCGTATATGAAGAAAACGTTTGGACCAACGAAGCGCTTGAGAAAGCAGGAATGGAATTATTCCCGCTATCCATTGACGAGCTCACCAAAGGCTATGGTGGCACAAACTGTCTATGCCTCCCTCTGTGGCGAGAGGATCTATAGCCATGGGCTTCGGGGCAAATATTCGTAAACTCCGCACCATGGAGCATCTTGGTCAGGCGCAACTTGCAGAGATGTTGGGGGTATCTAAAGAGACCGTTTGTCGTTGGGAAAAAAGTCGGTATGCCCCCCGTGAGCGCTATATTGAAAAGTTACAAGCGCTCTTCGGTTGCACCCGCGATGAACTTGTTGGCGAGGAAAACGGTTTGGCCGTAAAGCTCGCAAATAAAAGAATCGTCACCGACGAAGACCCTGCTATCCACGAAATGGAGGGCGCATTTCCCGTCATCGATATCGAATCGCAAAAGCGCCGCATCACGCACGGCCAACAAAATGCTTGCGCGCCTGTAGACGTAGCCAAACGTCACCCACATAGCGTTTTCGTTAAAATCAAAGGTGACGAAATGTCCCGCATTTACCCTCCCGGCAGCTTACTACTTGTCGATACCACCGCAAAGCCCTGGAACGGCTGTGCTGTATTGGCGCTCGCAGACGGTAAAACACCGGTAATTAGGCGATTTGCAGAAGGAAACGACATGATTGTGCTGTCGTCCCATTCATATGCAACAGCAAGTCCGGATCTGATGTTTAACAAACGGAGGATTAGAATCATAGGAGTCGTCGTTTGGTATCAAGCGAACCACGATCACACGCTTAATTAAATCGACTTTCCCAAAAACGACCGTACCGCGCAGACAGCTCAAAGTCCCAGCCTAAAAGAACTACTTTTTGGCGGCTTTGCGCTCGTCGCGGATGCGGGCGCGGTCCATGGCCGCCTCGACGGCCGAGAATCGGCAGCCGCAGTAGTTCTGCCGATACATGCCAAGCTCACGCGAACGACGCGTGGCCTCGGGGTAATACGGGCGAAAATCACGGATGACCGGGGTGAGCCCATGTGCCGCCGCCAAACGCTCAAGCACGTCATTACAGGTTTCGAACAGCTGATACGGCGAGACGGCGAGCGTCGTACCCACAAACTCAAACCCGCGCTCCTGGGCCACACGGCACGCCTCGGCCAGACGCAGGGCATAGCACGCGCGACAGCGACGGGGCCGATCGGCGCCCAGCGGTGCCACGCCGGTCTCCCAGCGATCGCGGTCCTCCCCCGCCTCGATAAGCTCGATCTCGCCATCGGCACACCACCGGCGCAGCTCGTCCAAACGCCGCTGCCATTCATCGTGAGGTTGAATATTAGGGTTGGTCCAGCAAATCGTGGGCTCAAACCCCTCCTCGCGCAGCAGACGGACCGGCTCCAGCGAGCACGGCGCACAGCAAGCATGCAGCAGCAACGGCTTCATGGACATCTCCTCCCAATCTTTGCCCAGGGTAGTCTTTTTGGGACGGGGCTATTTTGACCACTTTTGATGTAAAGCAGTTCCAAATACCCGCATCAACAGGAAAGTAGTCAAAATAGCCCCGTCCCAAAAAGACTACCTTGCGAAAAAGCGCACGCCAAAGGATGTGTCCTCGCAGGCGACAATGCGGCGGTCGCGCAAAATGGTCCGCACGTAATACCAGTCGCCCACACAGCCCGACAAGTGCAGACCAGCCGCCAGGTAACACAGAAGCGGATAGCCCGAAAACGCAAAGCCCAAGGCCGCCGTCAAAACAACCGTCGGCGCCAGGCAAACCGCCATGTACCGCCGGCGCGAATACACAACGCCCTCGGCGCAGGCGTAAATCATGCAGGTTTCGAGATTTGCTCCGAAGGTCACCCGAGCACCAGCAGGCGCAAACAGCTTAAAGAACACCGCGTGCACCAGCTCGTGCACGGCAAATGACGCCGCAGAAACCGCAGCCAAGCCGACTATCCAGCTCAAGACGGCCATCCAGCCGCCCGCGTCAGCCGCATCCATGTCTGCAGGCCCGCCCAGCAGCATAAACACCGGCACCAGGCACACGGCAAATACGCCAAGCACGGCCATCCCCCACACGAAGCAGGCGTGCAGAAAATCCTCGTCCTCAAACGCATGTATGTTGGAATTCTCATTCATAGCATCTTAGGATAGCGCCCCTGCCACGCACCCGCCCGCATGTGCGATAATGTCGAACGATATGCACGAATTGACCACCGCGTCGCCAGGCCTTGCGCCCGGCCGCGCTCCCACCATATGCGAAGGAGTCCCATGGCATCCAAATACTCCATGAACGACCGTCCCAGCTGGCCGCGCCGCGCCATCGTTACCGCCGGCGAGCCTTACGGCAACAAAGGCCTGCACTTTGGCCACGTCGGCGGCGTCTTTGTCCCGGCCGACTTCTTTGCCCGCTTCCTTCGCGACCGCCTGGGCCGCGAGAACGTCATCTTCACCTCGGGCACCGACTGCTACGGCTCGCCCATCATGGAGAGCTACCGCAAGCTCAAGGAGAATGAAGGCTACGATAAGTCCATCGGCGAGTATGTCGAGTCCAATCACTCCCGCCAGGCCGCGACCCTCAACAACTACAACATCAGCTGTGACATCTACGGCGGCTCGGGCCTTGAGCCGGCTGCGCAGATTCACAACGAGGTGACCGCCGAGATTATCGAGCGCCTGCACGAGCAGGGCACCATTTCAAAGCGCTCCACGCTGCAGTTCTACGACGCCAAGGCCGGCACGTTCCTCAACGGCCGCCAGGTGATTGGCCGCTGCCCCATTCAGGGCTGCAAGTCCGAAAAGGCCTACGCCGACGAGTGTGACCTGGGCCACCAGTTTGAGCCAGAGGAGCTCATCGCGCCCAAGAGCCAGCTCACCGGCGAGGTGCCCGAGCTGCGCCCGGTCGACAACCTCTACTTCGACCTTCCGGCCTACCTCGACTTTATGAAGACCTACACCGCCAAGCTCGCCCAGAACCCGCAGGTTCGCTCCGTGGTCTCCAAGACCATGGAGGAGTGGCTGCTGCCGGCACAGCTCTATATTCAGAACAAGTTCCGCGAGGCTTTCGACGCCGTCGAGGACCAGCTGCCCGAGCACACCGTGCTGGAGCCCGAGGGCAACAAGAGCAGCTTTACCGTCACCTTCCCCAGCTGGAAGGAGCGCGACGACGCCCACGCGGTGCTCGCCAACGGCGGTGTGCGCTTCCGCAGCGGCAAGGCGCTCGTGCCCTTCCGCATCACCGGCAACATCGACTGGGGCGTTCCGGTGCCCGAGGTCGACGGCGTATCCGACGTCACCTGCTGGTGCTGGCCCGAGAGCCTGTGGGCGCCCATCAGCTATACGCGTACCGTACTCGCCCGCGATGCCAAGGCCGCCGGCGTAACCGAGGGTGTCGCCGCCCAGGACGCCGCCCTTATGGGCGAGCCCTCCGCCGATTCCACGCAGGTTCCCGCACCCACCTACCAGCACAGCTCGCTCGACTGGCGCGACTGGTGGTGCTCGGACGATGCACAAATCTACCAGTTTATCGGTCAGGACAACATCTACTTCTACTGCATCGCACAGACCGCCATGTGGGAGGCCCTGGGCTGGGACCTCACGCAGAGCACCGTCAGCGCCTGCTACCACCTGCTCTACATGGGCAAAAAGGCCAGCTCGTCCTCGCAGATGCCTCCCCCGCCGGCAGACGACCTGCTCAACCACTACACCTGCGAGCAGATGCGTGCGCATTGGCTGTCGCTCGGCCTGTCCGAAAAGCCGGTGAGCTTTAGCCCCAAGGCATACGACACCCGCGTGACCGGCAAGGACAAGGACGGCAACGAGGTGCGCGCCTGCGACGACAAGCGCGTCATCGATCCGGCCCTTAAGGAGAGCGCCCTTTTGACCGGCGTGTTCAACCGCTTGGCCCGCAGCTGCTTCTACGGCGTCGCCGTCAAGGAGGGCGACGAGAGCCCCTATCGCAACGGCTGCATCCCCGCCGGTGCGGCCTCTGCCGCCGTGGTCGAGGCCGCCGAGCAGGCCGCCCTTGCCTTTGAGCAGGCCATGTACAAGTTCGAGACGCACCGCGCGCTTGCCGTGTGCGACGACTACCTGCGTGCCGCCAACAAGCGCTGGAGCGATGCCTCCAAGGCCGCCAACAAGCTCGAGGGCGAGCCGGCCAATGCCGCGATGACGCAGGCCCTCGTCGACGCCTTTACCGAGCTGCGCGTGGCGACCGTGCTCATGCACGGCATCGTCCCTGCCGGCTGCGAGCTCATCTGCGAGTACTTCGACGTCGACCCGGTCGCTTTCTTTAGCTGGGATAACATCTTTGCCTCCACGGACGAGTTCGTGGAGATCCTGGGCGAGAAGCCCGGCGAGCACCGCGTGAAGCCGCTGCCCCCGCGCTTCGACTTCTTTAGCAAGCACGAAAGCCAGTACTAAGGCACGCCAGCAGCGGCGTGCCCGGAAAGTAGTCAATTTGGGATGGGAAGGAAAGACGGATGTCCAAGCCGCGTCGTCGTAAGCAAAAAAAGCAGGTCAAGGCCGAGCTCAAGCTTAGGCAGTTTGCTGCTACCGAGCTTTCCGACCAGCTTGCCGCCCTTCCCTGCGCTGCCGACCTGCCACGCTTTATGGTCGACACGGTCGCCGGCGCCTATGCGCCCGCCGATGCCGAGCTCATGATCGAGGGCTTCGGCGCCGCGGCCACACGCCCGGTCACACTGCGCGCCAACACGCTCAGGGCGACCGCCGAGGACATCGCTGCGGCGCTCGATGCCGCCGGCATCGCCCACCGCCCCGTCGCATGGTACCCGGACGCTTCCATCCTGCCCGAGGCCCAGGTTTCCGACCTGTGGGACCTCGACATCTACCGCGACGGCAAGATCTACTTGCAAAGTCTGTCGTCCATGATGCCGCCGTTGGTCTTGGGCGCCCAGGCCGGCGAGGACATCCTGGACATGTGCGCGGCCCCCGGCGGCAAGACGACGCAGATCGCCGCCCTCACCCAGGGCCAGGCACACCTCACCGCCTGCGAGATGAGCATTCCCCGCGCCGAGAAGCTCGAAGCCAACCTCCACCGCCAAGGCGCAAAAAACGTGCCCGTCATGCGCATCGACGCACGCGAGCTCGACGAGTTCTTCCGCTTTGACCGTATCCTGCTCGACGCTCCCTGTACCGGCACGGGCACAGTCGTCAGCGGCAACGAGAAGAGCCTGCGCGGCCTCACCGAGCAGTTGCTGAGCAGGTGCGCCCGCTCGCAGCGAGCACTTCTGGACCGCGCCATGGGAGCCCTCAAACCGGGCGGCACGCTCGTCTATTCGACTTGTTCGATCTTGCCGCAGGAAAACGAGGACGCCCTGCAAGAGGCCCTCGACAAGCACATGGACTGCGAGCTTATCCCCCTCGATGGCACGCCGAGCGAAAGTGAGGCACGCCGCGCCCAGGAAGCTGGTGAGGAGCCGCGCATCGAGTCCAACGCCCTGACCGAAGCCATTGCCGCGGGTCAGGTATCGGCCATCGCCAACGGCCTGCCCGGCACGCTCACCATTCCGCCCAGCCGCGACTTTGAGGGCTTCTACATTGCCCTGATCCGAAAACGCAGTTAGCGCACGGATCCAAAACTCAACAAGCTATCTCCGTGCGCGTTTGCCCTGCTGGTCGCGATGCTGTTTAAGCATCGTGCGCTCCTTGCGTTCGGCCCTTTTGCCCTTAATGGCCGTGACCACAAAGTAGATGACCGCGGCGGCAACAATTGCGCCCACACACAGGCCAATCGAGCCAAACATTGCTGTCAATTCCATACCGCGTCACCTCTCTTTTAAACGGGACTTTCAAGATAGCACCTCGATCCCCGCCACCACAGCTCCTTCACGTTCGCCGGCCCTTCGGTCTAACGAATTGCGTGGCGGGGAAAAATCAACTCGTCAAACGATTTAGCATTCGCAATTCCGGCTGCATCGCGCCGGCCGTCATCGCATAGAATCGAGCTTCCATGGATACCCTCAACGATCTAAATGAGCGCGTCGACGCCTTCGTCGGCACCAGCTCCTTCGACACGCCTGCCGCGGCAAACGACCAAGCCCCCATCGATGTGCCCGCCGAGGTTCACGAGGACATCGTCGCCTCGGTCGATTTCTCCGAGGTCGAGCTCGCAGACGAGTTCACCGAGCCCCAGGTAACCGTGACCCCCAACGGACTGCTCCCCATGGAGCCGCTGCCCATCGACGGGCGTTTGCGCAAGGCGGCCCTTCGCATGCCTGAC
>ERZ839947.2660-NODE-2660-length-12280-cov-2.866176_pt1 | contig 12280 bp, 14 predicted proteins | sample MGYA00519908_ERZ839947 | MGnify/ENA primary metagenome ERZ839947 (study PRJEB31850, sample SAMEA3708857) | human gut metagenome | biome: human gut; feature: human-associated habitat; material: faeces | place: China | collected 2014 ... | reverse complement strand
GCTGTCCCAGGGCCTCCAGGGCCCGCTTGGACAGTTCCGCATTTTTGTTCCGCTTTTCTCCCGGAAGCGTGTGTTCCACGCTTCCGGGGACCCGGTTTCTTCCACATCCTCGGGCGGAGTGAATCCGCCCTCCGGCAAGGTCCGGCTCCGCCGGACGCTTGGACGTCGCACGGCGGCGGGGCGCTTACGCGCCCAAAGGCAAGCGGAGCCGCCCGCTCACTCCAGATCCAGCTGTCCCAGGGCCTCCAGGGCCCGCTTGGACAGTTCCGCATTTTTGTTCCGCTTGCCTTTGACCCGATAGCCCAGCGGGGGGATCAGGCCGAAGTTCACGTTCATCGGTTGAAAGTTTACCACACTTGGGTCGCTGATGTAAAGGGCCAGCGCCCCCATGGCGGTCTCCCGGGGAAAATCGATGGGACTCTTTCCCTCCAGCTCCCGGGCCAGCTCCAGGGCCTGGGGCACGATGGACACCCGCCCCGGCCAGAGCTCGATGGTGCACCCGGCCCCCTCCGCCATCTCCCTGGCGTGGCCGATCAGGCCGAAGCCCGTCACATCGGTGCAGGCGCTGGGCCGCAGGGGCACGGCCGCCCGGGCCGCGTCCCGGTTGAGCGCCGCCATCAGATCCGTCATCGCCCGGTACTCCGCCCCGCTCAGCAGCTCCGCCTTGGCGGCGGTGGTCAGGATACCGGTACCCAGGGGCTTGGTGAGCACCAGCAGATCCCCCTCCCTGGCCCCCCGGTTGGTCAGTACCGCTCCGGGGTGGACCAGGCCGCTGACGCACAGGCCGTACTTGGGCTCCGCGTCCTCGATGCTGTGGCCGCCTGCGGTCACTGCGCCAGCCTCCGCCACCTTGGCCGCGCCCCCCTCCAGGATGGCCCCCACCGCTTCCCGCGGCAGGCAGGAGGGGACGGCCAGCAGATTCATGGCCAGCCTGGGCTCGCCCCCCATGGCGTACACGTCGGAGAGGGCGTTGGCCGCCGCGATCTGCCCAAAGTCATAGGGGTCGTCCACCACCGGCGGGAAGAAATCCACCGTCTGGATCAGCGCCAGCTCATCCGTGAGGCGGTACACCGCGGCGTCATCGCTGGAGTCATAGCCCACCAGCAGGTTGGGCTCAAGCGTCCGGGGCAGCCCGGACAAAATCTGTTGCAGGACACCCGGTCCCAGCTTGGCCCCTCACCCACCGGCCGTGGTCATGGCGGTCAGGCGCAGCTTCTCATACGGCATAGACTCACTCCCTCTCTTTTTTTATAGTGTACCACAGCCTCCAGGCAAAAGGCAACCATACCGCGCCGCACCCCCCTCCCCCTCCACGCATACGCTGGAGTGAGAAACTAGAGACTTGGAGGGTCATTTATGCAAGCGGAAGCAAAGGTTTGTTTTTATCTGGGCGCCAATTCCCCCACCGGCTTCTACTCCCTGTACGACCAGCTGCTTGAGCCCGAGCAGGCCGAAACCATCTACATATTGAAGGGCGGGCCGGGCTGCGGCAAGTCCTCCCTGATGCGCCGGGTGGCCCAGGCCATGGAGGAGAAGGGGGCTTCGGTGGAGTACATCGCCTGCTCCGGCGACCCGGACTCCCTGGACGCGGTGGTGTTCCCCGCCCTGAACACCGCCATTGTGGACGGCACCGCTCCTCATGGCTGAGCAACAGAAGGATACTTTATGTATCTATCTTTGTGTCATCGGTTATCTGTCCCTGCACCGGCCGGTTCATTTCGATCCAAACCCGGTTTACCTCTTCCATACAGGTAAAATAGAGACTGGTCAGCAGATTCGTAGGAATTCCAAGCTCTCCGGTCAGTCTATCAATCTTTTCCCAATCCGCATGTTCATAGCTCAGGGCCAGATCGTACAGCATTCCAGCCCGGCCGGTATGCTGTAAAAGGGCCTCCTTAGCCTCCGCACACAGAGGAATGGGCTTCAGAATCTCCGCCAGCGGAGCATCAATGAGATAATTCAGGGTAGAAAACATCCCCATTAAGTAGGCATCCGGCTTGGAGATCGGCATATCCTTTGCGTAGTTCATCAGCTTGCTACAGAAGTTGGCCCGCATGAACGACATTCTGAGAAACTCCTCCATCTGATTCTCGGCATTGCTGGCGCTCAGCAGGTAGACCCATTGACGCAGTTCGCTCAGGCCCATAGTCATGATCGCCTGGCGTACGCTGGTTACCCGGTGGCGGAGCGCATAATAGCAGGAGTTTGCCATCCGCAGCAGGCCATAGGTCAGCGTAGCATCTACGGAAATAATCTGCTCAATCTCCTCCACATCCGGCTCGTCCCGCGTCATCGCCACCATCAGGCGGAAGAAGTTGCTCTGCAAATATCCGCTGCTGTGGGTCTGTGTGGTCAGCTTTTCCGCCACATAGGGGCCCTCCAGGGCATCCACCCCCAGCTTGACGGCCTTCTGGTAGGTTTCCTCCCGGTCAATCCCCACGGCGATACACTGCTTTTTCATGCTGTGGGCGATGTCGATGATGTTTTTCAGCGTCAGCTCCGGCGTGGTCTGGATGTTCAGCTTAATGTAGTCGATCCGGTCCAGGATTCCCAGATAGCGCGGGGCAAACTGGAATTCATTGACCGCCACCTGATAGCCCTCTTTTGCATACTGCTGCACCATATGCATGGCCAGGGGATGAATGATAACGCTGTCGTCAATCTGGATCACCAGCTCCCCCTTGTCAAAGAGGTGGGGCGTTTTTTTCATCAGAAGCGTGGTGGTGAAGGTCATAAAATTCAGTGAGCCGCGCAGCAGCTTATCGGTATTCATGGTGAGGAAATTGTAAATGGTGTCCGCTGCGGCAAAGTCGTTCTCCCTGACGTTTTTGCCGTTGTCGCCAAAGGCCTGGTTTTCCCCGTGGTACTGGATCTCATAGCCGATGATCTTATTTGCCTGGTCTTTGATGGGCTGACGAACGATATATTTGCTGCTCATGCCTGTCCTGCCTCCCGCTTCCGTCTGCTGCGCTCCAAAAGATGGTCCACAATTCCGATCAAATGCCCGATTTCCGGCTTGCTCAACTGCTCATCCGCACCGACCTCTTTGCCCTTGCGGCGCATCTCCTCTGTAATCAGGGAGGAGAAAATGATCACTGGAATGGCCTGCAGCTCTTTATCCTCCTTGATCCGCTTGGTGAGGTTATGGCCGTCCATCTGGGGCATCTCCAGGTCGGTAATCACAATAGAAACCTGTCCGGTGGGGCCCCCGCCGTCCTTACACGCCTGCAGCGCCTCCCACAGCTCTGCGCCGTTTTGGAACATGCGCAGGTTGGTATACCCCGCCTTAGTCAGCGCGGTACGGATCATCTGGGACAGCAGGATGGAGTCCTCCGCGACCCAGACCGGCTCGCTTCGCTTCTCCCGCTTACCCATAGCATCCACCTCACTGAGCTGGATACCGGTCTCCGGCGCAATCTCGGCCACAATCTTTTCAAAATCCAGAATCGTGACCAAGTCCTTGCCGCACTGAGCGATTCCGGTGGCAACCCCGTCTGCGCCCCCGGAAACCGTGTTGTCCGGCTTCTGGATGTCCCGCCACGAGATACGGCTGATCCCCACTACCGTATGGACGCGGAAGGCAATGTGCATTTTATTGAAATTGGTGATAATGAAGAGATCCTTTTCCCCTTTGGGTTCGGTATGTCCACTGAGATACTCCGGCAGATCCACCACGGTAATCACGATGTCCCGGGGTTTAAAAATCCCTTCCACTGCCGGGTGGGCATGGGGCATTGGGTGCACCGGCGCCGACAGCATAATCTCACGCACCTTGGCCACATTGATCCCGTAGAGATTTCCGTCAATGGTAAACTCCATGATCTCAATCTCGTTTGTCCCCGTCTCCAATAAAATTCCGTCTTTGTTGTTTTCCATGACCCATTCCCCCACTTTCAGATTGTTCTATTCCTACCGGCTAAAAAATGAGCTCCGGCTTTCCGTAGCAGCGGACACAGCCTTGTCCGGTGGCCGCGTCAAAGAGCAGGGTCCGGGCCACCGTGCCGCCTACATCCTCCTGTAGCAGCCGGACGCCCTCTGTACGCAGCGTCATATGGACGCTTTCAATATTCCGCTGTCCAATATTGCCCAGATTTCCACCGCCGGCTACCTCAAACATGCGGGCTCCGCCGGCAATTTTGGCTGTAACCCGCGCCCGTTTGGCGCCTCGCCGCTCCATTTCCCGCAGCGTCTCCCGGATGCCGGTATCCGCATACTTGAGCGGGGACTTCCGCCCCGTCTCCAGATTCAGGGGCAGCATGATGTGGAGCAGGGCGGCCAGCTTGAGCATGGGATCATAGAAGCAGATTCCAATGCAGGAGCCCAGGGCGTAAGTCACCAGCATCCCACTGCCCTGCGCCATTTTCATGTCGGCGATCCCAACCACCAGCTTGTCATTCATCCAAAACACCCAGCTTCCGCAGCAGGAAATTGAGGGAACGCACGTCAGGTGACAGCAGGAGGCGGCAGGGCACGCTGTGCTTTTCGCAGATGAAATTGGTGCCGATGGTCATAATGTAATCCGACTGTCCTCCAAACTCCGCCATGGGCACCGTAATAATCGCCCCCTGCATGTCCACAGCAAAGCCAGGCACCGATGGCTGAATCGTTACCCCAGCCAATCCAGAGAGGGCGTTGACGAAGGTGGAGATCATGATGTTGCCCACCTCTACCAGGGCTGAGCGGTCCAGCTCCGAGAGCTGCCCATATTCGCAAACCGCCCGGTTCATCATGCGGCCCAGCACCTGATTGATAAAGTCCATCTGCTGTACCGAGAGCATAATACCGTTGATTTCCCCGCCCAGACGCACCAGCACACCGGCCGTGATCACCTCCGGCCCGCCGATCCAGTCGATGGCCTCGTTGTAACCGAGGATGCGCACCTCCGGCATTTCAATGCGCACCTCACACTGGAGCAGGCTGGAGAGGGCCGTCGCCGCGTTGCCCGTCCCGATGCTGCCGATCTCCCGGAGCGTATCCAGTTCCAGGCCGCTGAGTTCATTAAAGTTTTTCACGTATTTTCCCTGCCTATCCGTTTGTCAGGTTGTTGACCGTCGTCTCGATTTCGTCCGCTGTCTGCATCATGCGCAGGACATAGCTGTATGTCCGCTGGGCCTCAATCACCTTTCCCATCTCAGAAGCCAAGTCCACATTGGAGCTCTCCAGATAGCCCTGGCGCACCTCCGAGGGGCTCATCCACACCGCACCGTTTTTCTCCGTGGTCACAAACCGGCCGCTGCCCACATGCTGAAGGCCGTCCAGGTATTGAATGGTAAACACGCCCACAGGCTGGCGCGCCTCAGCGTCCGTCACCACAATGGGATAGCCGTTGGTGTCCAGAACCTGCCGGCCCTCTCCATCCGCCAGATAGTAAAGCGTATCCGTTGTTCCGTCCTCCTTTGTCTGCTGAAACGAGGACAGGGCGAAGGAGCCGTCCCGGGTGTAGGAAATCTCTCCGGTATCCGGGTCATACAGGGCGAAAAAGCCGTCGCCCACAATGGCGTAATCCTGCTTGCGCCCCGTCTCCTCCAGCGCTGCGGAGCGGAAATCCGTGATGGTGGACACCATGCGGGTACCGCTGCCCTTGGGGAGCTGCTGGCCGTCGATACCGTCTACCATCCGGTACATCAGAGCCTCAAAGGCGGGCTTCTCCGCCCGGAATCCAAAGGTGTTCGCGTTGGCCATATTATTGCCCTGGACTCCCATGCGCTCCATTTGCTGCTGCGCGCCCACCGTGGCGGTATAAAAAGCCTGAAGCATCGTTCTCCTCCTCTGCTTATAAGCGTCCCAGCTCTGTTGTCGCCTTGGTCAGCACGCCGTCATAGAGCTTCAGCACCTGTGCGGCGCTCTGAAGCGCCCGCTGGGCCGTCATCATATCGCTCATCTCCTGGAGCATGTCCACGTTGGCATTCTCCACCCATTTCCAGTGGAGCTTTGCCTGGGAGGGAGCCGGCGCCTGCCCATTCGCACCGAACAGGCCGCTCTCATTTTTCTCCAGCAGCCCGTTGTCCGCAAAGGCATACAGGCCCAGCCGGCCCACATAGCCGCCGCCCTCTGTATAGAGGTTCCCTGCCTGATCGGCCCGGATACGGTCGGTGGCCAGATAGACCGGTTGTCCATCCGCCCCCAGGACCCGCCCATGGGCGGGCAGGCAAAGATAGCCCTCCCCATCCAGAGAAAAGCTGCCGCTGCGGGTGTACTCGACGCCCTGAGCCGTCTGGATGGCGAAAAAGCCATCCCCTTCGATGGCGAAGTCGAGCGTCAGCCCCGTCTCCTCCAGGCTTCCCTGGCTATAGTCCACATAGAGCTGACTGGGAGCCAGGATATAGCTCTCCTCACCGATCACGGTGGGGCTGCTTTTGTCCTTATTACCTACCCGGCTGATCAGCACTTCCTGGAAGGTGCTGTCCGTATACTGCTCCGCCTTATACCCGGAGGTGGAGAGATTCGTCATGTTGTTGGCAACCGTGTCCAGCCGGCGGCTCTGGGACAGGATGCCGGAGGTCAGGTTGTAAAACCCTTTTGTCATATGGCCTTCTCCCTTCTGCTGTGTACTACGCTCCTATGTACTGCTTCATGTAGGCCTGGAGCCGCTGAATGGCCCGGTTATGGATTTGTGAAATACGCGGCGCGCTGACCCCAAGGACCTGTGCAATCTCCTTCATGGTCAGCTCTTTTTCATAATACAGGGAGAGCACCAGCCGCTCATTCTCCCGCAGGGAGGCGATTCCCCGGCGCAGCACCTCGTGCAGCTCCTTTTGCTGATAAGCATCCTCCGGCGGATTGCCGGACAGTGCCTTGCCGGTTACATTCCCATAGGTGTCCAAAAGCACCTCGAAAGACATCAGGTTGGAAAACGCCGTTTCAGAGAGGAGCTCCTCATAGTCCTTCTGGCTGAGCTTCAGGTAGTCTGCCATCTCCTGATCGCTGGGGGTATGGCCCAGCTCTATGGACAGCTCCTCAGCCGCCCGCTTCAGCCGGGTGGCCTTCTGCCGGACCCTCCGCGGAATCCAGTCCTGCTTGCGTACCAGGTCGATCACCATTCCCCGCAGCCGCTTTGCGATGTACGCCTCGAACTTGACCTCCTTTTCGGGGTCATACTTGTCCACAGCGCTGAGCAGAACCAAAATTCCCTCATGGATCACATCATCCAACTGGGTAAACCCGCTGAACAGCCCGCAGGTCTGAATCGCAATCCGGCGTACCAGATCGGTATACCGCAGCACCAGGGCCCACTTCAGCTCCATATCCCCCGTCTCCTTGTAGCGCAGCAGAAGGGTCTGATTGTCCATCTGGTCGACCGCCTGCTGACCTCCGCCGGGGGATAGGGCCGTTTCCATCTGTTTTAACTTATTCATGCAGATACCCTTCCCCATCTCTATGCACGCTTTTCCTGCGGCTGAAGTGTAATGTTGCCAATGGCCTGTATCTGCACATTGCTCGTGATTTCATTAAAGGAGAGCACATAGATGTCGGGATAGAATGTGGCGAGCATACGGCTGAGATAGACACGGATAATCTGGCTGGTCAGCAGAATGGGCGTTTGGGAGAGCTCCTCAAATTTCTTCCGCAGCTCTCCCACCTGCTGTACGATCTGCTGCACAATATCAGGGCTGAGCGCCAGATAGACGCCGTGCTCGTTCTTGGTCAGGGCGGCCAGTACCTTCTTTTCCAGCTCCGCGTCCAGCGTCACTACCCGAAGCTGCCCATTTTCGCAGAACTTCCGGGTAATGGTCCGTCCCAATGCACCGCGCACCTGTTCGGTGATCATGTCGATATCATGGGTCGTGGTACTGGCCTCCACCACCGCCTCCAGAATGGCCGCCAGATCCCGGATGGGGATGCCCTCCCGCAGCAGGCTGCGCAGGATCTTTTCCAGGTTGGCGTAGGAGATGACGTTGGGGATCACATCGGCCACCAGCTCCGGCTCCGTCTTTTTCAGATTCTCCACAAGCTGCAAGGTCTCCGAGCGGTTGAGCAGCTCATAGGCATGCTTTTTGATCGTCTCCGACAGGTGGGTAAGCATAACGGTCAGGGGTGTGATAACCGTATACCCGTAGATCTCCGCCATTTCCTTGTTCTCCGGCAAAATCCAGCGGGAGGGGATGCCGTAGGCCGGCTCCACCGTCTCAATCCCGTCAATCGTCCCCGCCGGATTGGACGGCTCCAGTGCCAGATAATAGTCCACCAGAATCTCTCCTCGGGCCACCTCCTCCCCCCGGATTTTGATCACATACTGGTTGGTTCCCAGCGCCGCACCGTCGTGGAGGCGGATAGAGGGGATGACAAAGCCCATATCCTGGGCATACTGCCGGCGGAATATCACAATGCGGCTGATCAGCTTGCCGCCGCTTTTCTCATCCACCAACGGGATCAGGCTGTAACCGAATTCCATCTCGATCGGCTCCACCGCCAGGAGGGAATAGACATTGTTGATGTCCTTGAAGTAGTCGGTTTCGCTGGCCGCCTGAAGCTCCGGGGCGGTTGCCGCCTCCGGGGCGGGCTGTTCCTCCAGTGCCTTCTGCTCAGTGAGCTTCCGGTCGCTCAAGAAGCCGCCAATACCCAGGCCGCAGCCCACCAGCAGGAGCGGTGCCGTGGGAGCACCGGGCACCAGCCCCAGCAGCGCTAAAATAATGCCGGTGGCCAGGATCGCCCTGGGCTGGGCCTTAAACTGTCCCAGCACGTCGCTGTTCAGGCTGCCGTCCGACACGGAACGGGTGACGATCATACCGGTAGCGGTGGAGATCATCAGGGCCGGGAGCTGGGACACCAGACCATCGCCGATGGTGGCGATGGAATACTGGTTCAAAACCGTAGCCAGATCTCCGCCGCCCTGCACGATGCCGATAATTAAGCCTGCCACAAAGTTGATGACCGTAATAATCAGCGACATGACGGCGTCGCCCTTGACGATCTTGGTTGCGCCGTCCATGGCGCCGTAGAAGTCGGCCTCCTTCTGGATCTTATAACGCCGCAGCCGGGCTTCCTTCTCGTCAATAAGGCCGGAGCTCAAATCCGCGTCGATGGCCATCTGCTTTCCGGGCATGGCGTCCAGCGTGAAGCGGGCGGCCACCTCGGAGACGCGCTCCGCTCCTTTGGTGATCACAATAAATTGCACCAGTACAATGATTAAGAAAATCAAAATTCCGATGACAATATTCCCCTGGGTAATCAGCGTACCGAAGGATTTGATTACCATACCCGCATCGCCGCCCTCGGAGAGGATCAGGCGTGTGGAGGATACGTTGAGGCCCAGGCGGAACAGGGTCGTTATCAGCAGCAGGGAGGGGAAGATAGAGAACTCCAGCGCCTCCGAGATGCTCATGGTGATCATCAGAATCATGATGGAAATGGCAATGTTCAGTACAATCAGGATGTCCAGCGCCTGCTTGGGCAGCGGCACCACCAGAAAGAGAACGATGATCACGACCAGCAGCGATATGGAGTTGTTCAGTATCCGTCTCATAGCTCTCCAAGGCTCCTACTTTCTCGCCGCTACTTCAGCTTTTCATCCATGCGGTAGAGGTACACCAGCACCTCCGCCACGGCGTTATACAGCTCCGGCGGGATCTCCCGATTCAGCTCCGCCGTGGCATACAGCGCCCTGGCCAGCGGTACATTTTCAATAATGGCAATGTGATGCTCCTCCGCCTTGCGCACAATGCGTCCGGCCAGCTCGTCCTGTCCCTTTGCCAGGACAATGGGCGCCCCATCCGTCTCAGGGTGGTAGCGCAGCGCCACTGCAAAGTGCGTCGGGTTTCGGATAACCACATCTGCCTTTGGCACCTGCTGCATCATACGGGATTGGGCCATCCTGCGCTGCACTTCTTTGATCTTTCCCTTGACCTGGGGATCGCCTTCCATCTGTTTGTATTCCTCTTTGATCTCCTGTTTGGACATGCGCAACTGCCGCTCATAGTCCCACCACTGGTAAAACACGTCCGCGCCGGCCAGCACCACAAAGGCTATGGCGATCTGCATCACCATCTGGAAGCCCTCATCCACCAGATGGGCGCAGGCAACGGCCAGATCGGTGTGGAGATATTTCGTAAAGGTATCTACAATTCCCACCAGGAACTGATAGATCAGGAACAGCAGAACCGTTATCTTTAAAATCCCCTTCAGCGCCTCAATGACGCTGCGCAGTGAAAACAGGCGCTTGATCCCCTGCAGGGGGTTAATCCGGCTGAACTTCGGCTTCAGCGCCTCCCCGGAAACCAGCAGCTTGGTCTGGAAAAAGGTCGCCGCCACCGCTACCACCGCCGTAGTGGCCAGCAGCGGTCCCGCCGCAAACAGAAAGGTCTTCAGCATCTCCAGCACCAGGCCGCTCAGGTTGTCCTGCAATCCAGTGTGCGCCGCGCCGGCCACAAGCCCCATAGCGTACTGCAAAAAGCGGTAAATCTGCTCCACCATTGGCGTGGCAGTCAGCTTGAGTACAAAAAAGCTGGCCAGCAGCACCGCCACGGAAACTGCATCGTTGCTGAAAAAGACATTACCCTTTTTTCGCTCGTCTCTCCGCTTTTTAGGGGTTGCTTTTTCGGTTTTTGAACTGTCTGCCAAAGCCTTCTCACGCTCCCCCTATCAGGCGCAGTATCCGCCCCAGCTCCGAGAGCATGCCGCTCTCCAGCTCCAGCAGGAATTCGTTGATCGGCGTCAAGAGCAGAAAGAACAAAAGCAGCCCGATGATCACCTTCAGCTCGATATTGATGACAAAGGCGTTGATTTGCGGGATCGCCTTCATCAGCACCCCCATGCCTACCTCTCCCAGCAGCTCCGCTGCCAGGATCGGCATAGCCAGCTTTACCGCCAGGAGCATACAGGCGAGAAACAGCTCAATGACATAGGCGTAGACTCCATCGCCAAGGGCGGCAGCGCCATAGGGAACCAGCTCACCGGAGGTGGTCAGCAGGCGCATCAGGGTATAGTGTCCATTCTCCGCAAAGAAGTCCAGAATCAGCAGGATATTGAGCAGTGATGCAGTCACCGACAGGTTGGCCTGGCTGCTGGCGTCGTAGATCTGCGCCATTGTCATACCCATCTGTGTGTCGATCACCTCTCCGCCGATCTGGACAACGGAAAACACCACCCGCATTACGAATCCCAGAACCAGGCCGATTCCCAGCTCCAGCAGAAGGCGAAACGCCAGCTCCACCAGGGTATCCGGCTGCGGCACCCCCGTCCCGGCCGTCCCAAAAACCAGAATGGAGAGCACCAGCGCCATACCGGTCTTGACCATGGCCGGGAGATTGGAGCGTCCCAGCAGCGGGTTAAACAGGAGAAAGCCCGACATGCGCATAAAAATCAGTTCAAAGAGATAGAGCTGTGCCCAATCGACCATGTCCCACACCCTTACATCAGCGTAAACAGATACCGGCTGAAATCCAGCAGCGTCTCCAGCATCCATCCACCGCCCACCAGAAGTACAGCCACCACCACGATCATCTTGAGGATAAACGAGAGGGACTGCTCATGGATCTGGGTTACCGCCTGAAAAATGGCGACCAGAATACCGACCAGCATGCTCAGAATCAGGAGCGGTGCGCCAATCCGAAGCGCGACGCCCACCCCTTCCCGCAAAATGTCAACTACTTCCATATTCGGATTCTCCTATCGGAAGCTCTGCACCAGGGTCGAGAACAGCAGCTCCCACCCATTCAGGGCGATAAACAGCAGCAGCTTGAACGGCATGGAGATCATACTGGGCGGAAGCATAATCATGCCCATGGACATCAGCGTGGAGGCCACGATTACATCAATCAGGACAAACGGGATGTACAGGTAAAATCCAATCAGGAAGGCATGCTTCAGCTCACTTGTCATAAAGGCCGGAACCAAAACCCGCAGCGGCAGCTCCGCGGCCGATGCCGCAGACGGCGTATCCAGTCCTGCCAGATCGCAGTAGAGCTTGAGCGAGCTCTCCTCCACCTGGCCTGCCATAAACTCCTTCAGGGGTTTCTCCGCCCGGTGCAAAAATTCCTCCTGGGTAATCTCCTCCGCAATATATGGCTCGTATGCGGTGGTCTGGATCTCACTGATGACCGGAGACATGGTAAACAGCGTGAGAAACAGGGCGATGCCCACGAGGACCATATTAGGTGGATTCTGTTGCAGCCCCATGGCCGAGCGCAGAAAGGAGAAGGAGATAATGTACCTGGTAAAGGAGGTCATCATCACAACTGCGGAGGGCAGCAGGGTCAACAGGGTGGTCAGAAACAGGATCTGAAGGGTCTGTACGTTCTCGCCATTTACATTGATCAGCGCATCCACCGGTTATGGCCTCCTC
>ERZ839947.2650-NODE-2650-length-12312-cov-4.334421_pt1 | contig 12312 bp, 8 predicted proteins | sample MGYA00519908_ERZ839947 | MGnify/ENA primary metagenome ERZ839947 (study PRJEB31850, sample SAMEA3708857) | human gut metagenome | biome: human gut; feature: human-associated habitat; material: faeces | place: China | collected 2014 ... | reverse complement strand
CTTACTCCTCTGAACTGTGCTCTAAATGCGTAAGCATCCGATAAAGTACACATTTACAGCTTCCATAAAACCTTTGGATTCAGTAAGGAATACTTCACGAGTATAAAAAATAATCCCCACTAAAAAGCTACTGAGCCATTATTTTAAACTAGTCTCTTAGAAAATAGAAACGCAAAATCTGAACAATAATATTCAAATTTTGCGTTTCATTTAGTCTGATATTATTCCAAATATCTTATAAATATTTAATTAAAATCAATAAAAAACTTCTATTCATACAAAGACATCTCAGCAACATTGAGACTATATGAATATATTGCAAAAAATTCCAATTTAACATATCTTGTTTCCATTCCTGTATAAAATTCCAACAGGTTTTCGTTTCTATTAGGCAAATTCATCAAATCGGCTTGTTCTACCCATTGAATTTTATCCTTTGAAGTATATACTTTGATATTCTTAATACCCTGCATATCACTAGAATAGGATTTACAATCTATTTTTATACCTTTCAATACATGCAGATTCTTCATATCTATTACAAAGCTTGCTGGCAAATACCAGCTAGCACAATAAAGCGAAGCATCTATAACAGAATCAAACAACACACTTCCATTCCCTGAGAAATTTAACAAGTCAAAAACAGAGCAATCCTCCTTATTAATCATACTCCACTCTTGTGGAAGGTTATCAACGACACCCATATTCAGCATTTTTTTCTTAACTGTTATAGATATAGAATTCTCCCCTTCTTTTTTTACTGTAGCATCCTCCGTTTCTATACCTAATTTCAGATTTATCAAGAAGGTAGCAGGCATAGCATCCTCTAACAGAAAGTCATTTGTTATAGCCCACGTCACTTCTTCCGAAGAGGTTTGACCAGCTGGAATTACAATCTTATTAGGAATAATGGTTACATTCTCTAAATATTTTTCTGCAATTCCTTCAGTAAATATCTGTATAGCAACATCCTTATTTGCAGGCTTATCCAACATTACTTTGAATTTATAAGCAATGGGGTCTTGCTCCTCAATAGCACCATTAACAAATGTACGCTCAAAAGAGGCACTATTTTGATTTTCCCCATGTACAGATACCGCCACACAATAAGCCTCTTTTTCTATCATAATCTTACTTTCCATAGGCTCTTCACCTATATTAAATCCATTCACATTAGCTTTAACACCAAGTACATAAGTCTCTTCTTCCAAAGTAGAAGCTGCAAAATTAAAATCATCGTCTTTCAAAGAAACGGTTACTACCGCATCTGTCTCTCCGGCAGCCAGTAAAACCTCAGAAGTGCTCAAGATAACTTTCTCTGCTGGGATGTTAGAACAAATTGGTTCAAAATTTACAGTCATATCCTCTGGAGAAGCTTTGAAACGGAACACATATGTTCTTGTTAAAGGAGCATCCAACTTCAAAGTACCATCGCTCAGATAAGTAGCAACAATATTATTATCATCATTACTACCTTGAACTAATATTTCAGGTTGGTTAATAGGAAAATTCTTCAAATCCAAAATTTCGTCATCCAGACAAGAGGATAATATACCCATACAAAGAACAGGTATATAAAAAATTTTTTTTATTCTCATATTCTTATTTTCAGGTTAATATAACATTCGAATAGTTGTTAATACATTAAAAATACTTTTCTCTAGCATTAACTATCATAAATCCTCCGGATACTTAGATGGAGTAGTTTCATTTTTCTTATAAAAGATTGTTGGATCTTTCAATTTAGAACCATATAGTTCATAAGCACCACTCAAACGCCGAAAAATCGTTCTATAATTACTCGGATTAGCAGCAAATCCCATATGCCACCCATAACCACCACTCAATATTTTCTGAGCACCATAACTATCCAAAGAACCACCACCATTCAAATTAAATTCTGCAGCCAAACCTGCACACTTCCATTTACCCATATTACCTAAAGGATAAGCTGCTGAACCATAATTAGGTACAACTATATCAATCCACTCATCAACATCTACTCCATCTACAGATTCAACTCCATACATATTTCCATATGCAAAAACTGTAACCAACTTATCAGGCATTACCTGTTTGGTTTCATAGCAGAGACGTGCTCCCGCTTGAGCAGAAGGGGTAGCAAATGAAGGATTATCAAGATCTGGATAAAGCGAATATTCATCATCATAATTTACTCCATCCAAGTTATAAGCCTTGCAGTATTGAGCAATCTCACGTGCGAATACTTTAGCCCCCTCGGTAGAAAGTTGAGCCAATCCTGCCATATCATGATTACCCAATAAACCTAACAAGACTTTTATACCGCGTTTACGCAATGGCTGCAAAAGAGTCTCATTATTATCTAATAAATACTGAACATTCGGATTACACTTTATATATGGACGCCCAGCTTCAGAATCATAGTTGATATTAGCAGCAAATAAAACAACTACATCCCAAAAATATTTACCATTTTCCAATTGGAAAGAAAGAGCATTTAATGGATTTACATCATTTACTTCAAAAAACAAAAATCCTTTTGGCTTATCCTCTCCTTTGAAAGCGTCACCAAATTTTCTCATATCCTTAACTAAATATACACAGTGACGATCTTGCTCATTTTTTATTGTAAGGTCAGAAGTAGGTTCCGTTATTGAGAGAGGTAAAGCATATGTCTTTCCTGCCTCCAAATCATCTGAAATCTTTATTGTCATTTCCACCTCTAAACTTCTTCCACAATTTCCAGAGTTTAAAGTACCATCATTAGCAAAAATGACCGCACTTGCTGGAAGCATTTCAAAATCTGTATTATGCTCTTGATTATAGTTCTCCAAATAGGATTCATCTATAACTATCTTAGCAGAAGTTTCAGTCGAAGAATTCTTCGATAAAGACATTCGAACTTTAGTTGAATACTGATTAGAAGTATATAATTCAATAATATTATTGACTTTATTAGATGAAGCGTCGCAAAGAAAAACTCTATTTTCATAAATTCCCCCCAAAGCCGATTCATCAAACTGTTTTCCAATCTCTAAATCATCAGCACAAGAAAAACATAATGATGTTCCTGCACAACACAAAACACCAAACAATAACGTATATATATCTTTTCGTTTCATATGTACAATCCTATATTAAGTTTGTAATTATTTTATTTGCGGAAGTTCAACATTTACCCATGTCGGAGTACCACCAACAGCGCTAATATCGTTACCATTTCCTGTATGATCCTTTATATCACTTCCAGTTCCTTCATTAAATTTCCAATATGCTATTAGTCCTGGAGAATGAGGATCAACTTCATACGGATTCTTAGCTATTTCCTCAGCACTACGTTGAATATTCCAAATACGCACTTCTGAAATATCACCAGGCAACCAGCGAGAATCATCCCAAGCTTTACCAATATAACAGCCATTTGATGATAAGTTTACAGCACGACTGGCAGCATTATCCGAATAAACTTTCACTCCATCTTTATAATAGATACGTTCGCGAGTAGTTGCATCATAGACGATGGCAATATGCACCCATTCTTTTACAGGCAAACTGGCAACAGCATTCGGAGCAGGGAAATTTCCACCGGGAGCTACACATTGCAATTGATCACGCGGACGATCAGCATCACCAATACGAACAAGAAACTCACCTTCAACCCCAAATACTGTACTCAGTGCGTTATCACGCCCTGCAACCCAATCATTACTACGCACTAAAGCTTCCACTGTTACAACATTTACAGAATGTACATCAGTATCCCAATAAATAGGGAAATACATTTTCTCAATATTAGCTACCACATTGATCAATGCCGCACCCTTGAATATAAAATAAGCAGTTCTTTTACTATCAAGTACCTCAATATCCGCATCCGTTATTGTAACCGGTAACACATAGCGCCTTGACTTGTCCAACTTGTTTGTGTTTTTAAAGTTAACAACAACATCATCACTACTGATATCTCCCGCTTTAATCGTAACCGACTTAACCGGAATCTCATAATAATCGGCAGCCAAAACCTGAGCACTATCATTAAAAGCCAAATTATAAGCAGCAGTCAATTGCGGAGCAGCATCAAAAGAAATATTCACCTCTCTATCCAACGGATCAGCCAAGCGATAAGATATGGACCGGGTAGTTTCCGAAACAGTCTCTTTAATCAACAAATCATCCCTAACTTGCTGGGAAGTGACAAATACCTTATTATCATAATGGTGTTCATCATCAATATCATTATTTTGGCAACTTCCCAATACCAATGAACAAAAAGAAAGGGAAGCAAACATATACTTATGTAATTTCATATCTTCTTTTATTTTGACGGATTCATTATACTAATAACCTCACGAATTGAAGAGAACGTATTATTATAATAATCATCCTGTACATTCATAACAAACATTCCTTTTCTTTCAAATCCAGTTGACGCCTGCACATTCCACCATGCGGCTCCCTGAGTAGCTAAAGTTTTATTCTCTTCAGAGTCAACTGTATTCCAATATCCTATCACCTGATTCTTGTCATCCGGCTGCGGCAGTTGAACACACGCAATAAAACGGTCAGCAGGAACAGGATTTATCCCTTCATACAGTTCTTTCGCATCTTCTCCTGCCTGAACAGCCAATAACGCCTTGACACTTAAATCATCACCATTTGTTGACAAAGCTGTTTTAAGAATAATGTAATCAGCCAACCCTATTATTCCCTGATTTTCAGCAGTAAGATATTGCACATTAGTATAAAAGAGCAACGACTTATTGGATGCTTGCTTCCACTCTTTCAGTTTGTTCAAAAAGTTTGTCTGACGAGATGTATATACCTCAAGCTCCTCACCTTTCAAGCTAACCAAAGAACGACCGGTATAATCAGCAATAATACCATCATAATTATCCGCTAAAGCAAGCATCTCATCTGTACGTTTGTCCAAATAAGCCCGACCTTCTTCTTCCGTCAAGTCAGGATTAGCTTTCTTCATCCCCTTCCATTCTTCCTCAAATTTGGAAAAATCAATACCATACACCACCTTCGTACCTTTCTCTCTGACTATTCTTATTTCGTCCAGCATATTTCCGGACAATTTATCCGGATTATTCAAACTGATATAGTCAATACTGTCAGGTAAAGCGGACAATCTTTCGGCCTGTTTGGAAGGATCTGCCACATTCTCCACAGATACTATAGTCAATTTATGCTCACTTGCTTTATAAATATTCAGATCTTTCAGATAATCAGCGTATAATTGAGGATTTTGTTCTTCAAGCGAAGGAGTATGTATATCCAAGCTCTCCACATCCGTCCAGTCCTCACAAGAACAGAATGAGAGTGACATAGTCATGCATATCGCAACACACAGTCCGCTATATCCAAATGTATTTTTCATAAACATTATCTACTTTATTATATTACTTTGTTTTTTTAGCCCACCAGAGATCACGTCCCATATCATCCCGGCCACCCAGATAAGTAGCCACGGCATAATTTATATTTACAGGATTATCTCCATATTCCGATGCTGGATAAGGAATACGCCGCGCACCTCTTTCCGAGTCGACGATACCGCCGCTCTTATTACCGGCCGCAGTAGCAGGAATCAAATGCGGATAGCCGGTACGACGGTAATCCGCCCATGCCTCATTACCCAACTGCCAGTTAGCGATCCATTTCTGAATGATAATGCGCTCCTGTTTTTCTTCTGGTGAAGCAGCATTATCCCATTTCACAGTGATTCTGGACAAGTCTCTGTCATAAGAATTCTTTCCGTCCGGATCTACATAAGTTTCAGGGCGTAAAGTCTCGTTATTCAGATATTCCTCTGCTCCGTCCGCTCCCCACTGTTCGAATGACAAGCGAATACCGGTATTGTAAAACTCACCGGCTTCACCTCCCATATTGAAATTATAGATAGCCGCCGCTTCTGCACGCAGGAAAGCGACTTCCGCAGCATTCATCCAATATAACGGATCATTCGGCTTCATATTAATTCCGGAATATTTGTGTCCGGTAGTTTCAAGCACCGGGATAATAATACCTCTACGCAATCCGACATACTCATATCCTTTCCATTCCGACTTGACAAAGTATTTTTCCCGCCGAGCGTCTTCATAACCATTCATATAGCAGATAATATCGGCTGCTGCATGTGTATCTCCACCTGTCAGACAGGCGCTATTATCTTCTTTGTGAACACCGATATGATTGTATTCCTTAGCCACATAAATAGGGTTATTTACAGAACCGGAGAAATAACTCCATGCCGCATTATCTGTATTCTGTTCGATCACACCACCGTTTTGGGGGTCAACAGCTTCTTCCGCCATCTTCTGTGCTGTCACCTTGTCAACATTGGCTATGCGAATAGCCAGACGAAGTTTAAGCGAATTGGCAAAACGAATCCATTTTTTCACATCACCCTGATAAATGTAGTCAGCCGAAGCAGTCAAACGGTCATTCGGATGCTCATTCAACACACCGATAGAATGATTCAGTTCTTCAAAGAATTTATTATAAACTTCCTGTTCCGAATCATACGGAGTTGTCAAAGAACCATCCGCCCCTATTTTAGAATACGGAATCGGTCCGTAAGCATCCGCAATACGATGTATAGCTGCAACCTTTATAATTGTCGCAATAGCCAAAGGAACCGGATTGTTCGTATTTTGTGATACCACCTCTACAATATTCAAGTTGGAATAAAGTACCGGAAGCACCTTATCACTTTTCAGAAAAACATTTGTCCAGCCATCTTCAGGGTTAAAGTTCGAAATCGTACGTTCCCATGATGCTTTGGAATCGGCAAAATATCCTCCCATAGGACCGCCCAGCAAACAATCTGTAAACTGTGCCGTATTGACATCCGGAGAGACCACACAACCGGCAAGGTTGTTCATGGCCGAACCCAAAGCATAGTCATCGGCAGACAAGTCGCCCGGTTGGTAAGGGTTTGAATTGATATCCTCATATTTGGCGGTACAGGATGACACAGCCGCCATTAATGAAGCGAAAATAAATGTATTTAATATCTTTTTCATAGTCACTTTTATTAGAATTTGAAATTCAGACTGAAACCTACATTACGCAAAGAAGGCATCATGAAGTTGTCAATTCCCTGATAGAAATTATCTGTCGATGCCACAGCCTCCGGATCGAAAGGAGCCTTGTTGTAAATCATCCACAAGTTGCGACCTATCAATGAAACTTTGATATCACAGATATTAGCCAGCCATTTTCTCGGAATAGTATAACCTATCGAAGCCTCCTGCAAACGAACGTTGGTAGCCGAATAAGTATAATACTGCGGCACAGCGGTACTACCTACTGTTGTATACCAATTCTCCGGATTAACTCTGTCATTTCCATTAATCAATACAAAACCATTATCACGCGCATCGGCTGAAGCCTCGGAAACGCCAAACTTATCAAGTACAGCCTGTGTTCTTGAGAATACTACACCACCCAAACGAGCAGAAATCATGAATCCTACATGGAAATTCTTCCACATAAAGTTATTGCGCCATGCAAGATTTCCCTTCGGCAATACACTTCCCAACTTGATATAAGAATCGGGATTATCTATTTTCTGAGTATATACGTTATTCGATTCATCCATATAAATAGCACCGTTAGCATCACGACGTAAATCTGTACGTGAATATAAATCTCCCATGCTACCACCTTCACGCAGGATAAAACGTAAATCTGCATATCCGCCCATATCAAGTGAAGGTATGGAGAAAAGCTCCCCGGTTATAGGATTGATGACATTGTCCGCCAAAGATTCAATCTTGTTCTTATTCATTGAATAGGTCAAACCACTCATCCATGTGAAATTACGCCATGTATTTTCAAAATTCAGAGCAAGCTCTATACCTTGATTGCGTACGCTACCGGTTTGAATATACATTTTTGAATATTTATTAATCGGAAGTTGCGGATTAAAAGTCTGATTTTCAGTTTTTGCATTATAATAAGTAGCATCCAACTCAAAATATTTCAAGAAACGAGCATTAAAACCGATTTCAAAAGAATTAGTACGTTCCGGTTTCAATGAATACATCGGATATTGAGTCAGTACGCTCCATTGATTGGCAGAAGTGCTCCATTCGTAGCGCGGATTGGCAAGATAACGTTGGAAAGCCGAACCGACAGAGGCAAACGAACCACGCAGTTTAAGATAAGACAAATAATCTTTATTCAAATTAGGCATCAGTTCTGAGAGAACAACAGACAAACCTACTGACGGATAGAAGAAGCTCTTTGATGTAGAATTAGGTCCGGCTAATTGTGAAGGCCAGTCGTTACGTCCGGTAAGTGTCAAATAATAAGTACTCTTATATCCCAATTCAGCAGAAGCATAAATAGACTGAGTCTGCTCTCTCCATCCTTCTTGCAGACGACGGGCTTTCTGGCTCAAATTCTGAATAGCGAAATAATTGGTCAAACCGACCTGCTCACCCGGAAATGCATCACTGCCATCAGCAATTCCACCACGGACTGTCATTTGATCTGATCGCACATCAGTAAATGATCCACCGATATTAGCACTCAGATTCCAGTCTTCACCAAAGTTCTTATTGATACTTACCAGAAAATCTGCATACAATTGTTTGTCCGAAGTCTTGGTTATACCGTACAAACCACGAGAAGAACCTTCCGTAAGCTGTGTATTGGTAGAAGCATAAAATTTCTCTGTATAATCATTATTGGCATTATCCAGACTTACGCGTCCTGAAACAGTCAGCCAATCCAATATTTTATAATTCAAACTTGCGCTCAACATATAACGGTCTTTCTTATTCTCACGCAAGTTGCGGTAATTCACCCAATATGGATTCTGCATCGTCATTGCAGCATCACCGATCGACCAGTTTTGAAGATAAACTTTACGTGCCGGATCATACAGTTCGTACAACTTCGCATCTTCCCAGTCATTACCGCGAGGATACAGGTAAGCTCCCACTAACGGGTTATTATATTCTCCCTGATTCACCATATTGCGGTCATTTTGCAAAATATAGCTGGCAGCTATATCAAGAGTCATCTTGTCGTTCAAGAAAGAAGTGGTATTGCGTACGCTGAAATTATAACGACTGTACTTATTGTTAGGAGTAATACCTTTTGAATTGATGGCAGCAGCCGATGCATAAGTTTGATTTTTTTCTGTACCGGTAGAGAAAGAAACACTTTCCGTGTTGATAATACCAGTCTGGAAATAATCATCCTTAGGATCATAGCCACGATAATTAGCTACTGTTAATTTTTCTCCCCAACTACGGTCTGAACCATCCAGGAAGCTTCCTCCTACACCGGTTCCATAACGGGTTTGGAAACGAGGCATTACGAAAGGCTGATTGAACTCCATACTTGAATTTACAGATATGCTAACCTTACCGACTTTTCCTTTTTTAGTCGTAATGATAATAGCACCATTGGCAGCTTCCGAACCATACAACGCAGCGGCAGCGGCACCAGTCAGAACTGACATAGATTCAATATCATCCGGATTGATATCTGCAATAGGCTCGGTAGCTCCTTGAGAATCAAATTCTTTCCCCCCACCTTTACTACTACCGGCAAACATCGGGACACCGTCTACTACGTACAATGCATTGGAAGATTGCATAATGGATTTTGTTCCACGCATTACAACTTTAGATACGCCTCCGACTCCTGATGAAGAAGCATTAATTGTGACACCTGCCACTTTACCGTTAAGGGCATTCACAAAGTTGGCATCTTTATGTTCCGTCACCGCATCTGTATTAACCTGCTGTACATTATAGCTCAATGCCTTTTCTGCACGCTTGATACCCAATGCAGTAACAACCACTTCGTCCAAAGTCTGAGTATCTTCTTTAAGGATTACATGTATAGATGATTGAGTACCTACCTTAATTTGTTGTGAAACATAACCTATATAAGATATATTCAAAATTTCATTTTTAGCCGCTTCGACCGTGAACTCTCCATTGATATCACTGATCGTTCCCTTACCTGTGGACATTGCAGCTATATTAACTCCAATTAGAGGCTCACCCGCTTCGTCTACAATAGATCCCTTCACTGTTACTGTGACTGAACCATTATTTACCTGGTCTTGTTTCGTTAAAATGATTTTAGCATTGGCAATTTCAAAATTAATGTGTAATGGAGTCAATGCTTTTTTCAACAGTTCATCAATAGTAGCCTGTTTAACTTGAACCGATATTTTTTGTTCCAAATCAAGATTATTATACATGAATGTATAATTCGTCTTCTGTTCGACTATCTCAAGAAAGACTTTAAGCGTTTGTTCTTTCAAAGATAAATCTATTCTTTGAGAATTTTGGGCACTCAAAGACTGAAATATCAATAAGAAAAAAAAGACATTAACAAGTATCTTTTTTGTTATTTTTTCCATAATATTATGACTAAGTAAAAAAGAAATGATTAATTTAATATATATTTTAATTTATATTTTCACTTATATCTGATGTTCACCTCCTCTCCGTTTATCTGGTAATCAATTGCTGTTATTCTATTTATTAGATCTAATATTTCTCTTAATGATTCACTTTTCAGAACAAATCCATATTTAACAGACGAATCCGAATTTTCTACGTGGATATTTACTCCATACCATTTTTCCAACTTCGCAAACACTTCTACCGCCGGAGTATTTTCAAACCTGAGCATATTCTGTGTCCATAAACACTCCATTTCAACATCACAGGGGAATAGTTTCCATGATTGTCTGTCTCTCGGTATCTGTACCTGCTGACCAGGTTCTAATTGTACCCTCTCTACAGCATTCTCCACCGTGACAGCTCCTCTGAGCAAAGAAACAGTTGCCATTTCTTCATCCGGATAGGCAGAAACGTTGAAAGCTGTACCGTGTACCACAATATTAATACCTTCTGCTTTAACAGTAAAACTATGCTCATCATCTTTGGTTACATCAAAAAAAGCCTCGCCTTTAAGAGTCACCTCACGATTATCACGATTGAATACGGAAGAATAGCTGAGATAAGAATCCGAATTAAGCCAAACTTGAGTCCCATCCGGAAGAAATATTTGTGTTTTTTGTCCTCTTTCTGCAAATACGGTAAAAACATCCTCTTGCCTGTTGAACTTTCCTGAAAAGTAATAAAATGATGCTGCCGAAACAAGAAGCGGTATCAGAATTGTAGCCGCAATTCGTGTCCAGGAAAAATTATGCGAAGGTTTGTTATCCGTTATCTGATTTTGAATATTATTAAGAACCCTGAATTTAACAGCATCATCCATCACCGGAATTTGCAGGTTTTGCTCCTTCCACAAAATATCCAATGCAGAGTCCATAGCTTCATCTGTTGCTTTTTGAACTTCTGATTTAAGGACTGTGTATTCGGCCGGACTAATTCTTGCTGAGAAAAACCGTCGCAATAAAACTTGGAGCAAATTATTTTTCATATTTCTGTTTTATAAGAAATACGCAAAATCCCCCAAATAGTCCCGACTCAATTTACATGTTATAAAACATAAATTAAAATTCGTTCCTTAACAATAGCAAGACTAATAACAAATAATGCAAGAGAGATAATTCTGATTTCAAAGTCTTCAATGCAAGAGTCAATTGATTCTTTACAGTTTTTTCTGAAATAGCCATTTTTTCGGCAATATCTTTAATCGAGCATCCTTTTTCACGGCTCAACTCAAAAATAGCTAATTGCTTACTGCTAAGTTTCTTTTTAGCCTCATTTAGTTTATCGAGAAATTCATCAAAATATACTTTATTTTCTGTATCATTTTCCGTATAATTCTGATATGCGTCACTTTGAATATAAACTTCAAATTCAACACTATCAATTTTCTTACGAAATGAATCTATGATAAGATTGTGTGCAATAGTATAAAGATAGGATTTAAATGAAATCTCTAAAGAAAGATTTTCTTTAGTTTGCCAAATTCTCAAAAAAGTTTCTTGTAAAATATCTTCAGCATCATTAGGATCTTTCGTTAATTTTAATATAAAACCATAAAGTAAGTGTCCATAAATAAAATACAAACGAGTAAAATCTTCATAAGAACCTTGTTTTATCTTTTTTATTAATTTTACATGTAAATTATTTTCAACAATCATAGCTAAAGATTTAGGTATTTATAAATTATAATTTTTTACATTGTTTCATTTATACACAATCATTACAAGTAATATTTTGCAAATATTATAATTCAAGACAAAGAATTGTGCTAATAATTACTATTTTTAGTTAATATATAATTTTAAGAACACTAATAACTAGTTTCAGAATAAATTCAGATAATCTGATATTAACATGAGTTCAATATAACATTACACTCATTTAATTA
>ERZ839947.2645-NODE-2645-length-12334-cov-5.429188_pt1 | contig 12334 bp, 9 predicted proteins | sample MGYA00519908_ERZ839947 | MGnify/ENA primary metagenome ERZ839947 (study PRJEB31850, sample SAMEA3708857) | human gut metagenome | biome: human gut; feature: human-associated habitat; material: faeces | place: China | collected 2014 ... | reverse complement strand
AGAACCACCTTTCACCAACTTCATCGCATAACTGGATGAGAAACTGCTCGGTCCATAAACTAACTCTTTCAGTTCTTCATGCAGTTCTTTGATCTTATTTCTATTGGACGAGAAATTCAAAGATGTTTTCCATGTAAAATCCGGAGTAAGTACCGGAGTGGCATCTACGGTCAGTTCCCAACCACGGTTTTGTATATCTCCGGCATTTACATACCTGTATGCATACATATCTCCGGCAAGGGCGGGAAGTTTGAAAAACTGATTATGAGTATTGGTACGGTAATAAGTCAGATTGAAGCCTAAGCGACTTTGGAAGAACCTCCATTCCGTACCCACCTCTACCGAATGGGTCATTTCCGGTTCCATTTCCTTAAAAGGAGCAGCGTCATTCGCCTGGAGCTCTCCCCCGGCAGTAATATGTGAAACGGAGTTTGTGATAAACTGAGGAATATCATTACCTACCTTACTGTATGTTCCCCGTAGTTTGGCAAAAGAAATCCATTCGGGAAGTTGTATCCATTTGTCTATAAGAAAAGAAAGACCGGCAGAAGGATAAAAGAATCCGGATTTCTCATGGCTTGTATATGCCAAAGTCGATGCCCAGTCATTACGGGCTGTTAAATCAAGGAATACCTTATCCTGATAGCCAACTTGTGCCGTACCAAATACGGACTGTAACTGGCGTCGGGAATCTATCTTCTGGTCAATGCTGGCGGAACCGTTCATTACGATATTAGCCAAATTAAACACATTGGCATACTTCAAAGAAGCATTCTTGGAATCGTAACGGGTGGAATTGACATTTTTATCATTGATACTTCCACCAATGGCCACATCCAACGCAAAATCCTCCCATTTCCTCTTCCCCATAGCCATGACATCACCGTAAATCAACGTTTCCTGATAATCCATTTCAATATAACGCCCGTTTGCCCCACATAAAGCGGGAGCAGTAGAAGCATAAAATTTCTGGCGCATCTTATCGGATATATAATCAACACTACCACGAGCCTGGACAGTCAGCCAACTATTTATCCTCAAATTCGCTGAGAGAGAGATGATGCTACGCATACGTGTCTCCTTACTTTGTATACGGTTCTGTATCCAATAAGGATTCTGCTCAAAATCTTCTGTAAAAGTATGCCAATTTTGTATCCCCAGTTTCCGTTCCGGATCGTATATTTCATAATTATCCTTATAATAAGACAAATCTTCCCCACGGGGAAAACGATAAAGGCCGACCAGAGGATTCATGTAAAAACCTCCCGATACAGGTTTGTTCTTTACAATCTGTCGCATCACGTTCACATTACCGTCCAATCTCAGACGTTGATTGAACATTACAGCTGTTTCCCGCAGGTTGATGTTATGCTTTGTCAGTTGGTTCTTGTCTACAATACCACGTCCGGTAGTATTGGCATAAGAAAAATAAGTCTGTATCTTTTCATTTCCATAATTGACGGATACGGAAGTAATGGAAGTTAATCCGGTACGAAAAAAATCATTCAGTTCATTGGAGGTAGGCAGATACGCTTTTTCTCCCCAACTATCTACAACATCACTCACCCCATAGCAGTTCTGCATTTTAGGAAGACTGAATGCTTTGTCAAATGTCAATCCGGTGGAGAAATAAATATTCCTCTGTCCGGCAGTATTACCTTTCTTGGTAGTAATCAGAATAACCCCATTCGCAGCCTGACTTCCATACAAAGCTGCTGCCGGAGCACCTTTCAAGATACTGATACTTTCCACATCCTCCGGATTCAAATTGGAGATACCGTCACCTCCGTCCCGGTTTCCGGCATTTGCAGTACCACCGATTGCAGAATAAGCTTGTTCAGTACCGATATTCAACATCGGCACGCCGTCTATGACATAAAGAGGCTGATTATCACCGGATGCGGAACGAATCCCCCGAAGACTCACTTTCGCAGAACCTCCTATACCGGAGGAATTTTTATTTATCTGCACTCCCGCAGCCTTGCCGGCAAGAGCTGTTATCATATTAACCTCTTTCATACGGGTGAGTTCCTCCCCTTTCACTTTCTGAATGGAATATGCTAAAGAAGCCTCTTTTTTTTCAAGACCAAGAGCAGTTATAATCACATTGTCAAGCATCACTGTATTTTCACGAAGCTGTATCTCAAGTGTCTTTCTACCCCCTACACTGACTTCTATGCTCTCGTACCCCACAAAAGAAACTTGCAAGACCGCACTATCCGGCACAGATAAGATGAAATTTCCTTCAATGTCTGTCACAGTTCCACGGGTTCCCCCTTTCTCTCGTATCGTTGCACCAATAAGGGGTTCACCACTGACATCAACAACACGTCCCCTTACTGTTGAATTATCAGCAGAGGCTTTTCTCACCGTTTCCCTAAACACCGGCCGCTTTGAAGCATAACAGTTCTCTCCAAGAAAAAAGAATAATCCTATAAGACAATAACTTATAAAAATTCTTTTTTTCAATGATATTCTAATAAATCGTGTATTCATTATGCCACAAAAATAACTAAATATTTTAAATATAGTAATTTTTTATCTTGATTTTGAGGGAAATGAACAATATCATTATTTTTGTAGGAAATTAAAATGATACATAAAAATGGAAATCGAAAAACATCCGTTAGAACCGTTTCTTCCTGCGAAAGCAAAGCTGCTCATGCTCGGCAGTTTTCCGCCACAAAAAAAACGTTGGTCAATGGATTTTTATTATCCGAACCTCAATAATGATATGTGGCGCATCTTCGGGATTTTATTCTTCGATGACAAGGATTATTTTCTGAATGAGACACGAAAAGCATTTTGCCGCGAACGAATTATTGATTTTCTGAATGAAAAGGGAATTGCTTTGTTCGATACCGCTTCATCTATTCGCCGATTACAAGATAATGCATCGGATAAATTTCTCGAAGTAGTGGAAGCTACTGACGTGACAGCACTGCTCCGGCAACTTCCCGAATGCAAAGCTATTGTCACTACGGGACAGAAAGCCACAGATACTCTCCGCCAACAATTCAACGTAGAGGAACCCAAAGTCGGCGATTACTCGGAATTTATTTTCGAAGGTCGTGCCATGCGGCTCTACCGAATGCCTTCCTCATCACGGGCATACCCATTGGCATTAGACAAGAAAGCGACTGCTTACCGGATTATGTATCAGGATTTGCAAATTCTTTCTTAAATATATATATGTAATAGTAATCATTAAACAATAAATTGCGTATGAAACCTCTGTTTTTACAATACCCGGCATGTAGTACTTGCCAAAAAGCCAAGAAGTGGTTAACAGAAAATAACATTGAATACACCAATCGACTTATCGTAGAAGAAAATCCTACAATAGAAGAATTAAGAGCATGGATTCCGCGTAGCGGTCTGCCTATCAAGAAATTCTTCAACACTAGCGGTTTGGTTTATAAAGAACTGAAACTGAGCGAAAAGCTCCCAAACATGAGCGAGGAGGAACAGATCGTATTGCTTGCTACAAACGGAAAATTAGTAAAACGACCACTAGTAGTAACAGACAGCTTTGTATTGGTCGGTTTCAAGCCCGATGAGTGGGAAAAATTAAAATAGTTCAAAACTTATTTACCCTAACGCTTGCAGATTCGGAAGTTTCTACTACCTTTGCAGCCGCAAACACGGGAGTAGCTCAGTTGGTAGAGCACCGGTCTCCAAAACCGGGTGTCGGGAGTTCGAGCCTCTCCTCCCGTGCAAAGAGATAAAACCGCAAATAGTTGATGAGACTGTTTGCGGTTTTATCTCTTATATTAAAGTACATCATCAGTGTCCCATTAAAATTGGGACGTTTTAAAAATTAAATAAATCTGTTCCAATAGATAGACCTTAATCAATCAGAGCTGTCCGAAGTACTTATTATAACAGACAGTTCTTTCTTATTCTTCTCTGATTTCGTAAATTATCTCAATAAATAATTGTTTTTTTGGAATAGATTTGTACTTTTAGGACTTGAATAAGTGCAAGTTATTCCCTTATTTTACTTACGAAATCCAAATAAACACATATATATCTTATGAAATATCTATTCCTAACGATTTTCTTTCTCGCATCATTTGCAGTTATCGCCTGTGGGCAAATTGTATTTCCTTCCCCCAATCAAGTGGAAATGCAAAAAGGCTACCTGACTTTAAGAAAAAAGATTTCCATATACGCTGAAGATACCACAACTTTTTATTTAAGTCTTTTCCGTACAGAAGTACTTCATAACGCTTCTGTCAAATGGACGAAGAAAGCATCTAAAGCCGAAATCCGCTGGATGACCGATTCTTCACTTCCTCCCGAAGGTTATCGGATAAATATCAGTCCGCGACAAATGGTGATAGCCGCCTCTGATAAAAGAGGATTCACTCATGCAGTACAAACCTTGCGGCAATGGGTTACTGGTTCAACAGGAATTCTCACCTTCGCCTGTGCTGATATTTCTGATTCTCCCCGTACGCAATGGCGTTGTTTTCTGCTAGATTCCGGACGTCAATACCAGAAAATATCCACTATCAAGAAATATATTGATATGGTTTCATTACTTAAAATGAATTATTTCCATTGGCATTTGACCGAAGGACTAGGTTGGCGAATCGAAATCAAACAATATCCGCGTCTTGCACAGATAGGAGGCTCGGTAGGAAAAGGAGAAGAACAACAAGGATTTTATACACAGAAAGAGATACAGGAAATTATCGAATATGCCAGCGAACGAAACATAACCGTCGTTCCTGAAATTGACATGCCGGGGCATGCCGAAGCAGCACTTTCCGCTTATCCGGAACTCGGTTGTTTCGGTCAACCTATTGAAGTACCACAGCACGGATTTACTCAAAATATATTTTGTGCAGGAAAAGAAGAAGTCCTGCATTTCCTGAAAAATATATTGGATGAGGTATGCGCTATTTTCCCTTCACCCTATATACATTTGGGAGGAGACGAAGCCCCGAAAGGCAATTGGGACAAATGTCCGGATTGCCAAAAAAGAATTGCAGCAATGAATCTGAAAGATAGCCATGATCTGCAATTATGGTTTTCGGCACAAATGGCGGATTATCTGAAGTCGAAAGGACGAAAGGCCATATTCTGGGGGGATGTAGTTTATCATGACGGATATCCGTTACCGGACAACATAGTAATTCAATGGTGGAACTACCGTGGGCACAAAGAGCTAGCACTTCGGAATGCAATTAAACACCATTATCCAGTCATTTGCAGTTCCAATTATTATACGTATCTGAACTTCCCGGTCACTCCTTGGAGAGGATATACCAATACACGTACCTTCGACCTGAAAGACATATATCAGAACAATCCTTCCGACAAGGCGATCAACCAAAAGGACCCTTTAATTCTTGGCATGACTTGTGCTTTGTGGACTGACGACGGAGTTACAGAACGAATGATAGACCGGCGTCTGTTTCCCCGTATCTTGGCATTGGCAGAACAAATGTGGTATCAGGGAGAGAGACTTGACTTTACCCGGTTCCACCAAAACATCCTTCAACGAAAAGAATGGTTCGAACAAATGGGATTCGAATTCGGACCGGCCTTAAAAAGTGAAGTAAAGAAAGGGTATCAATGGGATTAAAAGAAATAGAAACACCCAATGCCATGATTAGTTACTTTGCCGAACAACTCGGTCCACTGATAGAGAAAAGCGAAATAAAACAACCCACCTATTTATATTGGGAATTGATGAGAAAGGCGGGAAGCGGAAATCTATAAAGAAAAGAGTTCGGCAAGATATCGCCAAAGTTATTTCGTTGGTGTATCCTCCCGAACTCTTACTAGCCAATAACAATATCAATGATTACTTAATTATATGTCTGTCACCATTCAAACAGAGAACTTACTTATACTAACAGGATATATTTATTTCTCTTGCTGTATTCCCTTAGCAGCCTCAACCAAACGGACAAATTCTCTCCTGTATCCTTTATCATCATGATCCAATCCCTGTTTAGCCAGACTGATTACTTTGTCATAAGTAGCCTCACCCTTGAAATCAGAATCCCGGAGTAACTGCCCGAACATAGCTACGGCAGACGCAAAACGGAAATCGGAAGATACATTGTTACCTTTATTATCCACAAAAGGAAGTTCTATTTTCCTGCTGACATCTTTATCTGGAGCCTTATAGCGGAGTTTCACTGTCAGAAGTTCGTCAGAACCGGTAGGCTTCACACTCACTTTTTCTTTCTTCTGATATTTCAATTCATCCACCTTTCCTGCATACGTATTCTTTCCTCCTACCGGAATCACTTCATAGAAAGCCGTCACCGTGTGCCCTGCGCCCATATCTCCGGCGTCTTTTGCATCATTATTGAAATCTTCATCTTTCAGCAAACGACTTTCATAACCTACCAGACGATATGCTTGTACTTGTGCCGGATTAAATTCAACCTGTAACTTAACATCTTTCGCCACCGTATGAAGCGTAGCGCCAAACTCACCGACCAGCACACGGTTGGCTTCCTGCAAATTATCTATATAAGCATGGTTACCATTTCCCTTTTCGGCAAGTACCTGAATCTTTTTATCTTTGTAGTTACCCATTCCATACCCCAGTACAGTCAGGAACACTCCACTTTTCCGTTCTCTCTCGATTAGCTGTTCCAGTCCTTCTGCCGAAGAAACACCTACATTGAAGTCACCGTCAGAACAAAGGATAATACGGTTATTACCATTAGAGATAAAATTCTTCTTCGCTATTTTATAAGCCAGCATAATACCTGCGCCACCGGCAGTTGAACCTCCCGCCGTCAGTTCATCTATCGCTTCACGAATCTTCTGCTTGTCACTGCCCGAAGTCGATTCAAGTTTTACACCGGCACTTCCTGAATAGGTAACAATGGCTACTTTATCCTTATCACGCAAGTTATTGACCAACAATTTAAGAGAAGACTTCACCAAATCCAACCGATTGGCTCCCCACATAGAACCGGACACGTCAATCAGAAATACCAGATTGGAGGCAGGCAAGTTATCCGTAGGAATCTCCTTTGCTTTCAGTCCGATACGGACAAGACGGTTAGCAGGATTCCAAGGACAGGCTCCGGCTTCCATTGTAATCTTCACAGGGTCGTTTCCGGTCGGTTTCGGATAGTCATAAGAAAAGTAATTGACCAGTTCTTCCGTACGGACAGCATCTACCGGAGGCAACTCACCTTTATTGACAAACCGACGCATATTACTGTAAGAAGCTGCATCTACATCAATGGAGAAAGTAGAAAGCGCTGCATCCGCCACCTCTTTGAAGCCATTTTCCTGAAAGGAACCATATTCTTCCGTATTCACACACATATCATACGCAGGTGTAGGACATATCGCCATATAAGCGCTTGTTATAGCCTTAGTCTTCCGGGTTCCGTAGCCAACCACCACGCATTCTTCCAACGCAACCTCATCAGCTTTCATCCTGATATCCAGTCTGGCAGATTTGACGACTCTGCTTTCTTGTTTGTATCCGATAAACTGAAACAACAACGTCTCCCCTTTCTTCGCTTGAATAGCATATTGTCCATTTACATTTGTCACCGTACCTTTGGTAGTACCTTTCAGCATTACAGAACAACCGACAATCGGAGTCCCGTCCGCAACATCCGTCACCGTACCCGTCACAGTCAGCGTCTGCGCGTTCACCACACCTAAAGAAACAACTGCCATGAGCAGTACGAGCATCATTGCTCTGAATTGATTTGCTTTCATAACTTTATCGTTTTAAAATGTTACTATTAATTCGCTTTTGATATAGAGATGCAGATTTCACACAGATTCCATAAACCGATTGAAGTTTTTTTTTATTTTTCTTCCGACAGTTGCTATATTTAGTCCCAATCCCTATCTTTGGCAACAAAAACAGTTTTGTTTTTCAAAAGAAACATATCAAAACTATCGGACGAGGAATTACTGACACATTATACAAAGTCCGGTGATACGGAATATTTCGGTGAGCTATACAACCGTTATATCCCGTTACTGTATGGACTTTGCCTGAAATATCTGCAAGATGAAGACCGTGCACAGGAAGCGGTGATGCAATTGTTTGAAGATTTATTGCCGAAAACGGGCAACTACGAGATAAAAGTCTTCAAGCCGTGGCTCTACCGGGTAGCCAAGAATCATTGTCTGCAACTTCTGCGAAAAGAAAACAAAGAAATTCCGTTAGATTATACGATCAACGTTATGGAATCCGACGAATTTCTGCATCTATTAAGTGAAGAGGAAAGTCCGGAGGAACAACTGAAGGCATTGCATCACTGTCTTGAAAAGTTGCCCGAAGAACAACGGACCAGCATTACACGTTTCTTTTTAGAAGAAATGTCGTATGCCGATATCGTCGAACAGACCGGATTTACTCTGAACAATGTGAAAAGCTATATCCAAAACGGAAAGCGAAACTTAAAAATTTGTATTAAGAAACAAGCCCTATGAAACTATTGGACTACATACGAGGACTCCGCAAAGGAAAAGAGGCACACCGGCTGGAAAAAGAGTCGATGCAAGACCCTTTCCTGGCCGATGCTATGGATGGATACAACCAGGTGGAGGGAAATCACGAACAACGGATCGAGAAACTGCAGATGCAGGTTTCTGCTCATTCGGCAAAGAAAAAGAACACTTATGCTATCACCTGGAGCATCGCTGCGTGTCTGATTATCGGATTCGGTATCAGCAGTTATTTCCTGTTCCTGAAAAAGAGCATGACAGATGAAGTATTTATCGCTGAAGAGTCTGTTCCTGCAAAGTTGCCTGAAGCTACAACGCCGGCAACTCCTACAAATCCGGCGACTCCGGCAGCTCCTGTAACCCCGCGAGCGGAAATCGCACTGGCTGCCACAAAGGTAAAAACGGATTCTACCCCTATTTCCGAAATTGCTGTGAAACAAGCGGACAAGAAAGAGATGAGCGCATCCGCAGTAATAGAACCGATGATGGAGGAAGCCTTGGAGCAGACTGCTGAATTGCAAGAGGTAGCAGCAACAATGGATACTTCCGAGTCTGCTTCCGACAAGAAAATGAGAATGGCTAAAGTGGTGACTATCCCCAACAGTAACATTATTCAGGGAAAAGTGACCGATGAAAAAGGAGAACCGATCATCGGGGCCAGTGTGGCATATAAAGGAACAAATATCGGAACCATTACGAATATGAACGGAGAGTTTTCGCTGGTTAAAAAGGAAGGTAAAAAACAGTTGACAGCGCAGTTCATCGGATACGATCCGGTAGAAATTCCGGTAGATACCAGCCAGACAATGCTTATTGCCATGAACGAAAACAAACAAACGCTTAACGAAGTGGTGGTAGTGGGATACGGAACAAATAAAAATAAAAAGTCGACAACTGTCGTGACGGCTAAGGAGCAGGCAGACAAAGATATTACTCCGCAACCTGTGATTGGTAAACGCAAATATCAGAAGTACCTGAAGGAGAATCTGGTTCGTCCGACGGATGAGAAGTGCGCACAAGTGAAAGGGAAAGTGGTATTAACTTTCCTGGTTAACAAGGAAGGGCGTCCCTTCTACATCAAAGTAAAAGAGAGCCTCTGCGAATCTTCCGACAAGGAAGCCATCCGCCTGATTCAGGAAGGTCCGGACTGGATTTATGGCAATAAATCAGTGGAAATAACCGTCAAATTCGAATAGGACAAAGTCTCTAAATCCAAGTTCCTTTACGCCATAAGAATTCGAGTGGTCCCTGTTTATGGCGGGCAAGCCACCAACGACTGAATATCAACTGAACGGTAAAGATGAGCAATGCAATAAGCAGACTTGCCGTTGCTCCGGCATATTTGTACATCGCTAATCCGAATCCATAATAGATGGTAACTCCCATAATTGACTGGGATATGTAGTTCGTCAGACTCATACGACCGTAAGGAATCAGCAAACTTTGCCAGCTATACCCTTTCTCTTTCTTAAACCAAAGCAGGGTGAAGATAGAAACCAAAATAATCATAAAGGCAAAATTGGCATAAGACGGAACTGCTATGTTATAAGGAACTTGTATGGAAGGATTAGTGAGTAAATCCGGTACGAAGGTTTTCAGGCAATAGAGAGGAATGAACGCAAGGATAGCGCCTATCAGCATCTTCTTCCAGAAACGCACGGATTCTTCACTCTTTATTAAATATTTCCGGCGTCCGAGCAACATTCCGAACATGAATAAAGCAGCCGTCTGAAACAAACGACCATTTTCTACTTGCCAGATGTTACTGTATAATTGTCCGTCGATAATGTTAGACTGCAATACTTCAAGGAAGTTGCCGTTGAGCGTCGCCTCCTGCGCACGTATGGCATAAGGCACGCAATGACCGGTCACTGCCACATAATCAGGATTTATCATTGCATAAACGGCACGTCCCCACTCATAAGGCTGAAGAAGCAGAATCAGGGCAATCCAGAAAACCGTTTTATCTTTTAGCTTGCAAACCGGTATCAATGCAAAGCCTACTACGGCATAGAGTAAAAGAATATCCCCGTTATAGAATAAAGCGTGCAACTGCGCAAACAGGAAAAGCAAACACAACCGCCAGGCAAATCGTCCGCGGAAGTCTATGCCACGCTTCTCCGCATTGTGAAACTGAATGTAAAAACTAAAGCCAAACAACAATGAGAAAGTAGCGTAAGCCTTTCCGGCGAATAAGAAAAACATGGTATCCCACGCATATTTATCAATCGTTTGCAACCATGCAGGCATATTCTCCGGTATAAAAAACAGATTATAATGCTCCAGATTATGTAATAATACAATTGCCAAAAGGGCAAATCCGCGCAGAGCATCCACTACTCCAAGACGTTCGGATGTTTTCAGTGTTTGAGTCATTAGATATAATTATTTCAGATTACTTTAGCGGCGGTAAAAGTAAAGGAAATATCTGGAACTCAAAAATTTGTGGATGTAAAAGATTAAATCAATTCATAACTGGCCATCTGTATCGGCATATCCAGATTGTGAAGTACTTTCTCCAACAGAATACCCTCCCGATTGTCATATTCATACCCGAAAGTGGCACGGATTCCTTGCAGGATAAATTGAGTGGCACGGTCTAATGCCATCGGCAAGCTGTCTCCCTGCATCAAAGAGCCGGTTATGACACTTGTAAAAGTATCTCCCGTACCGGGATAATGTGCAGGCAGATAAGGACAGGTCACTTTCCAGTAGCGGTTTCCCTGACGGTTATAAGCGTAGACAGACGTTTTATGGGGTTCATCATGCACGGGGACGCTGGTTATGATAACCACTTGCGGACCTTTATCGGACAAAAGGCGAAGATATTCTTTCAGCTCTTCATCCGTGTTGTCTGCTTTATAAGGTTCATCCAATAAATAAAATAATTCCGTCAGATTGGGAGTAATCACATCTGCTTTGGTTATCAGGTGGCGCATTTCTTTCACCATCTCCATATCAAAGTTAGTGTACAGCCGGCCGTTATCTCCCAACACCGGATCGGCAACTATCAGGCTATCCGGCTGACGAAAGTCTTTGATAAAATCAGAAACAATCTGAATCTGTTTCGGAGAGCCCAGATATCCGGTGTAGATAGCGTCAAACTGTACCTCCAGTTTCTTCCACTGGGCAATAATCTTTGGCATTTCATCCGTCAGGTCGAGGAAGGAGAAACCGGAATATTGCGTATGGTTGGATAATACAGCTGTAGGAAGCGGACAAACCTGAAAGCCCATAGATGAAAGAATAGGAATAACGACAGTGAGAGATACGCGTCCCATTCCCGAAAGGTCATGAACGGCGGCTATTTTCTTTACTTTATTGGCATACATATCATTTAAATTTAAACATTTGACTACTCTTCTATGAACGAACCGGAACAGAGGCTCTATTTACAATAAACAGAAGTTCTGTTTATACCGAACAGAGGCTCTACTTCCTACCAATAGAGCCTCTGTTTTGAAACACTAAATTAATATCACTAATACGTCCCGTGCCCCATGTGCTCCCATCACCAATGCCTGTTCAATGTCGGCAGTCTTTGAAGGACCGGAGATGAATGTTCCGAATAGATATTCCTGTCCATCCAGCTCCCGATAAGCATCATACATGGTATTCACGATTTTATTCCGGTCGAGCAGGATAACCAGCTTTTCCGAGATAAAATAAATAGCTTTATATTTCACCGTCTGCGGTATCCAAATGGCTCCGTTCTCGGCAACTCCTATTTCTCCTTTCACTACGGCTACATCGGTGCCATCCAACTCTTTCGGATCATCCAGATTGTCGGGATTAAATGTCGCGCAGGAAATATCCGGTAAGACGGAAGCAATGCGCATAGCATCCGGATAAGTCCGGCGTATTACCGCATTCACAT
>ERZ839947.2640-NODE-2640-length-12344-cov-3.784441_pt1 | contig 12344 bp, 7 predicted proteins | sample MGYA00519908_ERZ839947 | MGnify/ENA primary metagenome ERZ839947 (study PRJEB31850, sample SAMEA3708857) | human gut metagenome | biome: human gut; feature: human-associated habitat; material: faeces | place: China | collected 2014 ... | reverse complement strand
AGCAAAGTGAGGATGGAACAAATAAATTTGTTCCATCTGAGCGTGCTCGAGAGGGATTTGCCATCATTTCAGAAATGAAAGGCTATTCTACCATAAAAATGTACTTAACAATACAATGAACAAGCTCATTGTATTGCCAATTACATTTTTATGGCTGAACTGTTACCGAAATTATAAAATTAAAAAAAATCAATGTATAAAATTGCTAAATTTGCAGGTATAAAAAATATTAACACTGTGTTAATATTTTGTTCAAATGTTAAAGGCAGTTTGATGGGTGCAATAAAGACCGATGATTTCTGCTTTAAGCAAAAGTAAATTAACAATTTATTACCCATAGAGATGGGAGAAGGAGGATTTCTTAATGAGATTAAAAAAAGGAATGAGAAAAGCCCTTTCTTTAGCTCTTTCAACAGCACTCATTATTACAAGTGCAAACATTGGGAGTACAAAAAGTAAGGCAGCAGAAGCGGATGATACGACACATTCATATGTCGCAACAGTAAAAGATAACAAATTAACAAGTGTAACTCTTGATGGAAAAGATGTTACAAAAGAACAGAAAATATTTAATAATGGTACAGATGATAATGGTAAGTTTTATGTAACAGATAAAGAAAGTGCAAAAACAGTACATGGACTTGGAATTGATTTTTCTGAAGTTGTTTCTAGCACAAAGGGTTATAAAACACCAACTATCACATTAGCAGGTACAGGAGATTGCAATCAGTACTATTATGGCGGAAGTGTTGTTACTAAGTTTAATGGAACAGACAGTGATACTTGTGGTTCTTGGAATTATGTAGGAGATGGTGACTCATCAAAGGTTATCGCAGATGCAATAAAAGATAGCGGAAGTAAATTCCTTTTAAATATTAAAGATGAAGCTAGTGAGGATTGGACAAATATTAATTATACTGTTACAGTAGAGTATTATGACAGTTCAGCAAAACCAACTATTGATATGTCAAATGTCAAAGATGAGATTACTATTCATCGTGGAGAGACAATTAAGATTTCTGCACCTGTAACAAAACCAAATTCAACAAGAACTATTGAATTTGACGGATGGGCATATGACAAAACATATACTGCTATCAAAGGTGTAAAGGCTTGGTTTGATGATGAGACAGATGAGTTCTATATATCAGCAAGTGATGATGCAGATATGAATGCAGATACACCTAAGATTTATATGGGAACAAAAACAGATATTGATGGAACTACATATAAATTATCAGGTGGGAAAGATTGTACTCTCGTTGTTAAAGAAGCTTTAGCAACACCGACACCAACAGCAGAAGTTTCATCAGCACCTGCAGTGTCAACAAAGCCTTCAACAGCCCCAACAAATGGAGCAACAACAGCCCCAACAAGCGGAGCAACAAATACACCGGCACCTGTAACATCAAATACACCAGCACCAACAAGCGATGCAACACCAGCTCCGACAGAAGCTCCTAAGGGAAATATGGATAAATTTAATGTTGCATTTAACTATGTAGCAGATGACAAATGGGGCGAGCAGTCATGGGGAGACAAGTCAGTTGATGTAACTGGTGATGGAAAATATGAAATCAGCTACACTGCTCAGTCTGATACAACTGACATCTTTATGATGATTCTTTCAACAGACCTTTACAAAGGTTCATTAAACAAAGACTTTAAGCTTGTTCCTACAACTGTTTCTGTTGGAAAGACAGATTACAAAGTAAATGCGAAAGGCGGATGGTGCTTCTCAGACCAGGAAGAAACAAACGCTTACAGATACAACATTGTAAATCCATATAACGGACCTATTGGTTCAGATGGTGTAACATATGTTGACCCTGCCGTAACATCTATTGATGGACTTGGAACAGTACCTGTAAAGAAAGGAGATACAATCAAGGTATCATTTACTGTATCAGGAATGAAGAGCAGCACTAGTGCAAAATCAAAAGCTAAAGTAACAGTTTCTAAGAAAACAGTAACAGTAGCAGCAGGAAAGTCAACAACAGTTTCTTATAAAGCACTTAATAAGGCAGGAAAAGCAGTTAAGGCATCAGCTAAGACTTCTAATAAGAAACTTGCAACAGTAAAAGTAACAAGCAGCAAGAAAATTAAGATTTCAGTACCTAAGAAAGCAACAAAGGGTTCTTCAGCTAAGATTACACTTACAAGTGCAGGAAAGAAAGCAACTATCACAGTTAAGGTTGCAAACCCTGTTAAGAGTGCAAAAGCAGCTAAGAAAACAGTAAAGATTAAGAAGGGCAAGAAAGCAAAAATAACAGTTAAGGTTACAGCTCAGAATAAGAAGAAAGCAACAACAGATAAATTAACAGCTAAATCTTCTAAGTCAAAGATTGCTAAGATTACAGGCAAGAAAGTTTCTAAGGGTAAAGTAACAGTAACAGTTAAGGGTGCTAAGAAAGGTACTTCAAAACTTACAATCAAGATTGGTAAGAAATCAGTTAAGGTAACAGTTAAAGTAAAATAATTGCCATAATATAATAAAATTTTCCAAAGCATAATTTTTGAAATAAAAAGCAGAGGCGAATGTAAAAATTCGTCTCTGTTTTTCTTTGATTATAGCAAAATTAAGGCGGAATTATTATGATTTTTAAAAAATTCTATTCCAAATATTGTCAAAAATTAGCCTTAACTATAATGTTGATAATATGGGAAAAATCACTGAAAAAACTCTTGTATTTTATGTAGAAATATCTAATAAATATACAAAGTGCACAAAAAAAGCTGGAATTATTATGCATTTTTACTGTTTATTTGAAAATGTTATTCTGTTACTATGTTAGATGTAACGAAACGGCTTATAGGGTTGAGTGCGGACTACAACTTTATCGTTTCAAAAATTATGCAACCCTATATATGATAGGGAGAAGGAGGATATGTTAATGAGATTAACAAAGGGAACAAAAAAAGCTCTTTCCTTAGCACTTTCAACAGCGTTAGTATTGACAGGTGCAAATGTAGGTACATTAAAGGCAGATGCAGCTAAAGTTAATAACAAAGATGGTGTTAAATTAACACTTACAGGTAAAACTTTAACTGAAAAATACGCTACTGTTAAAGAGGATGGAACAGTTAAAGTTACAACAACTTTTGCAGATGCAGCTACAGCAGGTGCTCTTAAAGGAGCAAACTTTGGTGAAACAAAGACAGCTACTGATGTAAAATATGTTGATGACTGTGATTTCTCTTTAAAGATTGTTAAAGTTGAAGTTGCTGAGAAGAATGTATTAGCAAAGAATGTAACTGGAGATTACAATAATTCAGATTTATATGAAGTTAATACAACAGATAAATCTTTCAAAGATTTTGTGGCAGAAAAAGGCGATGAGATTACATTTACATACAAGGTAACCGGTCTTGAGGATTATGAGGATACTTTAGATGCACTTAAGAAAGAGAATGAAGCACTTGCAGCATCAAAGGCAGCCCTTGAGAAAAACAATGCTTCACTCGTAGCATCAAAAGCAGCCCTTGAGAAAGACAATGCTTCACTCGTAGCATCAAAAGCAGCCCTTGAAAAAGACAACAAGTCACTTGCAGCATCAAAGGCAGCTCTTGAGACAGAGAACAAAGCACTTGCAGCATCAAACTCAGCACTTGCAGCATCAAAAGCAGCTCTTGAGGATCAGCTTAAGAATACACCTGCACCAACAGAGACACCGGCACCGGTTGCTAAAGGTCAGATGGGTAACTTCAATGTTTCATTCGACTATGTTGGTGATGATACTTGGGGCGAGCAGTCTTGGGGTGACAAGAGTGTCAATGTAACAAAAGATGGTGATTACTCTATCGAATACACAGCAACAAGTGATTCAAAAGGAATCTACTTAATGATGCTTGACACAGACCTTTATTATGGAAGTCTTGCAGACAACTTTGCATTCACAGTTAAGAATGTAAAGATTGGTGACAAGACATACGCTATAGATAACAAAGGATGCTGGGGATTTGCAGATCAGACAGTTTCAAAGAACTACAGATTCAACATCGTAAATCCATGGAATGGTCTCTTTGACAAGACTGGTGTTAACTGGCAGGATGAAAAAGTTACAACTATTGATAAGTTAAACAAAGCTCCTGTTAAAGCTAATGATAAAATTGTAGTAAACTTCAATGTAACAACAAAGAAAGCTTCTTCAACAGTATCTATCAAGGCTGCTAAGTCTAAGGTTTCGGTTGCTCCATCTAAGTCTGCAACAGTTAAGTACACAGTTAAGGGTACATCAACAGTTAAGGCTACAAGCAACAACAAGGCTGTAACAGTTAAGGTAAACAAATCTAAGAAGAATGTTACAATCACAGCTAAGAAGACAGCAGTTATGGGCAAGACAGCTACAATCACACTTAAGGCTGGTTCTAAGAAGTCTACTATTAAAGTAACTGTTGCTAAGACAGCAAATGTTAAGAAGAAAAAGACAGCAAAATACACAGTTGCACTTGCAAAGGTAACTAAGAAAGTTAAGGCTAAGAAGATTAAAGTCTCTGTAAAGAACAAGAAAGTTGCAAAAGTCACAGTTAAAAAGACTGCAAAAGGACAGGTAACATTCCAGGTTAAGGGACTTAAGAAAGGTAAGACAACTGCTACACTTAAATATGGTAAGAAGTCCGCAAAAGTCAGCGTAGTAGTTAAATAATATTTAATAAGTTTGAATTCCCACAATTAAGGAAAACAAATCGAAAGAGCTTTCAGGGAGGGCACACCAATAGGTGTGCTCTCTTTGTGTTATGAACAGATAAAGAGTAGATTGAAGATGTCCGATTGAGTATGCAACAGGTGTTTATAAATGCCGTATATATTAAAAAACATGTATAATATATCTAAAAGTCAGGATATAAATATTAACAAAAATATAATAAAATATGAACATAATAATAACAGTTCAGCTATAAAAATATATTGCAATATTTGAGTTTGCCAATTCTATTGCTATATTTATGACAAAACTGTTACTTATAAAAGGTATAAAATGAATTAAAATTATGTGAGAGGAGAATTATATGAGAAAAACAACTAAAAAATTATTAGCTGCTGCATTGTCAACTGCTATGGTTGTTGCATCGTTTACAGGTGTAGGTGCAGTGAATGGTGCAAAGCCGGCAAGTGCTGCAATAAGTTCAGTCTGGAAAGAAGACGGTTATCACGCTTATCTTTATTATCAGACAAAGACATGGGATTACAGAGATCCGCTTAAAACAGGAAAAGAGTATTCTTATGTGCAGGCCGGTGGTCAGGATGTGACAGAGAAAGCAGAGATTACGGATGTTCTTTTAAAAGAAGGTGACGGAGAGTACACTGTTAAGATTTCAGGTGTTGACCTTACAGGAGCAGATGCGTTTAACATGATGGGAATTTCGACAGATATTCCTCTTAAATCAGCAGACAGCATAAAAGTCACAGATGCAACATTAAAAATTGATGGTAATGAGGTAGAGGGAGCAGCAGGAGTAGAACTTCCACATACAAAATCATATGAGGCAAACGGTTATAGTGTATTCAGTTATACAGGTTATGACGGATGGAATCTTTCAAGCACTATTCCTTTCAAACAGGGCAAACTTACAACAATGCCTAAATCCGATATTGAGATTTCATTTAAGATAACAGGTGTTCCTAAGTTTACAAAGACATATGGAAAAAAGGCTGGAGCTACATTTACAAGCGGAAATTATACATATAAGGTAACAACTGCCGCTACAGAAGATACAAATGGCAAAGTTGCAATTACAAAGCTTTCTACAAAGGGAAAGAAAGCAAAGACACTATCAGTTCCAAATACAGTTAAGGCATCAGGCGCGACATATACGGTATCTGCTGTTAATGCAAATGTTTTCAAAGCAGCAAAAGCAACATCTGTTACACTTGGAAAAGGTGTGACAAAGATTGCATCTTCAGCATTTGCAAATTGCAAGAAACTTACAAAACTTGTGGTAAACGGTAAATTATCGTCTGTTGCAAAGAATGCATTTAAAGGTTGTACTAAAAAGATTAGCATTTCAGGAAGTTCAGTTGATGCAAATGCTAAAAAGATTAAGGCAGCCGGTGCTAAGAGCATTAAAAAGGTTTATACACCTATTTTTGCCACAAAATATGCTACAAGTGGACTTGTGAGCGGAAAAGCTGGAACTGTTGCAATTACTGCTGAAAATGTTAAGAGTGTGACAAAGGTTACTGCTTCAAGTGCAGATGAAAAAATAATCAAAATTAAGAATGAGAAGACATCAGGTCTTACATATTCTGCTGAGATATTTGGTGTAGCTGCCGGAAGTGCAAAGGTTACATTTAAGATTGCATATAAGAGAATTGATGGAAAAACAGCAACAAAGACTATTACAAAAGATGTAACAGTTGCAGATGGCGGTTTTTACGGACAGCTTGAGGATAAAGATATTACACTCCGCGTGAAACTGCCGGAGACTTCAACAAATGTCGGTGAAGAGAGAACCGTTTCGATAAAGGGCGGGACTTCAGCAAACATGACTGTTAAAGACAACGGTACTGTTCGTAAAGATGTTTCTACACAGTGGCTCATTGAAAATGAGATGGGGGAGGGTGTAAACCTCGGAAATACTCTTGAAGCTACTTTAGGAACTTATGCTGACAAGGTTGCTGCTACAGATGCTACAGTATTTGAGCAGGCATGGGGGCAGCCTATTACAACAGAAGCTTATATCCAGTCACTCCGTTCATATGGCTTTAATACTATCCGTATTCCTGTAGCATGGTCAAACATGGATTCAGAGGATGGAACATATACTATCAATGAAAAATACCTCGGTCGTGTAGAAGAAGTTGTAAACTACGCATTAAACTGTGGTATGTATGTAATTGTCAACGATCATTGGGATTCTCAGTGGTGGGGACAGTTTGGTGCGTGCAAGGAAGATGCTGACGGAAAAAAAACTGCCGATGAGACAAAACGTGCAGAAGCATGGAAGAGATATAGTAGATATTGGACACAGATTTGTGACAGATTTAAGGATTATTCAGATCATCTCATTTTTGAAGGTGCAAACGAGGAACTTGGTGACAGATTAAACGACGCAATCTATGAAAGTGGTTATTGTGTACCAAAAGATGACAATGATACAAAGGCTATCTCAGGAAACCTTACAGAGGATGAGAGATACGAAATGGCAAATAAGATTAACCAGAAATTTGTAGACATTGTCCGCAGTACAGGCGGAAACAACGCATACAGACATCTCCTTATCGCAGGTTATGATACAAACATTGACAAGACTTGTGATGACAAATTTAAGATGCCAACAGATACAGCAGAAAATGGAACTACTAAACTCAGCGTTTCAGTTCATTACTATACACCATGGGATTTCTGTGGAGACGGTGGCAGCGGTATCTATACACAGAAAGACAAAGAAGCAACAGAAACATACTTCACAAAGATGGATAAATTCTACAATGCAGGATACGGAATCATCATGGGTGAGTTCAGTGTTTGCAATCCAAAGCAGGAGGGTGTTGCACAGTGGTTAAATGATACAATGACTATTGCAGCTAAACATCATATTTTACCTGTACTTTGGGAGACAAATCAGTACATGGATAAAGACAACTGTAAGATGAGATACAATGACATTGCCGTACTCTACAATACAATCACAGGTTCAACAGGTGATACAAGTTCAAAGATAAATACAAACGGAACAACAACAGACGGTTCAATCGCAGATTATCTTGAAACAACAAATGTAAATAACCTCAAAGCAGGCTTTGAATGGACAGGAAAGTGGTACAAGAACGGCGGTGGAAACCTCGTAGGAGATGATATATACACAACAGAAGAAGGTGGAACAAAGGTAACAAAAGGTTCTGTTGAAGCATTTGTACCTGAGTCATCATCAAAATCATCAATTGACGGAGATACAACAGAGCTTGGCTTTAATGACTGGGGCTATCAGGCATTCTTAAAGATTGATTTATCTAAGTATAAGAAGCCGGTTGTTGCATTCAACTTCTTAGATATATCAGATACAGAGGACTTTGTCGAAACAGTGACTATTGGAACATCAGACAAAGTTGGCGGAAGCGGAAAGAATACATATGACCTTAAGTATTCAGAATTCCATGGAAAAGGAATAGTGCTTAATGATACATTGTTAAAAGCACTTGAAACAGAGCCATACCTCTATATAACATTTGCAGGAAAACCTGCAGTGACAGGAATTACTGTTTACGAGGGTTAAAATCTTAACAGATAGTGTAAATAGAATATTTTGTATAGTGTATCACTGACTTTTAGTTAAATAAGCATTAAAACAAGCCGAATACAGAATAAAGTATTTGCGTTCGGCTTGTTTATTTATTTCTTAAAACCGGTTATGCTGATTATTTTCCACAGTTCTTTTTATCAATCTGCTGATTAAAAGCATAAAAGTTTCGACAGTCAAGGTTTTCCTGAGTGCGTCTGAGACATTCGCCAAATCTCTGGAAATGAACAATTTCTCTTTCTCTGAGGAAACGGATAGGTTCTGCAACTTCAGGGTCTTTTACTATACGAAGAATATTATCATAAGTCAGGCGGGCCTTCTGCTCTGCCGCCATGTCTTCATAAAGATCGGTTATTGTATCACCAGTGCTCTGAAGCTGGCTCGCACTGAAAGGCTCTCCACTTGCTGCCTGCGGCCATATGGCAAGTGTGTGGTCAATATAGTATTTATCAAAGCCGGATGCCTTGATTTCTTCCGGTGTAAGATTTTTTGTAAGCTGTCTGATAATGGTAGCAACAATTTCAAGATGACCGAGTTCTTCGGTGCCGATGTCAGTAAGAGCACCCATGACACGGCGGTCGGTCATACTGTAACGCTGTGAGAGATAACGCATAGCGGCACCAGCCTCGCCATCCGGACCACCGTAGTCGAGAACCTGTAATATTGTGAAAAGGCTTGATTTTAGGGAATTTGTGAAGAAATATAGATTTTGTTTGAGCAAAATATATCTTGCCGGAAAGGCTGTAATCTTTGCTGGTTGCACTGGATATGTGAGCAATAATGCAATACAAAACTTGTCGGAATCCGACAGAATAAAATAGTTGCAAATATTTTTAATATTGTATATAATGAACTTAACAAGAGAGCCGAACGCTAGGTGCAGACTAGCCGCCGGCAAATAAGATGTTTATTTTTAAAGTAACGCCTTACTTTGCTAGAGCTGGGGCGTTACTTTTTGTGTGTTATCGTATATACAAGAGTAATAACTGCACAAAGCATAATTACAAATGTGAATAAATCGCTATATGTAACCATTGGCATCAGCTCCCTTCCTTTGTAAGTCCGGCAACTGTCGTAGCACCCTTCGGCTCTCTGATTAAGTTCATTATTAAGATTTTAAGTTATCGGTATTATAGTACATATGTTAATAATTGGCAATAGAAAACCCCTGAAAGTCTGGTCCGCTTTCAGAGGTTTTGTTTTGTTCAAAATGGAACATATTATGTGTCTGATGCCATTATATCATATGCAAAATCTATTTGCAATTTACAAGCGATATATCATCATTCAAAACCACGGTCATTTCCTGCGTTTCCTTATTCCAGACAAAATGGTCTACGACTTCCAGTAAAGCATTATGCTTTTCCATATCATTTGAATTTTCATCTTTTATAATATCAATCAATCCCTGAAAATCAACATCTTTGTGAACTGATGCAGGGTGAACGGTGATAGTGGCGGATTCAAGTTTTTTGTTTAACTCTGTGCGTCTTTTCAGGATAAGTTCTTTATTTGCTTTGTATTCTTCTAAGGTGTCTATCTCATTTATATACGCATCTTTGATACGCTTCATTTTTGTATCAAGTGATTTGAGTTCTTTTAATATATATCCCCGTTCTGTATTTTCGGTATTGATTACATTTAGATTATAATTGTAAAAATATCCTGAGCCGGATAGTTCTTCGAGGATGGAGAGAACTTCTTTTTCAGCATTTTTCAATGTGATGCCATTTCGTGTAGAACAGAGCCCTTTTGAATATTTCCAGCAACAAAAATTTGGAACTGTTTTAGTACCACCGTGGGCGAAACCGAGCGAAGCACCGCATTTTGAGCATTTAATCATGCCGGACAACCAGTTGGCAAGGAGTGGAGCAGGGCGGCGTTTCTTGTTATATCCCGTGCGGAGTCTGTCGTGTGCTCTGCGGTTTGCAGCTTTTGAGAATTGTTCATCTGATATAATAGCTTCGTGTTTTCCGTCAGATATAATCACATCGTCAGGATTTTTTCTCTTGTTACTCTGTTTGTCAAAAAAGTTCCATCGGATTTTACCTATGTAAAACGGGTTTTCAAGGATATATCCGACTACACGGGTTTCAAAAAGAGATCCTCTTGCAGTTCTATAGCCGGATTGATTAAGCCTTGCGGCTATGTCACCCATCGGGATATTCTGCTCTGTGTACATATCAAAAATCTTTCTGACAATCTCAGCACCTTTGGGTTCAATCTGTGGAATTTTAGCTCTGCCACGCTCTTTGATATATCCGATTGGAACATTGGAGTTGTAACCGCCTTTTAAAGCCTTTTGTGTCATGCCACGCATAACTTCTCCGGATAAATTGTATAAGTAAAATTCGTCACTCCATTCAATAACCATCTCAATTAAGCGACCATACATACCCTCAACTATCGGCTCAGAAACGCTTATAACATCAACATTGCATTTTTTACGGAGAACTGATTTATAATAAGTGCTTTCATCAATGTTCCTAGCAAAACGTGAGAACTTCCAAAGGAGAATAGCATCATAGGGGTGTGCTTTATCTTTACACGTTGCGATCATTTCTTGAAAAGCAGGTCGTTTATCTGCCTTTTTGCCAGAGATGCCTTTATCTTCCTGATAGATTCTTGTAAGCAGCATGTTGTGCTGTTCTGCATAATCCTTGATGAGCCTGATCTGACTTTCTGGAGAAAGTTCTTCCTGTTTGTCAGTAGAGACTCGGATGTATGCACAGACTTCTTTTAATTTTTCAGACATGGTTTCTTCCTCCTTAAAATTTGGTATAAAAAATAAGCCTATACAAAAGAAAAGGCTTATGCTAAAATAGATATGCGTTATCTTTAGCTTTTAGCCATATTCTTTTGTGGGTAAAGCATAAGATTTTTGACCGTCCTTTGTGGGCGGTCATTTTTTTGATTAGATTTCATTTATATGAATTAGTTCATTAAATTGCTGTTTTATTGTAATAACTTTAATCGTCAAGATTATAATCATCCAAGCTGTTTTCAAGTCCTGTATTAAAATTATTAAATGCCTTATTTATCTTTGATACATAATTATATGCTACAAGACCCGATACAATAGAAATAACTAATGAAATAATTGTAACAATAAACATAAAAGTCACTTTTTTATGCATTGCAGTTACTTCACGATAGATTTTTCTATCCAGATTTTCTAATTGGTTGCTTTCAGTTACATTTTTGATTGCGTTATCTTTTTCAAATGTTGATGCTGAATCCCATTCTTCAGCAGTCATGTGCAAATATGTTCCAGGCATACCACAGGTTGTACAGTTTGCCTGTGTTCCTTCCTGTGAAAATGGTTTGCCACAATTTGGACAATAATGCATGTATTTCATAATTTTTTTCTCCTTTTTAGATGTTTTTAAAAGCATATATAATTCAAAATGTATTTTCTAAATTCTCTGCTTTCGATTTTTTATGAACCATTAAAGTTGGTTCAAAATATATATTATAGTATCCATAGGACACTGATATTCCATATTTTTGTCTGTAACATTCCAACGCATCTTGAAAAAATTTTTCGGTTACACCTAAACAGTCAGCCATTTCATTGATATTTCTGCATCGTTCTTCAAAGCATTTTACCAATCCGGCAAGACCAATCTGTTTATTGTAAGCCCAAAGTCTTGCGGTGTGTTCCTGTTTGCGGTTGGAGAAATCTGTCTGGTCGAGAATATCTCCAACAGATGTGTAATAATGACCTAGTTCTTCGGCAAGTACACATGCCTTTTTAGTTTCTGGTATATCTTTTTTTATAGCTATTGTTGTATTAAGTATTAAGCCGCTATGTGCTTTTAAAGGTAATTCAATAATTTCAATATGTTTTTGCGTTGCTTCTATTGTTAATTCTTCGTAATTCAATAAATCCTCCAAAATATATTATTGTTCGTTGTTTCTAATATGTTTTTTTAGTATTTCAATATCATTTTGTCTGTCTGTTTCTGATGAGTTATCATCTTCGTGTGCCGCCAGTAGTGAAATATTAACATCATCACTTTTGGGTGGAACCATATTGTCAATCATGCCATATATAATATTTTTCTGCTCATCTGTCAGTTTATTTAATTTTAGTATATATC
>ERZ839947.2635-NODE-2635-length-12359-cov-2.587939_pt1 | contig 12359 bp, 10 predicted proteins | sample MGYA00519908_ERZ839947 | MGnify/ENA primary metagenome ERZ839947 (study PRJEB31850, sample SAMEA3708857) | human gut metagenome | biome: human gut; feature: human-associated habitat; material: faeces | place: China | collected 2014 ... | reverse complement strand
ATGCCAGCGGTTGCAGATTTCGGGAAGGGAGGGAAAACGTTTCTAAAGAAAAGCGCTTTCCCTCCCTTCCCCTGTATCTTCAAAACAGTTCAGCCCAATCAGTCTTCCAGCTGAGCCATGATTTCGTCGGAGATGTCCGCGTCGGAGTAGACGTTCTGGACATCGTCATTGTCTTCAAGCAGCTCGATGAAGCGCAGAAGCTTGCGGGCGGTTTCGAGATCGACTTCCATCGTGGTCTGGGGAACCTGATTAAGCTCGGCGGAAATCATTTCCAGCCCGGCGGCTTCGAAGGCTTCGCGGACGGCGTTGAAGTCGGCCATGGCGGTCTGGATTTCCCACACGTCGCCCTCGTCGCGCAGATCATCGGCACCGGCTTCGAGCGCGGCTTCCATCAACTGGTCTTCGGTGTACTTTTCCTTCGAGAACTGGATGACGCCCTTGCGTTCGAACTTCCAGCTCACACAGCCGTTTTCGCCCATGGACCCGCCGCCCTTGCTCATCAGATGGCGGATTTCGGCCACGGTACGGTTACGGTTATCGGTCGCGGTTTCCACGATGACGGCGACGCCGCCCGGACCGTAACCTTCGTAGTTGATTTCTATGATATCGCCGCCGGCATCCTGCCCGGTACCCTTGCGGATGGCGGCTTCGATTTTATCCTTGGGGAGGTTGATCGACTTGGCAGCAGCAATGGCCGCACGCAGGCGGGAATTACTGGCAGGATCGCCGCCGTTCTTGGCTGCGATGATGATTTCCTTGGCTGCCTTGGTAAATTCCTTACCTCGCTTGGCATCCTGGCGACCTTTACGGTGCTGGATGTTGGCCCATTTGCTGTGTCCAGACATTGAATCCTCCTGAATGTTTCAAAACAAGGCCGGGGCAATATGTTCCGGCTGATGCATCTCAATCGGGGTCCGGCCTCCTCCATACCTTCAAACAAGGAAGAGGGTCATAGCCGGGACCGCGTGAACAGTCAATCCCGGGCGCCGTCCGCCTCTTTCCCCTTAAAGCCCAGCCCGACGAAAAACGTTTCTTTGCTTTCCACGCGGGAACTCTGAGGTTTGAACGAGGTCACGCGGGCGAACCGGGGGCGCATACCTTTGAGCAGCTCCCCGACGTCCGGCCCCATGAAAATCTTGACCACAAAACTGCCGCCCTTCACCAGATACTTTTCGGCGACGGCAAGCGCTTCCAGACAGAGCTCAAGGGAGCGGGCCTGATCCGTGAATTTCGTCCCGGTCGTCTGCGGGGCCATGTCGCTCATGACGACATGGAAGGGCCCCGTTTCGGCGAGCTGCCGCTCAAAAGCCTCGGAGCGCTGGAACACGTCTTCCTGATGGAATTCCACATTTGGGGGAAAAACGGTGACCGTGCTCTGGATATCGCAGGCCAGCACCTTGCCCTGAGCGCCCACGCGTTCCGCCGCGCCAAGCGACCACGAGCCGGGAGCCGCTCCCAGATCCAGCACTTTCATGCCCTTTCTGAAAATCTTGAAACGCCCGTCTATTTCCTTGAGCTTGTAGACGGAGCGGGCAGGATAGTTTTCCTGTTTGGCCTTGAGGAAGTAGTGATCACGATATTCTTTCATAGTATCTCCACCTTGTAACCCAAAAACCTCCAAATCACCAGAGGTATGGAGCGGAGGGAACCATGTTTTTTCGGCTCTGCGCGAAGGCCGTGCGGGCTTACATTCTGTCGCAATAGACGGAACTGAGGAATTCTTCCATCGCCTCGTCGGCAAGGGCGATATACTCGGAAAGCGGAAACGCCTTCCCACACTTGGGACAAAACATGTGCACCTCATGGCAAGACCGCTCAATGAACAGCGGCATCCCGCAATGCTTGCAGCACACCGTCGTCTGGACCTTCCGGGCACGGGAAAACGAACCCCACATAGCATACCTCCAAAATCGCTTTGGCCTATACGACGCAAAGATTTTCGTCAAGCGAAGAGGCGCGTTGGAAAAATACGCAGGATGGGAAAGAAACAGAAAAAGCTCTCCCCAATGAATCTCTCCGCCCGCCTCCAAACAGGAAAGCCGCCGCGCCACCTCCCCACCAGCCGAAAGTTTTGGGGATGAGGGATGGGGGCACGGGGGAAGGGGGCTTTCTCCAGAAAGTCCCCTTCCCCCGATTCAAACTACAACATATTCACCGGATCGATATCCAGCGAAATGCGCAAGTTCGGGGGCGAGGCAAGAGGCAGAAGCACAGCATAAAGGGCACGGATGGATTGCCAGTCTCCAGCCTTGAGGAGGCACTGAAACCGCCTGCGTCCCCGCAGGAGCGGCAGCGGCGCGGGCGCGGGGCCAAGAACGGTCACGCCATTGCTCTCCGAACGCAGCAGAGCCGTAATCCGCGCGAGCTGCGTCGGCCCGTCCGCCCAGTCCATAGGGTAGGAAATCCGCAACAGAGCCAGATTGATGAAGGGGGGATAGCGCCGCCGCTTGCGCAGAGCGATTTCGTAGTCGTAAAACCCTTCGTAGTCCCCGTTCTTCACATACTGCCAGCAGTAATGGTTCACGTCGCGGGTTTGGATAATGACCTGTCCCGGCTTCTCGCCACGCCCGGCCCGGCCCGATGACTGCACCAAAAGCTGAAAGGTCCGCTCCGCCGCCCGGTAGTCAGGCAAATTAAGGCCAATGTCCCCGTCAGCCACCACAGCCAGCGTCACATGCGGGAAATGGTGCCCTTTCGAGAGCATCTGGGTACCGACAAGGACCTGCGCCTCCTGCCGGGCAAAAGACTCGAGGATCTCCTCCATGCGCCCCGGACGGCGGGTGCTGTCCCGATCCAAGCGCAGAACCCGGCCTCCCGGAGGCAGAAGCGTCCCGATATACTCTTCGACACGCTCGGTTCCCTGCCCCATGGGATGGAAATGCAGCCCTTTGCAGCTCGGGCAGGGCGAAGGGAATGGAACCGAATACCCGCAATAGTGGCAGACCAACCGCTCACGCCCCTTGTGGTAGGTCAAACCGATATCACAATGCGGGCATCGGGCCACCTTCCCACAGTCGATGCAGTACATCAGCGGAGCATAACCGCGCCGGTTCAGGAGAATCACCGCCTGATCCCCCTGCTCCACCGTCTGCTTGAGTGCGGAGAGCGTCTCCGGAGCCAGAATGGACTCGGCGCAGTTCATGGACCGGATGTCCACCAGCCTGATCGAAGGCAGCGTACCGCCGCCCACGCGCGCCGGAAGCGTGGACACCGGGATTTTCGCCTCGCGGACCGCGTAAAACGTCTTCAGATCCGGGGTCGCGGATCCAAGGACCAATAACCCCTTAGCCTGCGCGATGCGAAACCACGCCACTTCTTTGGCCTGATAGGTAAGCCCTTCATCCTGCTTGAAGGAAGAGTCATGCTCCTCGTCCAGCACTACGGCCCCAAGGGACGGCAAAGGCAGAAACAGGGCGGAACGCGTCCCGACGACAAGGCACGGTTCGCGGCGTTTCGCCAACTCGCGGAAGGTTTTTTCGCGCAGGGCGGCCGACTGGTATCCATGAAAAAAATAGAGCGGCACATCCGGCAGCGCGAGAGAGGCGTCCCGGCGCAGCTTCAAAGCGAGCGCCACTTCCGGGGCCAGCAACAGCATGGAGCGGCCACGGCGCAGGCATTCTTTGGCCAATTCCATATATACGGCTGTCTTGCCGCTTCCGGTCACGCCGAACAGCAGGTGCGACGCGGGATTCCCGGCATCAAGATCCGCACGGAACGAAGCCAGCGCCGCCTCCTGCGCTTCGGAAAGCGCAAAAGGGGCTTCCGATGCGGGAGGCAACAGGTTGCAGCCGTTTTCCTCTTCCGCACAATCGGCTTCGAGGCATTGCAGGCCAATCAAACCGTTCTTGAGCAAAGACTCAAGAGCCGGGGCGACTCCCTGTCCCATTTGCCGCAATACTTCCCGCCGGGAAACGGCGCCATGTTCCAGCAGGAACTCCAACAGCTCGATCTGGCGCGTCGCGGTCGGCCTCACCGCCCACGGCGGATCACAGCGTAATACGCACAGTTCGCTGGCGGCGGCGTCTTCCCGTGGCCCGAGCAGCTCCGCCCCTCCCTGCATCCACGCTTCGCCAAGCGCCGACAAGACCTCTGCTGGCAGCTTGGGCAAATCCTTCAGCAGCCGTATCTGCGCCTTACCTTGCCCTTCCATCGTGCGGAGACGCATCTGCGTCACCCGAAGCCCGGCGGGGAGCACCATCGCGAGGATCTGCCCCGGCGTCACGGCCTGGCGCAAAGCGAGCTGACGCACCATTTCCATATGCCCGGACGGCAGCAAAGGTTCCTTTTCCAGAGGCCAAAGCATGGGCCGCGCCGTTACCCCCTCCGGCAGAGGAGAACCATCGCCGAGGACGACCCCAATACGCAACATCCCTCTTCCCAGCGGCACGGCAACCCTCAAGCCGGGGCACCACGCAAACCCGGCAAGCCACTCGGGAACAGCATAGGTCAAGGAAGCAAATGGGGGCGTCAGCAAAGCAACGGTTCGAAGCAAGGGGATATCCTGAGGAGTTAGGGAGTGGACAGCAGCCTATTCAGAATCGCTGTTTGTTCCCTCTATCGGTTCAATTCAAAAAAAGAAACAAAAAACAATAAATTTCAATGTAATAAAATAACAGAAAAAACCACCTTATCCGGTAGCACCTCCTGCCGGAGGATCTGCCGGAAAGGCGGTTTCCCCTGTTTATCAAACGTTATCCACAATGCCTAGTCGAGCAATTCGCGCAATCTGGCCTTCAGGCCGTCGCGCAGTTTTTCATCGCGCAGCCCGAAGTAGATGTTGGCCGTCAAGTAATCCACCCAGTCCCCGGCGTCAAAACGGATGCCGCCCATCTTCACAGCCAACATACCACGTTCCCGGGCCAGAGAAGCCAGCGCGTCGGTAAGCTGAATTTCGCCGCCGTGTCCGGGCTTCACCCGTGCGAGATGTTCAAAGATATCCGGAGTCAGCACATAGCGTCCCACAATGGCAAGGCGGGAATCCACCGTGCCTATGGCTGGTTTCTCCACCATATCCGTAATATTATAGACGCCGGGAGTGATTTCTTCACCCATTACGATACCGTAACGGTTTACCTTGTCTGCAGGTACTTCCATGACTCCGATAACCGGCATGTCGTGTTCGGACGCCACTCGGACAAGCTGCGTCAATCCCGCGTCATCGCCGATCATAAAGTCGTCGCCGACCATGACCGCAAAGGGTTCGTCACGTACCATCTCCTTGGCGCACAGCACCGCATGGCCGAGACCGAGCTGTTTCTTCTGACGAACGGACATGATGTTGACCATCTCGGCCACATCGCGGACTTCCTTGAGCATCTTCAGCTTTCCGGCGCGTTCCAGAACGCCCTCAAGCTGAAGGTTATAGTCGAAGTGATCTTCAATAACGCTCTTGTCACGGTTGGTCACAAAAATAACGTCTTCCACACCAGCACGGATAGCTTCTTCCACAACGTACTGCACAACGGGCTTGTTGTAGACTGGCAGCATTTCCTTGGGAATATTCTTGCTGGCAGGCAAAGAACGCGTCCCCCAACCGGCGACCGGAATGACAACCTTACGAATATTCATGTGACTTCGTTTCCCCCTCAAGAAGATTTCGGACCGGTTTTCCCCGCATCCCTTACTTACCGTTTCACTCCTTCTATTTAGAAAGGAGAGCCTCATAACTGCACTGATAACGCAAGCAAGTGAGCACAGCGCACTATCTATACTTTAAACAAACAACCTTGTTAAGCTCTATTTCCTCTAAAAAACAATACAAATACATTAATTCTCCATCGGAAAAGCCGATCAATGCACTCGGACAGTTCTCAACACCCGTCTATCCGAGCGCTTTTTCCACGATTCCGGCAAGCTCGTTGGCATACACGCGCACCTTGTCCGCATCCTGCCCTTCAACCATAACCCGGCACAAAGGTTCCGTGCCCGAATAACGCAGCAACACACGCCCACGGCCTTCAAGGCCTTCTTCGATACGGGCGACGGCATCGGCGATTTCCGCGTTTTCCTCAAACGGTATCTTGTGTTCGACGTGCACGTTCCGGAGTTCCTGCGGATAGGGAACGAGCAGTCCGGCGAGTTCCGACAGAGGCCGCCCTCGCTGGCGCATGATCCGCAGGATCTGAAGAGCGGCAAGAAGACCGTCGCCGGTTGTGCTGTATTCACGGAAAATAAGATGGCCGGATTGCTCCCCGCCAAGAAGAGCCCCTTGCTGGCGCATGGCCGCCACGACATGGCGATCGCCTACGTTGGTACGGATAAGCGTACCGCCCCGTTCCTTCATGAACACTTCAAGCGCCATGTTGCTCATGACCGTGGCCACAAGGATGTTGCCCGGAAGCTTGCCCTGCTGCATGAGATCCTGCGCGCACAGGGCCATGATCTGGTCGCCATCCAAAACGGTGCCCTTTTCGTCCACGACGATGAGGCGATCGGCATCGCCGTCCAGAGCAAGCCCAATATCGGCCCGCGTCTCGCGGACCTTCGCGGCCACCGCCTCGGGGTACAGGGAACCGCAGCGGTAATTGATATTCAACCCGTTGGGCTCCGTACCGATCTTGACGACTTCGGCACCCAACTCCTCAAGGGCCAGCGGCGCCACCCTATAGTTGGCCCCATTGGCGCAGTCAATGACCACCCGCAGCCCTTCAAGGGACAAGTGCGCGGGGAAACTGTTTTTGAGATACACGATGTAACGGCCCGGAGCGTCCTTAATCTTATAGGCACGGCCGGTGTTCGCGGGTTCGGGATAATTCCAGTCGAAATTCGGGTCCAGCACCATTTCCGTCATGCGATCTTCATCGGCATCCGGGATTTTGAACCCTTCGGCGTCGAAAAACTTGATCCCGTTATCGCTGAATGGGTTATGCGACGCGGAGATGACCACACCGACATCCGCCCGCATGTTGGTCGTGAGAAAGGAAATCGCAGGAGTGGGCAGGGGGCCGACAAGAAAGACATCCATCCCCGCCGCCAGCAAGCCCGCCGCCAGGGCGTTCTCGAACACATACCCCGAAAGGCGGGTATCCTTACCGATGACTACGCGGCTGCGGCGGTTCTTGTCCCGATAGAACGTGCCCGCGGCAAGCCCCAGGCGCAAAGCCACTTCCGGCGTCATAGGATACTTGTTGACCCGGCCCCTCATCCCGTCAGTCCCAAAAAGACGAACGCTCATCAACTACTCCAAGATCTCTTTTGTTATAGAACAGCGGAACAGACCGCTTATTCGCTCGGATGCCGGGAAATCGACACGGTTTCCGGGCTGATTTTCAGGACGCGCCCGCCTTGGGGCACGGCAACCTGAAGAGGCGCGTTCACGGTCCCGTCTTCCGCAGGCATCGCCGTATCGGACGGGACGGAAACCTGAAATTGCGCAAGGTATCCGGCATCTTTGACCATCGCCTGAGGGACGGAAACCATGAGGTTCGCCCGTGAAGGCTGAGCGCTTACATTGGGATTCTCACCCTCAAAAATGATGTCGCGCTGCAAACTCAGGGTACGCCTCTTCACATCGATTTTCCATGTCACCTTAACGACCTGCGGATTGAGCTCCACAGCGGGCGGCGCGAGCAGCGGAACCTCTTCCGAGACGGCCTTCCCTTCCGCCGCGAGATCCACCGGGATCTCCGCCTGGATCTCCTTCATGGAGGCGATCACGCTTGCCGGACCGCGCACGGTCACTTGCGGCGGGTCGACCACCAGATCTTTCAGCCTTACCGACGAGGCTGCGGGCGAAGCTCTCAGCGCCACTTTTACAGGCAGGTTCGTTTCCATGATCTTGTCCACTTCAAGAATCATCCGGGATGGCGTGACTTCAAGCACCTCATAGGCCCGCAGTTCCGGCGGCTTGTTTTCCCCCGTCGTCAGCGGGATCACGTTCTTGCCCGGCGTCACGCCGGACAGATCCATCGTATAGGAAATTTCCCGGTTGGTCATGGACCGCAGCAATTCCTGTGGACCGCGGAGGCGCACGCTGACTTTATTGAGCTGGCCTCCCGTCACGATCAGTCCGGGCGGCAACCCCTTATAATCAAGGCGCACCTCAACCACGCGCTCGATTTGCTCACGCGCGTTGAGCGTATACCACAACCCGAGGGCAAGAAGAAAGGCTACCAAGAGATAGCGCCAATTGCCTTTCTGGGGTTCTTTAGTGTTCGATAACATTGTTCAGCGTCTCTTTCAGTTGTTCGGCATCGGGCATAACCGCCAAATGGCCCTTAGAGGCCACGCTCACTTCGCCGCGTTCCTCTGAAACGACAATGACCGTCGCATCGCTGACTTCCGTAGCGCCAAGCGCGGCGCGGTGCCGCGTACCGAAATTCTGGCGGTCCATCTGAGCCAGCGGCAGGATACACCCCGCCGCGGCAATGCGCCCTTTGCGGATGATCACCGCCCCATCGTGCAGCGCGGTATTGGGAAAGAAAATGGTCAGCAGAAGTTCCCGAGATATCCGGGCGTCCAGCACGACCCCGCCCTTCATCATGTCGCCAAGCTGCACCTTGCCTTCCAGAACGATGAGAGCCCCGATGCGCCGCTTGGCGAAGTATTGGCACACCCAGACGAGATCGCCGACCATATTTGACGGCGCGGGGCGTTTCTTCCACGAAAGGTATTGCGTCCCCATCGCGGCAAGAGCCTGCCGGATATCATCATGAAACAGGATCACGATGACAAGGAACAGCGAACCGAACAGGTTCTCCAGCAGCCATGACAAGGAATAGAGGCCTATAAAATGCGAGAGGGCGTACACCGCCACCAGAACGACCAGACCGATGAGCGCCGAAAACGCGCGCGTTCCCCGGATAAGAAGCAGGATGCGGTATAAAAGCAGCGTTACGAGGGCGATATCCAGCACGTCACGCCAATAAAAAGACAGGAAATCCATGATCCGGCTCCAAAATGAGCTTTACAGGGTACGCCGGAAGGATCAGGCGAGAGGCGTCATAGCTTCGACAAGCCGCAGCGCTTGCGCGCAACCGGCAACGTCGTGAACGCGATGGTAAGGGATGCCCCGCGCGGCCAGCAGCGCGACAGCCAGACGGGTGGCTTCGGCCCGTTGTTCCAGTTCGAGGCCAAGGATCTCCCGGAACATGGATTTCCGGGAAAGCCCCACATACAAGGGGCGGCCCAGCGAAGCAAACCGTTCCAGCCCTTTCAGGATGGCCACGGTGTGATCCTTATTCTTACCGAACCCGATGCCGGGATCAAGTACTATCCGATCCTCGGGCAAACCGGCCTTGACCAACCGTGCCAGATGTTCCTCAAAAAAGGCCAGAATCTCCTCCACCACGTTCCCGTAGCGGGGGTTCACCTGCATTTCGCGCGGACTGCCCTGACTGTGCATGAGCACATACCCCGGCTTGTATTCGGCAAGCACGTCGAGCAACGCCGGATCGGCCACGCAGGCCGACACGTCGTTGATGATGTCCGCGCCGCCTTCCAATGCCGCCCGGGCCGTCCCGGCCTTCAACGTATCCACGGAAAGGACCACATCAGGCCGCTGCTCACGAAGGCGCGCCACAACCGGCATGAGCCGGGCGATTTCCTCACCTTCGGGCACGGGTTCGGCAAAAGGACGGGTGGATTCCGCCCCCAGATCGAGCATCCCGGCCCCTTCGTCCAACAGACGGAGGCCATGAGCCACGGCGTTACGCGGATCGATATACTTTCCCCCGTCGGAAAACGAATCCGGCGTTACGTTCACAATGCCTATCAGACAAAAGGGGGCAGGGTTCAACACCCTCCCCCCTCGAAGAATCCATTTGCGTTCGTTGTTCACGCTGCTGTCCTAATAAAGCTGAATGCCCCGACATCCGCAGGATGCCGGGGCAAGCCGTTTACTGCTGTTTGGTTTCGTCCTGCGTTTTCTCGCCCGTCCCGCCATCCTGAGACGGTTCCGCTTCCAGCTTGAAGGTTTCACCCTCCGCGTCAGCGGAAGCAGGGGCGGGAGCCGCAGGTTCCTGCTTCGCGGCACTGCCGTCCGCATCAAACGGCGGCAGCGGTTCGCCCTTGACGAGCAAATCAATATCGTCGCCGGTGATGGTTTCGCGGTCAAGCAAGGCCTTGGCAAGCGCGTGCAGGAGATTGATGTTTTCCTGCAACAGCTTGTGGCAGTTCTCGCGCGCGGTCTCCACCAGCTTCTTGATCTCGGCGTCCACGATGCGGGCGGTGTCTTCGCTGTAGTTGCGCGCATGGCCCCAATCGCGGCCAATAAAGACTTCCTCGCCCTGCTCGCCGATGGTCATGGGGCCGACGACATCGCTCATGCCCCATTCGCAAACCATCTTGCGGGCCATGCCCGTAGCGCGCTCAATGTCGTTGCCGGCACCGGTGGTAATCGTGTCGAAGATGATTTCTTCGGCCACGCGCCCGGCCAGCAGCACCATGAGGTTGTTCTGGAGAAACGCCTTGGAGTAGCCATGACGATCGCCTTCCGGCAGCTGCATGGTCACGCCGAGCGCACGCCCGCGCGGGATGATCGTCACCTTGTGCACGGGGTCGGTCCCGGGCAGCAGCTTGGCCACCAGAGCGTGACCGCCTTCGTGGTACGCGGTGATCCGCTTTTCCTCGTCGGAAAGGATAAGGCTGCGGCGTTCCTTGCCCATGAGCACCTTGTCCTTCGCATATTCGAAATCGCGCATGAACACGGTATCCTGGCCAAGGCGGGCGGCCTGGAGGGCCGCTTCGTTGACCAGGTTCTCCAGCGCCGCGCCGGAAAAGCCCGGCGTACCGCGGGCGATGACTTCCAGATTGACGTGCTTATCCAGCGGCGTACGGCGGGTATGCACTTCAAGAATCTTCAGGCGGCCCTTCACGTCGGGCGTGGGGACCACAACCTGACGGTCAAAACGGCCGGGGCGGAGCAACGCGGGGTCAAGCACGTCGGGACGGTTGGTCGCAGCGATGAGGATGACGCCTTCGTTGGACTCAAAACCGTCCATTTCCACAAGGAGCTGGTTCAGGGTCTGTTCGCGTTCGTCATGCCCCCCGCCGAGGCCAGCGCCACGCTGACGGCCCACGGCGTCGATTTCGTCGATAAAGATAAGGCAAGGAGCGTTTTTCTTGCCCTGCACAAACAGGTCACGGACACGCGAAGCGCCCACGCCCACGAACATTTCCACAAAGTCGGAACCGGAAATGGAGAAGAAGGGCACGCCCGCCTCACCAGCCACGGCGCGGGCCAGCAGGGTCTTACCGGTACCGGGAGGGCCGACGAGCAGGACGCCCTTGGGAATGCGCCCGCCAAGACGGGTGAACTTGCGCGGATTGGAGAGGAAGTCGACGACTTCGGAAAGTTCTTCCTTGGCTTCGTCCACACCGGCCACGTCATCGAACGTGACCTTGCCCTGCTCCTGATTGAGCATACGGGCCCGGGAACGGCCAAAGGACATGGCACGGCCCGCTCCGCCCTGCATCTGGCGCATGAAGAAAATCCACACGCCGATAAGCAGCAGCATGGGGAACCACGACACCAACAGGGTCATGTACCACGGGGAGTCCTCGACAGGCTCGGCCCGGACTTCGACCTTCTCGGCAATGAGTTTATCCACAAGGCCGGGATCGTTGGGGACGTAAATCTGGAACGATTTGCCGTCGGTCGTTTTCCCGGTAAGGGTATTCCCCTGAATAACCACCTCGGACACTTCACCCTTGGCGGCCTGACGCAGGAATTCACTGTACGTCACGCTCGGCTGGGACGAATGCTGAGGCTGGCTAAACAGGTTGAACACAATGACCATAGCCAGGGAGATGACCCCCCAGAGCATGAGATTCCGCGTAAACTGATTCAAAAGTTACCTCCGTATGGCCCGGCAGCGCCAAACCCCGCCAAGCCTCGGGCACAGTGTAAGTTCTCTTTGAGCGTTTGACAACGGCAGACGGGTTATTCAGGAAAAAGCTTTCCTTATGGGGGGTCTCCGGCGTCATCAATTCCGTATCAGAAAACACTATGGGGCATCAAGAAATTATATCGGCTCAACTGTATGGGCATACTTTTTAAAAATATGTATTTCAAAAGAGTTACGTATACAAGGCACCAAAGCGGGGGACACGGCGGACATGAAAAAAAGCGAAACAGCCCCTTTTCTCAGCCAATCCCCGCCCCCCCGGAGGTCCAAAGCCCTCCGGGTGCCCCGCCGTTCCCTCAAAAAACCCTCTCCCCATTGATTCCAAACAAATCCCGGCCCTCGCCTGAGAAACCGGGAAAATTCCATATGGGGAGGCCAAGACCACTCCCCTTCTCAACCGATTGCATTCCGGGAATGGGAAAAGAATAGGCCAGATACGGAAAGAAAAGGCGCCCGTTTCAAAAACGGGCGCCCCTCATTGCCGGTTCCTAAAAAACGTCTTTGTATAGCTGG
>ERZ839947.2627-NODE-2627-length-12389-cov-3.161262_pt1 | contig 12389 bp, 15 predicted proteins | sample MGYA00519908_ERZ839947 | MGnify/ENA primary metagenome ERZ839947 (study PRJEB31850, sample SAMEA3708857) | human gut metagenome | biome: human gut; feature: human-associated habitat; material: faeces | place: China | collected 2014 ... | reverse complement strand
GCTGGGGGTAATCAAAGAAATAGCGCTGGACGCTGTCGCCGTTGCCGTCGGCAGACTTGAGGATGCTCATCTGGTAGCTGCCGTCCGCATACACCACCGCAGAGATGCGGGGGGTGTAGTTGGGGCCGTCCGGCTCAAAGGTGCGGGTGCGCAGTGCATCCGCAAAGCTCTTGCCCTGGCTCATCAGGTCATAGATGGTATCGGTCTGGTCGCCGTTGGTCACGATGTGAGTACGGCCCAGCGTCAGCACCGGGTTATAGATGATCAGGCTGGGGTCCTCCAGCTTGGCGGGGTCCGCTGCCATGGTGCAGATGCCGCCGCGCTCCGGCACGGGGTCGAACACGCGGTTGCGGCTGTTCTCGCTGCGGCCCATGATGAAGTAGCCGATGAACATCTGTCGGCCGTCCGGGGCCTTTGCCACCGCAATGCCGCGGCCGGGGTATTCGTTGGAGGCCAGATATTCGTTCAGGTCGATCTTTTCCATTGTTGTTCTCCTCACTCGATCTCTCCGCTGCACACCATGGCGACCGCCTTGGGCAGCAGCTTCCACTCGGCCTGCTCCATGACCCGTTTCTGCAGCACCTCCGGGGTGTCGCCGGGCAGGATGTCCACGGCCTTCTGCAGCAGGATGGGGCCGCCGTCGCATTCTTCGTTCACAAAGTGGACGGTGGCACCGGTCACCTTGCAGCCACGGGCAAGGGCCGCTTCATGGGGGCGCAGGCCGTACATGCCCGGCCCGCAGAAGGACGGGATGAGCGCCGGGTGCACGTTCAGGATGCGGCGCGGATAGGCCGCGATGACGCTGGGCCCCAGCACCGACAGAAAGCCTGCCAGCACCACAAGGTCGATGTTGTGTGCTTTCAGCGTGCCCAGCAGGGCCGCGTCAAAATCTTCGCTGTTGTCGTAGTCCCTGCGGCGCACCACGCAGCTCTCCACACCGGCCTTTGCGGCACGTTCCAGCGCATAGACGCCGGGCTTGGAGGCCACCACCAGAGTGATCTTTCCGTCGGGGTTCTCGCCGCGGGCCTCACTGTCCAGCAGGGCCTGCAGGTTGGTGCCGCCGCCGGAAACTAACACTGCAATGTTCAGCACAGCTCCACACCCTCGCCTTCTGCGATGACGCCCAGACGGTAAGCCTCCGGCTCACCGTTGGCATGCAGGATCTCCAGCGCCTTGTCGGCCTGCTCGGCGGGCACGGTGAGCACCATGCCCACCACGCCCACGGCCCACACTGCCGCCAGCAGGGCCGGGCCGCTGGACTGCCGCAGGGCCACCATGCACACCGGCGTATAGCTCCCGGCGATGAGCAGATAGATCGAGCAGTGGTCGTACTTCCGCAGGGCCCGCCGCCCTGCCACCGACGTGTTGACACAGTGGTAGAGGGTGCTGGCGGTGTACAGCCCCGTCATAGACAGGCCGTAGATCAGAAAGACCGTGACCAGCAGGCCGCTCCCCCGCAGGATGGCCAGCCGCAATAAAAGCGCCGTTCCCACCGCCGACAGGACGGCCCCTGCCCCGTGGGTGATCGCCGACCAGGGCCGCAGCTCGTCGTAGGGATCCCGAACCTCCCGCTGCCGCGTCCGCCGGACCGCCGCCGGAGCCTTACACGTTATTGCCGACTGCCTCATACAAACCGCTCCCTTCCCGCGCCGGAGCCTCTGCGCCGCGCGCCGCTGTCTGTATGATTTAGTATAGTCTCTTTCATCGGAATTATCAATATTAAAAACCACTAAATATAATATTCAATATTATATTTATAGGCGTCATTTTCTCGCATCCGCTATGCCGGCCGCACCTGAACACAGTCCCCGTCTGCCACGACCCGGAGGGTCCCGCCGGAGCACAGCGCCCCCTCCAGCAAAAGATCGGCGGCGGGATCCTCCACCTGGGCCGCAATGGCCCGCCGCAGGGCAGGGAGGCCCTGGGGGTGGGGGGAGGCTAGGAGGGGGGCGGCCTGCTCGGAGAGCACCTCCCGCATGAGCTTGGCCCAGGTGGCGAAGGGAAAGAGGGCAATATCCACCGCGCTGGTGGAGAAGTCATAGGGGAGGGCCGGCGTGGGCGGGGCCGGCACGGACAGGGTGCGGGCCGGAGCGGGAGAGCGGTGCTCCTCCTGTACGGCCTGAACAAAAAAGCCCCGCTTGGGCTCCGAGCGGAGGTAGCCCTCCGCCAGAAGCTGGCCGTAGGCCCCCTCCACCGTTACCACGCTGATTTTCAGGTGGGCTGCCAGCGCCCGCTTGGAGGGCAGGCGCTCTCCGGCGGCGAGACGGCCCGCCTCGATCTCCCCCCGGATATAGCGGTAGAGCTGTTCGTAGAGGGGGCGGCGCTGGCTGCTGTCCAAAATAGGCGTAAACATGGAGACACCTCCAAACTGATCTGATTATTTTTGTTAATTATCGTATCATGAACCGGGCCAAAGCGCAAGAGGGGCGGCAAAGTCCATCGAAAACCGTCCCACAATAAAAAATATAGCCCGCCCTGCAGCCGTATGAAAGGCCACGCCACGGACATACTGAACACAGATTCAGTCGGTCAAAGGGAGGCAGCAGCCATGCAGGGAAAGGTAGAGATCTGCGGTGTCAACACATCTAAGCTGAAGGTCCTCAAGAATGAGGAGACCATGGAGCTGCTGCGCCGCACCAAGGAGGGGGACATGGAGGCCCGGGAGCAGCTCATCGCGGGCAACCTCCGCTTGGTCCTTTCGGTGATCCAGAAGTTCTCCAACCGGGGAGAGAATCTGGACGACCTGTTCCAGGTTGGGTGCATTGGTCTTATAAAGGCCATCGACAACTTCAATACCGACCTGGACGTGCGCTTCTCCACCTACGGCGTACCCATGATTATCGGGGAAATCCGCCGCTACCTGAGGGACAACTCCTCCGTCCGGGTGTCCCGCTCCATGCGGGACACGGCCTATAGGGTGCTCCAGGCTAAGGAGAAATTCATCAGCGAGCACCAGCGGGAGCCCAGCATCGAGGAGATCGCCAAGCTGCTGGAGCTCAAGCGGGAGGACGTGGTCTTTGCCCTGGACGCCATTCTGGACCCGGTTTCCCTCTATGAGCCGGTGTACTCCGACGGTGGGGACACCATCTGTGTCATGGACCAGGTGAAGGACTCAAAGAATACCGACGAGAGCTGGCTGGAGCACATCGCCCTCAAGGAGGCCATGAACCGCCTCTCCGACCGGGAGCGGCACATCCTCAACCTGCGCTTCTTCGAGGGCAAGACCCAAATGGAGGTCTCCGCCGAGGTGGGCATCTCTCAGGCCCAGGTCTCCCGCCTGGAAAAGAGCGCGATTAACCAGATTAAGAAAAATCTGTAGGTGGGAAAGGCGCTCTTTTCCAGCGCCGCCCCGGCGGAAAGGCAGGGAGCAGGGAAAATCTCATAAAAAGAGGCAGCAAACTGCCAATCCCCGTACGGAACTATTTTCCGGGCGGGGGTTGGCAGTTTTGCTCCTTTCATGGTAAAATGGGACAGAAAAATGACGAAAGGGGTTCTTTTTTATGAGCTTTACCCTGCCGCAGTACCATGCGCCCGACTTCCAGGAGACCCGGTTCCAGAGCGCGCCGGAGGCCCGGTTTGAGCCGGCCCCCAAGGATGGGGTGGCTCCGGAGGGCTACCACGCCACCACCATCTATCCGGAGTATTTCAAGGTGGGGGGGCGGTGGCTGCTGGCTGAGGAGAGCCGCATGGACTGCGTGGCCGTGGTGCGGGACGGGGCGGTGTCCATCGTAGAGTTCCGTAACGTCAGGGCGGGGGAACTGGTGGTGGTTGGCCGAACGGAGGACGGCTCCGAGGGAATCTACGTCCACCCCAATTGCTTTGTGGATCAGAGCGGCGAGGCGGAGGCATTTGCCTTCCGTACTGGGCGCAGCCGGGAGACCGCATATTCCATCGACTATGACGGCCTGTACGACCTGCTCCGCCACGAACGGGAGCATGGGAATATCCTGTGGGTCATGGGACCGGCCTGTTCCTTTGACGCCGACTCCCGGGCCGCCTTTGCCGCCCTGGTGCGGGACGGCTTTGTCAACGGGCTGATGGCCGGAAACGCCCTGGCCACCCACGACCTGGAGGCGGGCTATCTGGGGACTGCTCTGGGGCAGGATGTGTACACCCAGCAGGCCCACTTCAACGGCCACTATAACCACATCGATACCATCAATGAGGTCCGCCGCCTGGGCTCCATCCAGGCATTCGTGGAGTCCGGCCAGGTCCGCAACGGCATCATGTATGAGTGCGTCCGCCATCAGGTGCCCTTTGTGCTGGTGGGCTCTGTCCGGGATGACGGCCCCCTGCCGGAGGTGTACGGCGATGTCTACCAGGGCCAGGACGCCATGCGGGAGCTGGTGCGGAAGGCCACCACCATCATCTGTATGGCATCCACCCTCCACACAGTGGCCACCGGAAATATGACCCCCTGCTACCGGGTGGTGGACGGGCAGGTACGCCCCCTCTTTTTCTACTCGGTGGACATCTCGGAGTTTGCGGTGAACAAGCTGCGGGACCGGGGAAGCCTGTCGGTCAAGACCATTGTGACCAATGTTCAGGATTTTATCGTCCATGTCCGAAAGGGCGTCTGTCCTCCGGAGGGCTGAACCATAGGGAATATAAAATACGCCTCCGCCGGCCGGCGGAGGCGTATTTTTGTGCCGTTTAAGCATCCGGGCCGCTCCGGTCCTCCCGGAGGACGTCAGCGGCAGCCCGCAGAAGCTTTTTCAGCGTGAGAAGGATGTGGCTCCGGGTATCCTCGTCCAGCTGGACCAACCCCTGGATCAGGGTATACAGCCGCCTGGGCTGGGCCAGGTCCTCCAGCTCCTGGGCCTGGGTGTCCTCAAAGGCCTGATACAGGCTGTCCAGAAAGCGCTCACGGTCCTGGGGCGTGAGACCGGCCAGCCAGTTTTTCAGTGTGAGATCCAGATTCCGGCTGCCGCTGCTGAGTTCCTCTAGACAGATGAAGCTGCCTCCCCGCACCGCCCAGGTGTATGGGTCATGCTGGAAAATGCCAAGGTGGCGGCTTTTGACCACGGTATACGGCTCCTCGTGCTCCAGAAGCATCCCCACCACAGAGGACTGGGGAACATAGCTGCGGATGCGGGGGAGCAGCTCCTGATACCCGGTAGCGGAGAGCACCCGCTGAGTGAAGCCGGGGCTGTCGTAGCTGTATACCGCGCCAATCCGGTCCCGCAGCTCCGGGGGAGAGAGGGAGGCGGAAAAAACAGCCAGGTTGCCCCCTTTGGAGTGTCCAGCCAGCAGCAGAGGGCCGGGGCGGGCGGCAGCCAGCCGGGCGGTATAGTTCAGGGCGGCGGACTGGGCTGGGACGACCTCCAGAAAGCTCAGATTAAAGTCCTCCTTCCAGCCCACCAGAGTGTTGTCTGTTCCGCGAAAGACCAGCAGGGCCTCTCCGGTGTCCAGCAGCACGGTGAGGGCGGAAAACTGCATTTCCCGCTCCGGGTCCAGGCAGTCCTGATAGAACGTGAGGGGCAGGGAGGCGAAGCGGGGAGCGGAGAGGAGAGCCTTCAGCAGGGGAAGATCATGCCTGCACCGCACCCGGTCCTCTGCCTCCTGCTCCGGCAGGGCGAGGAAGGCCTCCGCCGCCTGCTGAAGGGGGACGGACAGGCTGGGGGAGTCCGGGACCAGCTCCTGAAACCGGACATAGGACAGGGTGGAGAGAATCAGGCCGTCCACAGGGCCGAAGGGGACCTGGGACAGGGGGATATCCCCCCTCCAGGCGAGGTAATCGAACAGATCTGACATGAGACAGCAGACCGCCTTTCTAAAGTTTCTATGGGGTGTAGCGCGCCCCATAGATCAAGAATGGCCGCCCGGGCGGGCGGCCATTGGGAGCGATGCGAATCCTGTGAGGATCAGCTGGCGGGCTGGGACAGGATCTCCTCCTTACGCTGGAGCAGCTCGTCGGACAGCAGCATGGCCTGGACCTGGTCGAAGCCCAAACGGGTGATGGTGTCGGCGAAGCGCTCCTTGGGCTGGCCGTAGGCGCGGAAGAGCAGCAGACATTTTTCGATCAGAGTCAGGAGCTCCTCCTGATCGGTGAAGATCGCGCTCAGGGGACGGCCCATGGCGGTGCGCTTGCCCCAGCGGCCGCCAATGTAGACTTGGTAGCCGGTGGCCTGGGCCTCGATGGCATGGAAGGGGCACTTGGGGATACAGCGGCCGCAGTTGTTGCACTGAGAGGGGTCGATGACGGCCTTGCCATCCACTACCTTGGCAACATGGAGGGGGCAGGATTTTTCACACAGCTTGCATCCCTTGCACAGTTCAGGGATGACGCGGGGGATGCGCTGTCCCACAATGCCCACGTCGTTCAGGTCGGGCTTCACACAGTTATTGGGGCAGCCGCCCACCGCGATCTTGAACTTGTGGGGCAGCTTGACTCCGGCGTAGCCCTTGAAGAAGCGTTCGTGGATCGCAAGGGACAGGGCGTTGGTATCGATCAGGCCGTACTGGCAGGTGGTACCCTTACAGGAGACCACTGGGCGGACCTTGGCGCCGGTGCCGCCGGTCTCCAGACCAGCCTGCTCCCGGAGAAAAGTCCGAAGGGGCTCGATATTTTCAAAGGGAACGCCTTGGATCTCCATGGTCAGGCGGGTGGTCATGGCTACCTCGCCGCTGCCGAAGCGCTTGGCTGCCTCCGCGATGATATGGCACTCCTCCGCAGTGATCTTTCCGTTGCGGGTGATGACACGGCCGTTGAATCGATCCTGGGTGCGCTTGTCCCAGAGAAATCCCAGGGCCTTGACCCGGGTGACCTCACTTTGCGGGATCGGGGCCGCTTTGGTATTGGGTTCGTTCATATCGTTACCTCCCTAAATGGCTGCGTTACGAAGGCTCCGCAGTGCGGTCAGCCTTCCATATCAGACGCTTTCTTTTCTGTATCTACCATAGCAGAAACGGAGAACTTCGTCAATCAAAATATGTTGGAACTTACGGGCTGGGACTGCTCTTTTGAACCTCCGGCGATTGTAGAAGAAAATACTTGGGTTTGTGGAAATGTTCCGAAACAATAATCCCCAGTCCGTTTGGACTGGGGATGTATTTTGAGCGTATTGGAATCAGATCACACCAGCTTGGCGCCATTGACCTTAACGCCGGGGCCCATGGTGGAAGCCACCACGCAGCTCTTGATATACTGGCCCTTGGCGGCGGCGGGCTTGGCCTTGACGATCGCGCCCATGATGGCGTTGAAGTTCTCAGCCAGCTTCTCCGCACCGAAGGAGACCTTGCCGATGGGGCAGTGGATGATGTTGGTCTTGTCCAGACGGTACTCCACCTTACCGGCCTTAATCTCGTTGATGGCCTTGGTCACGTCCATGGTGACGGTGCCGGCCTTGGGGGAGGGCATCAGGCCCTTGGGGCCCAGGACCTTACCCAGACGGCCCACAACGCCCATCATGTCGGGGGTAGCCACGACCACGTCGAAGTCGAACCAGTTCTCCTTCTGGATCTTCTCCACCAGGTCCATGTCACCCACGAAGTCGGCACCGGCGGCACGGGCCTCGTCGGCCTTGGCGGCCTTGGCAAAGACCAGCACGCGCTGGGTCTTACCGGTGCCGTGGGGGAGGACGATGGCGCCGCGGACCTGCTGGTCAGCGTGGCGGGAGTCAACGCCCAGCTTCACATGGAGCTCAACGGTCTCGTCGAACTTGGCGGGAGCGGTCTTGACCAGCAGCTCCATGGCCTCGTTGGTATCGTACAGAGCGTTCTTGTCGATCTGCTTGGCGCTCTCCTGATATTTCTTGCCTCTAAACATTGTTTACACCCTCCTTACTCGCCCACGACGATGCCCATGGAGCGGGCAGTACCGGCGATCATGCTCATAGCGGCCTCGACGCTGGCGGCGTTCAGATCGGGCATCTTGGTCTCCGCGATCTTGCGCACGTCCTCCTTGCTGATGGTGGCCACCTTGGTCTTGTTGGGGACACCGGAGCCGGACTCGATGTTGCAGGCCTTCTTGATCAGAACAGCGGCGGGAGGGGTCTTGGTGATGAAGGTGAAGGAGCGGTCGGCGTACACAGTGATGATGACGGGGATGATCATGCCCACGTCGTTCTTGGTGCGCTCATTGAACTCCTTGGTGAAGGCGGCGATGTTCACGCCGTGCTGACCCAGAGCGGGGCCAACAGGGGGGGCGGGAGTCGCCTTACCGGCGGGGATCTGCAGTTTTACGTATCCAGTTACTTTCTGTGCCACGAAAGAGCACCTCCATAATGAAAATGTGGTTGTGTTGGGCGTTACGCGCCCATTTGGCGGGACGGACTGAACCGTCCCTCCCACGTTCTGCGGCCCGATGCCGCAGAGAGAAATGTCCGTTGCTGGCGGCGGGGACTTACCGGTCCATGGGCTCGACCTGATCCAGCTCCAGTTCCACAGGGGTCTCCCGTCCGAACATGGAGACCATCACGCGGACCTTGCCGCGCTCCAGGTCCAGCTCTTCCACAGTGCCCAGGAAGGACTCCAGGGCGCCGTCGGTGATCTTGACGCTGTCTCCCACCTGATAGCCCACCACGATCTCGCGCTTCTCTACGCCGAGGGCGGCGACGTCATCTTCAGACAGGGGGATGGGCTTGTTGCCTTCGCCTAGGAAGCCGGTGACGCCGCGGATGTTCCGCACCACATGCCAGGTCTCGTCATTCATGACCATCTTGACCAGCACATAGCCGGGGAACACCTTGCGCTCCACTTCCTTGGGACCGTTGTCTGTGATCTCGGTGACAGTTTCCAGCGGGATGCTGATCTCATGGATCACATCCTGCAGGTGGCGGTTCTCGACATACTTTTCAATGGTGGCCTTGACCGTGTTCTCATACCCGGAGTAGGTATGGACCACATACCAATTCACATTGTCAGCCATGCCGCTCACCCATTCACGAGGTGGAACAGGGCCTGGATCAGGCCGCCGGCCACCGCATCAAACAGCCAGATGAAAATGCCCACAACGATAACACAGGCGATGACGATCAGGGTGTTGTTGACGGTCTGCTTGCCGGTGGGCCACACGACCTTCTTCAACTCGATCTTCAGTTCCCGGAACCAACGACCGATGCGGGCAAAGACGCCGGGCTTGGACTTTTTGTCGGACTTCTTGTCCTTCTTGGCCTTATCGGCCTTGGGAGCGGAGGGAACGCTCTGCTCCACCTTTTCGTTCTCAGCCATCTTTGTTACCCTTCTTTCCTTTCAGCCATCCCAGAGGAATTACTTCGTCTCATTGTGGACGGTGTGCTTTCTGCAGAAGGGGCAGTACTTGTTGAGCTCCAGACGGTCAGGGGTATTCTTCTTGTTCTTCATGGTGTTGTAGTTTCTCTGCTTGCACTCAGAGCACCGCAGGGTGATCTTGATGCGCGCGCCGGCTTTGCTTGCCATAGGTTCGGCACCTCCTTAGTGTTTTGTGGAGGAAGCCCTCCACTTTAAATCCCGCATAGACGAAAAACGCCGGATGCGGACTGATGCCGAATCCAGCGACGTACAGGCGCAGATGGAACTGCGCCGAGACGTTACGGTGGGATCCGGCGATTGCCTCCCTGTGTTCCGGAGTCCGGAGAAGGGGGTCGGGCGGCATTACACCGTAAAAATGCGCACGACAAAAAGCCCCTTTTCACAGGTATCTACTAATGTACCACAAACAGTGCAGTACGTCAAGAAAAAAATTATTTTTGTGGCGAATTGGAGTGAGCAGGAGGAGAACGGTGTGTTTTAAGCTTTCACGAGTTGACAGGGGAACCAGAATTCAGTATCCTGTTGTTGAAACGGATGCTTAGCCATGCCGGACAGACATGGGAAAGTGCAAAGCGAGGTGGAGGGTGGAACGTCGGGATGACAAGCGGGAGGAAGCTCTCCTGCATGATTTTGGCGTGCAGCTACGGTGGCTTCGGGAACAGCGCAGGATGACGCTGGAGGAGGCAGAGGCGCGCTCCGGGGTCTCCACCAGCAGCCTCTCCGCATACGAGCGGGGCGAGGGAAATCCCACCCTGCGTACGGTGATGCTTCTGGCGGAGAGCTATCAGGTGCCGCTGTCCGGTCTTCTCCGGGAGAAGGACCGGGAGCCGGACTGTACACAGGCTGCTTCCGCCTGTCTGCTTCAGTGCATTGAGGCCATGTCCGGAGTGCTCCGCCGGGGGGCCACACAGCCGGAGCTGAAACAGTGTGCTGCCGAGTGTATCGTTTGGCTGGAATCTATCCTGAGAACGGACCGGGCAGACGGCGGACAGGAGAACGAGGACAAGGCGGGAAAAGGGAGCCTCGAGGAAGGATGAGAACTGAGGAGCGGTTTGCCCCTCATGTTCGGCGTGTCCAAACCTATATGTCCAGAAGCCAGTCTGACGCATGATGGAACACGGCTTTTGCATCAGAGATCCAAGCGGAGTGGAAAGCAGCGGGTCAGTCGGAAAGCGGCAGCACCCTGGTCGAGGGGATGCTGCCGCTCTGGTGTTTTTGCGCTTGATATTCTAAGTTCGAGATATTCCATTGGCCTTCCGGGCGGCGGCGCTTATGCGCCGCACAAGTGTTTTGCCGCAAGTAAAACCTTGCGCAGAGGCAATTTATTTACCCCGAGCATCCAAATACCGAGGACTGGAGGCCGCCTCCGGCGGCCGAAACCAAAAAAGAAAGACATGACCTGTGGTCATGTCTTTCTTTTTTGCAAAGGGCGGTTAAGATCGATATTTTCTCGAAATAAAACAAAAACGCCGCAGAGCGGCGGCCCCGAATCGGAATCCAGCGCAAGCGAATCCGATTCGGAAGCGAAGAGCAGCGGAATGGGTGCGCGATGAGTTTTTGATGCGAAGCATAAAAAACTCGTCGCAAACGATATGCCGCTTGCGACGAGCTGGTGCGCGAGGCGGGAGTCGAACCCGCACGCCCTTGCGAGCACTGGCACCTGAAGCCAGCGAGTCTACCAATTCCACCACTCGCGCGAATGGGGAGGTTGAGCAGTTGTATTGCTCAGTGCAGGCATCATATTACCATATCCGAGAGCGGGTGTCAAGCTTTTTTTGCGGGATCCTGTCATTTTCTTTTTTGCCGCTTTGAACGGCGGGAGAGTGCGCATAAACAGGGCCCAGGGCAGGAACACTGTGGAAAAGGAGTGTGTCTGGCATGAAAAAGACTACCTGGCGTTTCGCTGTCTCCGGGGCGGCGGCCGGAGCGGCAAACGGACTGTTCGGCGGAGGCGGCGGATCGGTGCTGGTCTCCCTGCTCACCCGCTTCTGCGGGCTGGAGCAGCGGCAGGCATTTTCTACCTCTCTGGCGGTCATACTGCCCCTGTGCGTCCTGTCTGCGGCAGTTTATCTGGTTCGGGGCGGCCTGGACCTGATGGCGGCCCTGCCCTACCTGATCGGCGGAACGGTGGGCGGCTGGCTGGGGGGCAGGTGGTTCCGAGGGGTGCGGGTGGTGTGGCTCCGGAGGGCTTTCGGGCTTCTGCTGCTGTATGGGGGAGCGAGGTGTCTGCTGTGAGGGAGTGGCTGCTCCCCCTGCTGGCGGGCGGGGCGGCCGGGGTGCTGTCCGGCTTTGGAGTGGGAGGCGGAACGCTGCTTCTGGTGTATATGACCGCCTTCGCCGGCCTGGATCAGCGCCTGGCCCAGGGGATCAACCTGCTGTATTTTCTTCCCTCCGCCGCCATGGCTCTGCCAGCCCACTGGAGGAACGGCTCTGTGGTTCGGCCCGTCCTGCTGCCTGCCATTCTGGCCGGTCTGCTGACGGCGGGTGTGACCGCCTGGGTGGCCACGGTGGTGGAGGTGGAGCTGCTGCGCCGGTGCTTCGGTGGATTTTTAATCATCATCGGGGGGATGGAACTGTTTGGGAAGGAGCGGGGCAGCCAGGAACCCTCTTCATGAAACGTCTGCGGGCCGCCCAGTTTGGGCGGCCCGCAGGGCGTATATGGATCAGATTCAGCCAATGCCGCCCTTGATGGCGCCCAAGATCAGTACCAGCAGGGTGACGCCGCAGAACAGATATTTGGCCATGGGGTAAAACCAGCGGCCCAGGGGCTTGCTTCGGGACAGATTGACCTGCTCCAGCACATAGTCCTTTCCACACACCCAGAAGAACATTACCCCGGCCAGCAGGGCGCCGATGGGGCAGATGTAGATGGAGCACACGTCCATCCAGTCGGACACGATGGGAGCGATGGCCAGCCCAACGCCCACACCGACCGCGCCGATGATGGCCACAGCCGCGGGACGCTTCAGGTGGAACAGCTCCTGAAGGGTGGCGGTGGGTGCCTCGAACAGGTTGACCAGAGAGGTCAGTGCGGCGAAGAGCACCGCCAGGAAGAACACCACCAGCAGGATGGGCCCGCCAGGCAGGCGGCTGATCACATTGGGCAGGAAAATGAACATCAGGCCCGGGCCGCTGTTGTTCAGCTGCTCCCCGGCCAC
>ERZ839947.2619-NODE-2619-length-12425-cov-3.845756_pt1 | contig 12425 bp, 10 predicted proteins | sample MGYA00519908_ERZ839947 | MGnify/ENA primary metagenome ERZ839947 (study PRJEB31850, sample SAMEA3708857) | human gut metagenome | biome: human gut; feature: human-associated habitat; material: faeces | place: China | collected 2014 ... | reverse complement strand
CTTGGCAATGAAATAAGGAGGATAAGTAGCACGAAGCTCGCTCACCTTCTTCCCTTCGTGAGCCAGATGGCTAAGGAATAAAGCGATACCTACCAAAGCGTCACGACCGTAATGGCTGGCAGGATAGATCACTCCACCGTTGCCCTCACCACCGATCACGGCATTCGTAGCCTTCATCTTGGTAACCACATTTACCTCGCCTACAGCGGCGGCATTATATTCGCAGCCATGAGCACGGGTAACGTCGCGAAGCGCACGGCTTGAGCTCAGGTTACTTACCGTATTACCCGGTGTATGACTTAATACGTAGTCACTGACAGCGACCAAGGTGTATTCCTCGTTGAACATCTCGCCATTCTCGCAGATAATCGCCAAACGGTCTACGTCCGGATCTACTACGAAACCGACATCCGCTTTCGCATGTCCCATCAAATCGGAGATCTCTGTCAAGTTTTCCGGAATGGGTTCCGGATTATGAGAGAAGTTTCCATGAGGAGCGCAATGCAGCTTGAAGATTTCCTTCACGCCCAACGCATATAATAAATCAGGGATCACGATACCGCCTACGGAGTTCACGCAATCGATAGCTACACGGAAATTAGCGGCCTTAATAGCCTCCACGTCCACGAGATCCAGATTCAAGACGCTCTCAATATGTTTTTGCTTATAAGTCGCATTCGGGATTACCTTGCCCAAATGATCCACGTCGGCGAACTCGAAGTCCTCGGCGGCAGCTATGCGTAATACCTCAGCCCCCTCAGCGGCATTCAAGAACTCACCTTTCTCATTCAAAAGCTTCAAGGCATTCCATTGCTTCGGATTATGACTGGCGGTAAGGATAATACCTCCGCAAGCCCCTTCCATAGCTACGGCCAATTCGGTAGTAGGAGTCGTGGCCAGATCGATATCCACCACATCAAATCCCATGCCGGTAAGCGTTCCTAGGACGACTTGTTTAACCATCGGACCGGAGATACGTGCGTCACGCCCTACAACGATCTTATTGGTCTCCACTTTTGTGTTTTTTCGGATGAATGTAGCATAAGCGGCTACAAACTTAACAATAGCTAACGGATTCAATCCGTCTTCCGGGCTACCGCCTATTGTACCGCGAATACCGGAAATAGATTTAATTAGTGTCATAAGTTTTCTTCAAATATATATTCTAGAATTTCGTAATATACAGGTTGACCGTTTGATTGATCATTATAGGCTCCTCTTTTGAAAGGCACTATCATTTTCACTTTAGCCCGATCTCCAACATACTTCAAAGGCTCTTGCATTCCCTCACTTACATAATAATAAGAGGGATCATAAGGTGAATTCTTCGAATAATCCCCATATGTAAAAGCGATAGGAGAAGTTCCATTACTATGCGGGCCATAGTTCTCAATAGCGACAATAGTAGAATCCATGAAGTAACTCATCTTACAACGGTACAACATTTTCGTCTTATATTGCACCGCTCTCTGATCGCTTCCCTTATCAATAATATTCAAATAGACACCATTATCCAAGAGCACAAACTGATTTTCCTTAAATACGCTATCAGCAGGAAAATCATCTAAGATCTCAAGGCCTTTATCATCGATAAAACGCTCGATTGCCTTTTTCTCATCTTTCAACATATCCGTGTACGACTTTGTCTTGCTACAAGAGATAGCAACTAATGCGGCACACAGAATCAACAGGATATTAAAACCTTTCTTCATTTGTTAGTCTTTAATTGAATGAATCGCAAATGTAAATAATCTTCGTCAAACCTTACGCATGTTTGCCTAAATCTTCTGATTTATTAGGATTAAATTCCTGTAAACCTTTCTCAAACACGGCTACGGCCTCAGATAAAGAGCCATAGAACTCACCTCCGGACGCATTTTTATGTCCACCTCCGTTGAAATAAGTAGAAGCAAACTGATTGCAAGGAAAATCGCCCACGGAGCGAAGCGATACCTTTATGTAATCGCTGTCCTCACGAATAAAGACACTAAAGCTTACGTTCTCTATGCTTAACGGCAAGTTCACGAAACCTTCCGTATCTCCAGTCTGGTACTGAAAACGATCCAGTTCCTCTTTCGATAACGTGATAAGAGCCGCCTGTTGTTCCGGATAGACCCTCATCTTCTCATACAACACATATCCCATCATACGTAAACGGCACTCGGAATAGACCTGATTCACCTTACGATAGATCAAATCCTTATCAATCCCCTTCTTGATCAATTCGCTGACGATCGTATAAATCTCCGGTTTATTCGAATTATAGGTGAACGATCCCGTATCCGTCATCATACCCGTATAGATACAAGCGGCGGCATCCCGATTCAATAAATCGAACATCCCCATACGACAAATAAAACGGAAAATCATCTCACTGGTAGAAGACATCTCCGGATACGACATCGTCACACGGCAAAAATCCGCGGGGTTCAAATGATGATCAATCATCACCTTGCGGCCTTCTGAGGCGATCACCGCCGGAGCCAGTTTCTCGATACGTTTGGGTTCATTGAAATCGAGGCAGAAAATAACATCCGCTTCCTTGATCAATTTCTCGGCGAAATCCGGATATTTCTCATGTATCACGACATCCTTAGCGCCCGGCATCCATCTATAAAAAGAGGGAAATGCGTTCGGTACCACTACCGCTACATTATCCTTACCGTAAGCGGATAGGAAATGATATAAACCAAGGGATGAACCTAATGCGTCGCCGTCTGGTGAGACATGCGTCACGATAACAAAACTCTCGCCTTTCTCTACGTATTTTTTGGCTTTCTGAATCTTCTCTTCTTGAATGATTTTAGTGATCATATAATCTTTTTGTTTTCACCCCCAAAGGTACGACTTTTTTAGTTTCCGGCTATCAAAAAAAGTTCAATAAGGATCTTTACTGATATTATTAACAAAAGGGTTAAGGCGGCCAACAAAACTTTTGGTTCCCGTATCTTCATATATATCAAGCATAAAACAAGAAACCCATAACCTCCTAGCATCTCAAAGAAGCTAAAACGACCCGTAATCGTCGCATAAGGCATAACGCTAAACACGTCCACTACCCTTACCATGCCATGAACCAGCCCTTCTACGATCTTCTGTATCCAGTCATATCCATAGAAATCCACCGGATAGCCTAACCACAAAAAGGCAAAAGGAATCAAAAACATAGCCAAGAGAGTGACCGGTAGATTCGTAAACAAGAAAACTGTCGAAAATTGTCCAAAATAATAAAAACAGAGCAAAGCAGTACCTATCTGTGCAGCAATAGACACCGTAATCCATTCCCAAGGCATGGCCAACAAAGGATTTCTCACCACTATCCATTCCTTGAAACGAGGCACTAGGAATAAAATAAAAAACACAGCCAAATAGCTTAACTGAAAACCGACATCAAACAGATAATACGGATTATAGGCCAGCATACAGAAAGCGGCGGCGGCCAATGTATTATATCCATCCGTAACACGCCTAAGCGCCCTTCCTGTTAAATATAAAGATAGCATCAAGGCTGCCCGTACCGCCGAGGGCGCTAATCCTGTGATAAAGACAAACCCCCAAAGACTTCCCACCAGAATGATATAACGAACCCAACGTCCTATCCCCCATCTTGGCATAAACGAGCAAAAGAAAGATAAGAATCCACAAATCACGGCAACATGAAAACCGCTCACCGCTAATATATGAGACACGCCCGCCAAAGAGAAGCGCCTTTTCGTTTCCCGACTCATCGCTTTCTTATATCCCAATGTCAATGTAGCCAAAATAGATTTCTCCTCATCAGATAAACGCAAACGATCAAATGTATTTACCAAAGAATATTGAGCCTTGGTAGCCAATAAATCTAAAGAAGAAGCAGGCTCATTTACAAGCGCTATACGCCGGTCACTATACCAACAGACCTCAACCGCCAAACATACAATCAAAACGGAGACTATAGCTCCCCATATCCAACGGGAATCGTATTGCAACTCAGCATGCCCTTGCCCCCACGAGAACCCCAAAAAAAGAAAAACCAAAGCAGATAAAACCCCTAAAACATATAGGAGCGAAGAGGCAGGTAAAAACGCATAGCATAAAATTCCGGTTATCCATAAAAAAAGCGGCCGTACAAAAGGCCGCTTTTGTATTTCCTCAATCATGATAGTTAGGTTTTGTGATATATTAATGTGTTCTACAAAGCTTTCAAGTCTTTAATTGTTTGTATCGGATCTGGAGATTTGAATACGAAGTTACCGGCGACTAACACATTGGCACCGGCGTCAACCAAGCGCTTCCCCGTCTCTAAATTCACCCCGCCATCTACCTCGATCATAGTACTCAATCCCTTCCGGTCTATCATTTCTCGTAAACGAGCCACCTTATCTACGGAATGCTCAATGAAACGTTGACCACCAAATCCCGGATTCACGGACATCAATAAAACCATGTCCACATCTTGGATAATATCTTCCAATAAGCATATGGGCGTATGCGGATTCAAGGTGACACCCGCTTTCATGCCCGTTTCCTTAATAGCCGCTACCGTCCGATGCAAATGGGAACATGCCTCATAATGCACGTTCATCATATAGGCTCCCGTAGCCGCCACTTCGGGGATAAACTTCTGGGGCTCCACGATCATCAAGTGCACATCCATCGGCTTCTGGCATATAGGCTTTAATGCGTTAAGTACCGGGAAACCAAACGAGATATTCGGCACGAATACCCCATCCATAATATCCAGATGCAACCAATCGGCGTCACTTTTATTTATCATCTCCATCTCCTTCCGCAAATCCAGAAAATTAGCGGAAAGCAGGGAAGGCGCTATCAAATGCTTCATAATCTTGTCTTTTGTTTTTACAAAAGTACACAAAAAAAGAAAGAGAACCTAATAATATAGATTCTCTTTCCGTAATTCTTAGTTCAACACATACCCGCAGAGCTCCGGACGTACAGCCGGTTCCGCTTGATAAGCCCTCGCAAACTGTTTCAAGAAATCCATCGTTTGCTTCCGAGGCGAACTTTTCGCCTCCGGGGCACTTTTCACTTTTTTCTCCAAATCATCCATGCATTGCGTAGAAAGCTTCCTCATAGGCACCTCTATTTTTATCTTGTTTGCTAATAAAACGTAGGGACCTAAGACTTATTGCATGGAAAGAAAATTATTTTACACCATAGATAGCTCGATACGGTTCTCATCGGCCATACGGCGCATATTCAAGATAGCGTAACGCATACGCCCTAAGGCCGTATTGATGCTAACCCCCGTGATATCGGCGATTTCCTTAAAACTAAGGTCTTGATAGTAACGCATCTCCAACACTTCACGCTGGTTATCCGGCAAATGCTTTACCAATTTCTTCACGTCAGACAATACTTGATGGCGCACGATATTATCCTCTATCGTACCATCGCAAAGCTTGATATTATTAAATAAGTCGATTTCTACCTCATCATTCGAGATCGTGTTCTCGCTACGTTCCTGACGGAAATTATCTATAATCAAGTTATGGGCAATACGAGTAATCCATGCCTTAAACTTGCCGTTCTCAGTATAGCGACCTTGTTTTATAGTCATGATAACCTTCACGAAGGTCTCTTGAAAGATATCCTCCGTAAGCTCTTTGTTACGTACTATGAAATAAATGTAAGAATGAATGCTACTTTTGTATCGATTTAATAAAATATCGAAAGCGGCATTATTACCTTCTGCATAAAGGACAACCAATTCCTCGTCGGTCATCATTTTTAAAGTCTTCATTACTTTCACATTTTTAGTTTATTCGAGTAATGTTTATGCTATAGGCGATGGGGTTTAACTGTTATACAATGTTATTTATGGAAGCAAAAGAACGAAAAATATTTTAAACCAACAAACATTTTATTTCAAATTATAAAAAGAATGTCCCCTGCCCGCACCTTTAACGTACGAACAGGGGACTTTACTGATCTAAAATATATGTATATTAGAACTTGTATCCCAATGTCAAAGCTACACGAGTCGTGTTTGTTTTCATCGTGGCGGGTTGGGCTTCGAGGAATGGTTTCGGATCATCTCCCGCAAACATATTAGAGAACGCATAAACATCTTCCTTATGCGTACGGAATACACAAGCCAAGTCCGTATAGAAGTTCGGGGTGAAGCGATAACCGATACCTACCGTATAATTCATGACCCCTTTATCGATCGTATAATTAGGAATCGTACCAACCGTAAAGACCTCTTTCTCTCCATTCTTCAGTTTATCCTTGATCGGACTATCGCTGTAGGCGACACCTGCTCTTACGGCAAATTGAGGAGTAACCTTTACCTCCGCACCTACACGGATCGTATTCATTGACTTGAAATTATCCGTTATATCTTGGTTAGTATACACGTTACTGCTACCATCCGTTTGATACATACGCATATTCTTATAATTCATCAACTCGTAATCAACGCTTATCAAAGCGGTCGTACCCAAGATAGCGGCGGCACTAAAGATCCATTTATCCGGAGAACGGAATTCATAGTCATAATAAGCATTATTAGGGGTAGCGGCATCTAGTTTACGCTCTTTCATCTCCCCTTTATCCATAAAGGTCAGATAAGAACCGGCCTCACCATAATAGCGATCTGTCATCTTATACCACGTAGGTGAATATAAGCCACACCCAAGCGAAGAAAATCGGCGGGACGGACGATAGCACCCACATTAAATGAATACCCGGTACCATCCGTATCCAAGTAATTATCTAAGTATAAATTATTGCCGTTCGTAAATTCCTCATCATACGATGACTGATATCGATAGTTCAGATCCGTAATCGCAACCGTAGCGCCAAGCATCACAAGTTCCGATATATTTATACCGAAAGCCAAATCATATTGATCCACGGAACCTCGCTCTGAAACTTTTAATTGACCTCCTTGCAATAAATATGGACTCCATTGCCCATCCGCATTATTATCTCCGAACGCACTATAATACTCTTTATCATTATCGTTATATGAATCCATATAACCGGCATTGTATCCTAGAATAGATAGCCAATCACCCAAGTCTTGATTGTTATAAGGATTATAGTCCTTATCCTCCCCTAACAGTCCGCTAGGCATTCCTGCCGCACGCATGGCCACATAATCAGAAAGAGAAGTATTCAAATCACCTCCTGTAGCCATCGTATAGTTCCGGCTATAATTCTTCAAGCGATTATAAGAGAAACCAACGTTCCAGCTCACGATACCCTCATCATTCGCTGTCGGGAAATATCCTACGTAAGCGATATTATCGAAACTCACCTTCGTACGGCTGTTATCCACCTTCGAACCAAGCCAATCGGTCTTCGCCGAGGCCGAAGACAAACTCAATGTCGTAACCACCTCCGAGCTTTTATAAATCGCCAAGCCTGCCGGGTTCGTATTCATAGCGGAAATATCACCACCTAACGCACCAAAAGCACCACCCATTCCTAAATAACGAGCCGTACCATTCAACTCCGTCTGGGAATACTTAAAGGCATCCAACTGTGACTGCGAAAAAGCGGTGCCGCCACACAGGGCAAGCACCGACATTATAATTCCTATCCTTTTCATCGTATCTCTAATTTTATCAACCTAACACTTTTACCTGCGACCACCACCGGCACGGCCACCTCCGCCACCAACAGAGCCTCCACTAGAACGACCTCCACCGAAGCTACCGGAAGAAGAACCTACCGAACTACTACGAGAAGGAGAGGAACTTCTAAATTGACTGGAAGAAGAGCGACTATTTGAGAAATCGCTACTGCTCCTAGAAGAGGAACGTGTTACCGGAGCTGAATATTGACGTCCGGAAGAAGATGCGGCTCCAGAACTACTTCTGGAAATCCTTGTTCTCGCCGAGCTATTACTTATGCCCGAGCTACTTCTTGTCGTTGCCGAATTTCTAACAGAAGAAGAGGAACGACGTCCCGCACCAGAGGATATAGCAGATTCCCTACGGGTAGATCCCGCACGTCCATTGCTCAATGAACTTGAAGACGAAGGTCTTGTAGTCGATCCTGAATTTCTCAAGGAAGAAGAGCCACTGCTCCGCCCACCTGTATAACCGGAACCTCTGCCACTCGCATAAGAGCGATTATCTCGATAAGAGGAACGTCCGTTTGAATAATGTCTACTTGGAGTCGAGTAGTAACCGGGATAGTAATGGTGATGATGTCCCCAATGGCCACCCCAATAGCCTCCACCCCAGCCCCAAGACGGGCCATACCATGGATCGTACCACGGACTATAATAGCCGGCATAAAAGCCTCCCCAGCCCCAGCCGAATCCCCAAGACGGGCCGTAGAAGCGAGATGAATAAGTCCACCAAGGGCTATAGCTATAGAACCAAGGATCGTACCAACCTGTATACCAAGGCGAGCCCCAGCCGTTGCCGACATTGATATTAAAATTCACGTTCGCACTACCGTTCGAATAATCCGTATCATAGCCGTAACCATAATATCCGTCACTCAGATACAAATCGACTTGATCCGCTCCGGCGATCGTAATCTTACTCGGCGAATGATAACGAATGATACGTTCCGTATATTCAGTATCCGAACGACGCTCGGAAGAAGACTCATTCTCATCGCTATCCTCATAGATAACGGAATCATCCTCACGATAAGGCTCCTCCACCTCGACTGATGTATAACGACGGTTATATTCATCCACATCCCGGCTGTCTGAAGAAGCTGGGCTCTTGGCTGTAGCGACCAGTGCCCTAGACTCCTGTTTCGGCTGAACAACCTTTTTCTCTTCAACCTGTTCTTTCTTTTTCTTGTTTTTGGAAGAGAAATACACATCATCAAAGAACTCCTCCTGAGCCGCAGCACTAAACGCGATCAGAAGCATCATCACTAAAGATGTTAATTTCATGGGTTTCATATTTGTTTCTCCTCTACATTAAATAAATATTTTTCTCTTTTCATGTTTGACACCCTTTTATGCAAAGGGTTTAAACGCTTTTTAGTTTTATAACAATAAACTCAATGCAATGTATGTACAAATATAATCGGTTCACGCTAATGTCCCAAGATTTACATATACTTTAACTTATAAAACTCACACATTCATTGTTATCTATAAAAGAAGATGCAAAGTTGGCGTAAACGCTGCAATCTCCGCAAATTCTTATTATTTTTGTTTCAAATTATAACGAAAAAATTACGCATATGGTATTAGCCTCGACAATAGATTTCACATTGCCCTTAGCGGACCCGGTATTAAAATTTCTCTTGATTCTTTTAATTATCCTGGCCGCTCCCCTTTTATTAAACAAGCTGAGAATCCCTCACCTGCTTGGACTGATCATTGCCGGCGCAATTATCGGACCGCACGGCTTTAATCTCGTATTACGGGATAGCAGCATTATCTTGTCCGGGACGGCGGGATTGCTTTATATCATGTTTCTCGCCGGATTGGAAATCGATATGGCGGATTTTAAGAGAAATAGTACGAAAAGCCTAGCATTCCGCATGTACACATTCCTCATTCCGATGATCCTAGGAACGGTTGTCGGAATATGGGTCCTGCGATTCAACGTATTGACCTCCGTTTTACTCGCCAGTATGTTCGCCTCCCATACATTGATCGCCTATCCGATTATCAGCAAACTGGGTATCAGCAAAAACAAAGCTGTCAGTATCACCGTAGGAGGAACGATGATCACTGATACCTTGGCATTGCTCGTCCTAACGATCATTGTCGGCATGGCCACCGGACAGGTCAACGATATGTTTTGGATTCGTCTGGGGGTTTCCATCTTGATATTCGCGTTAATCGTATTATTCGGTTTCCCTTTCATTGGGCGTTGGTTCTTTAAGCATGTACACGATAATATATCACAGTATATATTCGTGCTGGTGATGGTATTTCTGGGATCTTTCCTAGCTCAGGTAGCGGGTATGGAGGCGATCATCGGGGCGTTCTTATCCGGACTAGCCCTAAATCGCCTTATCCCGCAAAGCTCACCCTTGATGAATCGTGTCGAGTTCGTAGGAAATGCCATATTCATCCCTTTCTTCTTGTTGGGCGTAGGTATGTTAATAGATTATCGTACGTTCTTTACCAGTTTCGAGACCATTAAAGTAGGGCTTATCATGATTATCGTAGCTACGGCCGCCAAATACATAGCCGCTTGGATGACCCAAAAGACTTTCCATCTGTCCACAGATCAGCGAAGCGTTATTTTCGGCTTAAGTAACGCACAAGCCGCCGCTACATTGGCCGCCGTGATGGTCGGATATAACGTAATCACCGGAACAGACGCTAATGGGGAACCAATCCGGTTATTAAATGAGAGCGTGTTGAACGGTACGATCCTGATGATACTTGTCACTTGCACCATCGCCTCTTTCGCCGCCCAAAAAGGCGCTCATAACATAGCGGCCCAAGATATATCCGATAAGGAGGAAAACAAAAAAGAATCAGAGCATATCTTGATACCGGTCAGCAATGAAGAGACCGTGGAAGAGCTGGTCAACCTCAGCTTGGCGATCAAATCTCCCCAAAACAAGAACGGCTTGTTTGCCCTAAAAGTGATAGATAACCATCATTCAGACGAGAAAGCGTTAAAACAATCCCGCAGGGTTCTACAGACCGCAGTCAATACGGCTGCCGCCACGGATACCCGGATGAAAGATTTATTAAGATATGACTTAAGCGTATCGAATGCTATCGCCAGCGTGGTAAAAGAGCGGGAGATCACAGATCTGGTAGTGGGATTGCACAAGGAAAAAGATATACCGGCGGCCTTCCTAGGCCATATCGTGGAAAGTGTATTGGCGGAAAGTAGTGTAAGTACATTCATATACAAGCCCGCACAACCCATCTCTACCGTTAGACGGCATCTGATCATCATCCCGGAATTGGCCGAAAAAGAAATCGGTTTCAACCAAATCATCTTCCGGTTACGAAACGTGACCCAGAACACAGGTGCAGCGACAGTCTTTTACGGTTCGGAAGCGACCTTGAATGCCTTAAAGAAATTATTAGCCAAGAAAAGCGGAGAAGCCAGTTATATCGAATTCAACGACTGGGATGACTTCCTGATCGTTTTCCGGGATATAAAACCGGACGACACGATGTGGATTATCCTTAGCCGCAAGGAAGGACTTTCCTACGCTCCCGCCATGGCCCGTATCCCCAAGTACCTCAACAAATACTTCCAGGCAAACAGTTTCGTATTGGCATATCCCGTGCAGGCTGGCATGAACGAGGGTACTCGCTATCTGACTTAACCATTACGGAACCAGCCTCTCACGCCAAGACTTTCGAGGTGAGTACGGCATTTTCCGCTTGGCGTATCCCAGACGGAGGATCAAGGCTGGAATCTCGTTGGTGAAAGACAAGTCTTTCGCCAGCAAACCGGAAAGATCACGCACCTCACAAGGCTGGTTCAAAAAGGCGAAAGCGATATTCTTTTCCGTAGCTCTCAAAAGAAAACGTTGCAAACTCCGGCCTAGCGCAAACCATTCCGGTAGCGTATTTATCCGTAAGGCGAACAAGGCTAAATGAGAAGAAGAGTCCAGCTTCTTCTTGTCTCCCCTATTTTGTATGCCGGCTTTCAAGACACTTCCCATGATTGTCTCTGAGATAAGACGGGGAAGGTTCGGCGCCCCGAACACCGCATAACTCAGGCCGTCCGATGTAGCTCGTACATGATTCTTATTAAAACGCATCCATGATTTCAGCTCTCGCTTAAACAGACGATCGTTCATTTGCCGGTTATTCCCCGCAAATATATAAGAAGAAAGCGTATCGAACTCCCACTCTCCTTTCGACCACAAATGCAGACTGATATTTTCCTCCAAAGGCGTATTCCTCAAATAGCTCAGTTGATCCGATGGAATCATTTCCCCGGAATATATGCCTCGATTCGTCTGTCTCACCGAAATTTCCTCGATAAGCCCACTCGTCTCCTTAATCATCGATGCCTCCGACAAGAGTACGGTGATCTCCCCCGATCCTGAAAAAAACGGTAGCGGAGTATATCCTTTTGCCTCAGCCGCAATGCAAAGATTCTCGGTGGCGCATCCTAAGCTAATAAATAACTCACGGTTATCCGGATCTACGGCCGGAAGGGACTTACTCATATCCGGAAGAATCTGTATCCTATCCTTTTGCACACGAAACAACCAAGGTTGGGTATTATGCCCCGATGGGGCTTTCACGGCTTGTTCCATCATATAGATAAAATCCGGCCGTATATCACTTATCCGCAATGATCCTGTTTCCATATTATTATACACTTTCTCATTCTAGCGATGCCCGCTACCTCTTTCCGTTTGTGCCCGGACAAACGCCTCAAAAACAAAAAATCCCGTAAAGCTTTCGCCTTACAGGACTCTCTGCGGAAAGACAGGGATTCGAACCCCGGGAACCTCTCAGTTCAACGGTTTTCAAGACCGCCGCAATCGACCACTCTGCCATC
>ERZ839947.2604-NODE-2604-length-12512-cov-2.836718_pt1 | contig 12512 bp, 9 predicted proteins | sample MGYA00519908_ERZ839947 | MGnify/ENA primary metagenome ERZ839947 (study PRJEB31850, sample SAMEA3708857) | human gut metagenome | biome: human gut; feature: human-associated habitat; material: faeces | place: China | collected 2014 ... | reverse complement strand
TATGAATATTACTTTTCTCTAATTCCATATTTCCCCCTTACCTTTAAATCTTCTATAATCTATGCATTATTTCATTTTCTTATTCATTAAAAATTACACTTTTATCGCTATACTCTGTTTTAACAACAATTACGGGATAAGTTACATTCTCCTCGTTGGTGTATTCTTTTGGACCGTTAAACTGAGTTTTTATATATATGGCATTGTCACTTTCATACATTTCCTTAACTTTTATGGAATAGCCCTCGTACTGTTGTCTACCGTACCCAATAATAATATATGTATATTCATTGTTGCTGTATGTAACCTGAAACTCCTTGTCTTTTCTTTTTTCAATTATCTCCTTCACTTCTTTTGGCATTTCATTTTCTGCCACAACAGTATAGTCCATGTCTTTTACTTTTGTTTTTTTGATTTTTTCATAGCCGCAGGCAGATGTAACAACAATGGCTAACGTTAGTACCAGCAGAATTTTTATTTTATTTTTTCTCATAAAAAAATCACCATAATATACCTTTATTAAAATATATTATAGTGATTTATTTTTATTCTTATTATGTTTTTGTTTTAATAATATTACTTGAGCATTTCATTTACTATGTTAATCATGTATGAACCAAGGTCAGCTAATTTTGCCTTTGAATCATCAAAGTTTTCACCCTTAACTCCATAGTAGAATTTAAGTTTTGGTTCTGTTCCTGATGGTCTGATACAAACCCACGCACATTCACTTAAATCAAGGTATAAAACATTTGACTTTGGAAGACCTATTGTTGTAACATCACCTGTTTCCATGTTTGTTACTGTATCAGCTAAGTAATCTCTTACTGAAAGAACCTTGTAATTATCAACTGTAGTTGGTACATTTTCTCTTAATTTTTCAAGAGTATTCTGAATCTTTTCGATTCCTTCTTTACCCTTTAATTCGATTGACTGAACGCCATCACTCCAGTAGCCGTATCTCTCATACATTTCTTTCATCTTATCCCAAAGAGACATGCCCTTTGTCTTGTAATAAGCTGCTGCTTCACATAAAGCCATTGAGGCAACGATAGCATCCTTGTCTCTTGCGTGTGTTCCAATTAGGCAACCATAACTTTCTTCAAAACCAAATACATATGTACCTGTGTGATTAACTTCGAAATCAAGCATCTTTTCACCAATGTATTTGAAACCTGTAAGAACTTCAAATAAATTAATGTTGTAATACTTAGCAATATCATTTGCAAGATTTGTACTAACAATACTCTTAATGAAAGCTCCATCACTTGGAAGCTGTCCTTTTTCCTTTAACTGGCTGATTTCATATTCAGCAAGTAAACAGCCTGACATGTTACCTGTAAGGATGTGATATGTTCCAGGCTTGCTACCTTTTACATAAACGCCAAGTCTGTCTGCATCAGGATCTGTAGCAAGAAGTAAATCTGCTCCTACTTCATTACCTAATTTAACCGCTAATTCAAATGCTTTTGCTGATTCAGGGTTTGGATAACCAACTGTTGGGAAATCACCGTCAGGTAATTCCTGTTCTTTTACTACATAAACATTTTCAAATCCAAGTTCCTTTAACACTCTTCTTACAGGAATGTTACCTGTACCATGAAGTGGTGTGTAAACAATCTTGATATCTTTCTGTACTTCCTTAATTGCATCAGGGTTCTTAACCTGAGTCTTAAGGATTTCAATATATTTATCATCAACTTCCTTGCCAATCTGGATGTATAATCCATCAGCAACTGCCTGATCTTTGTCCATAGTTTTTACTTTGTTGTAATCCTTTAATGCAGCAACTGCATCCATGATTCCAACATCGTGTGGGGGTGTAATCTGTGCACCATCTTCCCAATATACTTTGTAGCCATTGTATTCTGCCGGGTTATGACTTGCTGTTACATTAATACCTGCAATACACTTTAACTCTCTAACTGCAAAAGATAATTCAGGTGTAGGTCTTAATGAATCAAAAACATAAGCCTTAATTCCGTTTGCATTTAAACATAATGCTGCTTCATCAGCAAATTCAGGTGACATGTGTCTTGAATCGTATGCTATTGCAACACCTTTGTCTTCTCCATGCATTTTAATAATATAGTTAGCTAATCCCTGTGTTGCCTTTCTAACTGTGTAAATGTTCATTCTGTTAGTTCCGGCACCAATAACTCCACGAAGACCTGCTGTACCAAATTCAAGTTCCTTGTAAAAACGATCTTCAATTTCCTTATCATCGTTTTCTATTGCTTCTAATTCTTTCTTAGTGTTATCGTCAAAATAAGGGTTTGTAAGCCATTCATTATACAACTCTCTGTAGTCCATAATTACCTCCTATGTTTCAATCAGAAATGTCTGTAACTGTTTTCATCCTACAGGCATAAGGTTCAAACTAATTCAAACTTTGACCTTTTTATATATTTTTACAATCATTACACATAATATCACAAACCCTAAATAATTAAAACTATAAAATCATTTTTATGTTTCACTTTTGCTATTTATCCCATATTTTCTATAAATTTATGTTTCACTTTTGCTATTTATCCCATATTTTCTATAAATTTTCGTCTTAATTTTTCCATTTTTCTGAACTGTTTCAATTTATCTTCATTTTTTTCAGAATACCAGGCTTTGTTAGAATTATAGTAATAATTTATTATTTTCCAGAATTTTTCCGGATAACTAAGAAGACTTTTCAATACTGCCCTCTCCATATCTGATAATTTTCTTACTGAATCATATGCCTTAATAAGTTCATTTCCTAAAGCAATGTTCCAGTTATTTTTTTCAAGCACTTTTCTGATAAAGTCATACAAATCCTGAACTGACGGACTGTAGGAAATTTTCATCATGTTAATCATGATTATTTTATTTTCCTTAATTAGTACATTGTGATAATTGTAACTTCCATGATAAATTGTCTCGCTGGCAATGCTTTCCTTATACAGCTGTTCATACCGGGAATTCTTAATTGCACCTAAAGCCTCCACGCTTTGTATGTAATATTCCTCTATAATGTTTTGAAGGTACATTTCAAAAGCATTTTTGTTTTTTCTCTTTTTTATGTAATTTTTTATACGCAATATTTCACTACTATGTTTATTCATAACTTCAAGCAGATTTCTTCCCTTATGAAATTTCTGTTCTTTAAAAATATCCGTTGTATTTTCTGTTGCGTTATGAAATTTTGCCAAATTTTCCACTGTAAGTAGCAGATGTTTTCTATTTGTGTTATTGCAGTCTTCTCCATCAAACCATTTTTTCAGAATATATGCATAGCCGTCCTCACTTATTGAAACATATACTCCTTCTTTGTTTGCTATAACACTATCTGTTACAAACCCTGATTTTTCCAAATAATCATAAAAGGTACTCATTAGAACCATTTTTTCGTTGCTATTGTTGTATTCCATTAGGAGATATTTTCCTTCATCTGTTGTACAACCATAGTTTCCTTTTGTTCTGTAAGTACCTTTTATGTTTAAATCGTATTGTTCTAACACTGTTAATGCTTTTTCGTTCATACCTTCCCTCCATATTTTTAATACATTATCTAAAAATATGAAAAAAGAAGCCTGTTTAGAACATTGTTTTTGCTATTTCCATTAACGATTCTTTGTTATTCAATTGTGGTTTCTGTATTACACGTTTAAGCAGTTCATCAAGTATGTTTCCGATTATCTCACCTGTTGGACAGCCTGCTGCTATTAAGTCTCTTCCTGATACAGCCATGTCACCTTTGCAGGTGCATATATTATTTTCCACAATGTATTCGTACTGCTCTTTTGAGTAAATATATGCCCCCATGCCTTTTTCTCTGCCGTATTGACTTTTCCCCTGAATGTCAGCATACGCAAGTTGCAAATACATATCGTAAATATCTTTGCCAATTATATTTACACTTTTTCGAATCTGAACAGGTTCTTTTTTGTCCGCCACCGGTCTGTCATCGTGATGTTCCACCAGTCTTGTTACAAGCTTAATTGTTTTGTTATCCATTTTCAGTCGCCTTAAAATGGTTGAAACCATCTTAGCTCCCACATGAGCATGACCGTAAAAGTGCATTCTTGTTGGCTCCTTCTTGTCATAAGTTACTGAATCAGGTTTTCCCACATCGTGTAACAATGCAGCCCATCTCATTTCTTTTGTTGGTGGCACATTCTCCATTACCTTAATTGTATGTTCCCCTACATTATACATATGATAAGGGCTTACCTGCGGACATTCCATCATGGCGTCAAATTCAGGAAGCACCACCTTAGTTATGCCTGCCTCATAAGCTGTTATAAGTTTGTCAGGATGATTTGACATTATCAGTTTCTCTAATTCCACATGAATACGCTCTGCACTAATATTTTCAAGAGTGCCTGCCAGTTCTTTTATGGCTTCCATTGTACCCTCTTCAATATGAAATCCCAGCTGCGCCGAAAATCTTACTGCTCTAAGTATTCTAAGGGCGTCCTCCCCGAATCTTTCTCTTGGATTCCCTACGCATCTTATTTCTTTCTTTTCTATATCACCAATTCCGTCAAAAGCATCTACCAAACCAATTCCCGGATTGTATGCCATGGCATTAATGGTAAAATCTCTTCTTTTTAAATCCTCTATTAAATCTGCTGTAAACTCTACACTCTCAGGATGTCTGCTGTCATTGTACTCACCATCAATTCGGTAAGTAGTTACCTCGTAACCTACTCCCTTAATTAAAACTGTAACCGTTCCATGTTGAATTCCTGTATCAATTGTTCTGTAAAACAACTCCTTTACCTGATTAGGCAATGCTGAAGTTGTAATATCCCAATCCTGAGGTTTTCTGTCTAAAATAGTATCTCTTACACATCCACCAACAGCAAACGCCTCGTAGCCGTTTTTTTCCAAAATATCTATTATTAATTTTACAGACTTTGGAATGTCTATTTTAAATTCTTTGTTTCCATTATATTTATTCACTATAATAATCTCACTCTTTCTTTTTTATTCCAACGCGTTGTTCATAATAGTCAGTGCTTTTTTCAGCTTGTCTTCAGGCACCGCAGAATAATTAATAATGAACTTATGGTCAAACTCTTTTAAATCATTATAACAGTAATCAGATACACATGAAATATTTATATTGTTTTCCCTTAGTATCTTTTTGAACCGGTTATCGTCGATTTCTTTTTTTATTCCTAAAATAAAATGAAGTCCTGCGTTTTCCTCTTCTATTGTAACCTTAGGATATAATGCTGACTGTTTAATGGCATTTATTATTTTGTTTCTGTAATCCCTGTAATAATTTCTCATTCGGTTAATATGTCTTTCGTAATAACCTCCTGCAATAAAATTTGCCAAGGTATACTGTTCAAAACTTGAAACAGTACCTGAATAAAAATTAAGTTTGGTATGGAATTTTTCCATTAATCTGTCCGGCAAAACCATATAGGCAATTCTTATTGATGGTGCAAGAGTTTTCGAAAAAGTATTCATATATATTACTCTCTCCTTGTCCATTCCAACCATTGTAGGAATTGGTCTGCCTGAAAATCTAAACTCACTGTCGTAATCATCTTCAATAATAAAACCATTGTTTTCTATTGCCCAATGGATTAAATGCTGTCTTCTTGATACAGGCATAACTCTACCTGTTGGAAAATGATGAGATGGAGAAATATGTACTGCATCAATCTTTTTTCCTAACAGCGCCTTTGTTTGAATTCCTGAATTATCTATTGGTAAATGTAAACATTCCACTCCATTACTTTCATAAACTTTTCCAATTTTCCTATAGCCTGGGTCCTCTACGGCAATAACACTATCTCTTCCAAGTAACTGAACAATAATGCTATATAAATATTCTGTTCCTGCACCAATTATTATGTTCTCTGCATCTACTTCCATACCGCGAAATTCCATTAAATGGTTTGCTATGGCTTCCCTAAGTTCCACTACGCCGTTTGGTAATGGGCTTGAAAGAAATGAATTCTCTCTGTCTAGTAAAGTCTGTCTCATTATCCTTGACCATATAGAAAAAGGAAAACTGTCGTACATTATGTGATTGGAATTGAAATCTACTAGCCACTGCTTTTTTGTATCCTGGATTTTCTTTTTGATTTGCCTACTTTTCAAGGATACTTTTGTTTCTACTATTTTTTCCTTGTTTCCGTTAATTCCACCATTGTTTAAATATTGTCCACTTATTTCACTGGCAAAATATCCACGCTTTTCTTTCGAAAAAATATATCCCTCTACAAGCAACTGTGCATAAGCATTTTCTACAGTGATAACGCTTATATTATGATTTTTCGCCATGGTCCTTTTTGATGGCAGTTTCTCCCCCGCTTTGATTTTGCCTGACAAAATGTCATTTTTTATGCAATTATATAAATACTCATACAGAGACATTTTTCCTCTTTTTTCAAAATCATATGTTAGCATATAGTTTTTACCTCTGTTACTTTTTAATTATTTATTTCATCTATAAATTCTTAATAACATATTTTAGCTACTAATATATTACCTTATATCATCTACTGGTATTATTGTTTTTTTGTGTTATTATATTATCAGTAATGCCATATGGATTATACTTTATATTTTTTCAAATGTAAAATAAGTGAAACCTCACAGTATATAGAGGTATTTATCTTTAACAGATAAAAATCCCCAAATCAACCGGAGGTTTCACTATGTTCCATTATATTTATATTAAACTATATTAATTCCGTCTCCTTTAGTTCTCTATTCCATTAAAATCTTTTAAGCAAATGAATTCGTCATCTTTAACTTTATCGGGAAGCTGTACATTTATTGCATCTCCTTTATTTACATACACCGTATAACTTCCATCTAAATCTCTTTCCACAATATTGTTATTTTTATCAGTTACCCTTACATGAACATCTGTTGAAAATATAATAATTCCATCTATGTCAGATATAATTTGTATTGTCTTACCATAATAATGTTTACAATATTCAAATGTACAAAAAGTATTATATTTATACCCCACACCATGCGAAGACGGAACAGAATGATAATAATTACTTAATACAATTTTATCCTGATTATACCATTCTGAATAGTAAGAATGTCCTCTCCATATTTTTGATTTTTTATCTTTAAAACCTTTTGGTAATTTAACAGCTCTAATTATGCTATAAGAAGATTCTTTCATTACACTAAGAGAATTTTTCATAGCATACTTTATTCCTTTTGGAATAGTTACAACCAGCTGACATCCATCATATCCAACTAAAATATTGTTATTATAAATATAAAAATCTCCCTGTTTTTTTATTTGCTTTTTAAAAATCTTAAAAATTCTATCTTCCAATACTTCATACAAAGCTTCCATGCCCTCGCATGATATATTTTTATTTTTTATTACATATTTTGCCCTATAAGCAACATCATTAATTGCCTCTCGCATATAATCTTTAAAATTGCTGTCACTTGTATAATAACTTTTTACAGTTGATGGAATAATAACTTTTTTTAGTTTCTTACAACAAGTCAATATATAATAATCCGGATCATCACTACAACTTTCTTCATTATAAGATTCATACGAAAATCCAACAACATTAACTATTTTACACCCTTTTCGAATTTTCAATATTTTGCATTCGCTTGGCATTGCCACAAATTTTTTCCCGTTTTTTGTATAAATGCTTCCTTTGTAACTTCTGTATTTTTTGTCCTTTTTGCTTACAATGAACTTATGTGTTAAATAAAACTTATACATTGGTTTATCTGACAACTGTGTTGTAAATTTAACTGTTTTTACAGTTATCGGAAAGTTCTCATAATTATCATTATCATATACTTCCCCCAAAAAATCATCTACAAATATCAATTTTCCCGGAACTTCCAAAGTTTTTACATTTATACAACCCTTAAAAGGTTTTGTAGGTAAAATTTTTATATTGTCTTTCACTACAATCTTTTTAATCTTTTTCGCATTTTTTATATGTGTACCATTCCTTAACTGACCTGTTACTACTAACGTTTTTCCTTTTGTGTAATAATTCTGTGTTTTTGCCTGAACACTTCCATTAGTTAAAAGAATCCCTCCACAAAGAATAACCAGCATTAAGCATACTCTTAAAATTTTCTTTTTCATTTTGCTCCTCCTATTTATCCATCTTGAAATGTTGTTATATATGTATAACGAGATTCTTTAGTATTTTATTGCATTAACTTTTTATTAGTTGAATGCAAAACTAACAAAAACGGATTCTCTCTGTCAAGTAGCGTTTGTCTCATTATCCTTTACCAAATTGAAAAAGGAAAACTGTCGTACATTATGTGGTTAGAATTAAAACCTACCAATCACTGTTTTTTGTGTTATTATATTAGCAGTAATACCATATGGATTATACTTTCCAATATAAAATCCGGGTATTTTTATTTTATGAAAGCATTGTAATTAGTAACGACTTTACTTTGAGAAACTAATTTACAAATAATAATTAGGAGTTTTATATGAAAAGAGTTTTAAGCATTCAGGATATATCCTGTTTAGGAAAATGCTCACTAACTGTGGCTCTTCCTATTATTTCTGCCATGGGAATTGAGACAAGCATTGTTCCCACAGCAGTTTTATCTACTCATACCAAATTTAACAATTTTACCTTTAGAGATTTGACCGATGATATGGAAGGAATAAAAAACCACTGGTTAAAAGAAGGTTTTAATTTTGATGCCATATATACCGGATATCTTGGAAGTGAAGAACAGGTAAATATAGTTTCTGACTTTTTTTCTGCTTTTGGGAATAATGATAATTATATTATTGTTGATCCGGCAATGGCAGACAACGGAAAAATGTACACTGGTTTTACAACTGACTTTGCAATTACAATGTCACAGCTTTGTTCAAAGGCAGATATTATTTTACCTAATATTTCAGAGGCATGCTTTATGCTCAACAGAAAATATGTTGGAGAAAATGCTTCTTTGGTAACTATTAAGGAACTGCTTTTGGAGTTAATTAAACTTGGTTCCAAATATGCTGTAATTACAGGTGTCACACTTCCAAAGGGCGAACTTGGTTTCATTGGATACGACAGCAGTAATAAAGACTTTTTTATGTACGGAACTAAGGAGGTTCCTATTAAATCTCATGGAACAGGGGACGTTTTTGCAAGCACTTTTACCGGTGCCTTAATGAATGACTATAGTGTTTTTGACGCTTTAAAAATTGCAGCTGATTTCACTTACCTGTGTATAGAAGACACTTATAAGGATCCTAATGCAGTTGATTACGCAGTAAATTTCGAAACACAGATTCCTAATTTATTGAAATTACTAAACAGATAAAATTATGTTCTATATTTTCCATGCAAATCAATATTTTCCAGTAAAAATTTAGGGAAAAATGAAACCTACATAAGTTCCATTTTTCCCTTTTGTTACTACATATTTTATAACAGATTATTTTCTAATTATTTTGCATATTTTGCTAAAACATCAACCTTGTCTGTTTTCTCCCATGGTACATCAATATCATTTCTTCCAAAATGACCATAAGCTGCTGTCTGCTTGTAAATAGGTCTTCTAAGGTCTAACATCTTGATAATGCCTGCTGGTCTTAAGTCAAAGTTCTCACGAATAATTTCTACAAACTTCTCGTCACTTAACTTTCCTGTTCCAAATGTGTCTACCATGATTGATGTTGGATGTGCCACACCAATTGCATAAGATAACTGGATTTCACATTTATCTGCAAGTCCTGCTGCTACAATATTTTTTGCAACATATCTTGCTGCATACGCTGCAGAACGGTCAACCTTTGTACAATCCTTTCCTGAGAAAGCACCACCGCCATGTCTTGCATATCCACCGTAAGTATCAACAATAATCTTTCTTCCTGTTAAACCACTGTCTCCATTTGGTCCACCAATTACGAAACGTCCTGTTGGGTTAATGAAGAACTTTGTATTTTCATCTACCATATCTTTTGGTAATACAGGATCAAATACATATTTCTTAATATCCTTATGAATCTGTTCCTGTGAAACTTCAGCATCATGCTGAGTTGATAATACAACTGCATCAAGTCTTACAGGTTTTCCATCTTCATCATATTCTACTGTAACCTGTGTTTTTCCATCAGGTCTTAAATAATCTAAAGTACCATTCTTTCTTACTTCTGTTAACTTAAGTGCCAACTTATGTGCTAAAGCTATAGGGTATGGCATAAATTCTTCTGTTTCGTTTGTTGCATAACCAAACATCATACCCTGATCTCCGGCACCAATTGCATCTAACTCTTCGTCAGACATTTTATTTTCTTTTGCTTCTAACGCTTTGTCTACACCCATTGCAATATCTGTTGACTGTTCATCTAAAGCTGTTATAACTCCACATGTGTCACAATCAAATCCATATTTTGCTCTGTCATATCCGATTTCTCTAATTGTCTCTCTTACAATTTTCTGAATATCTACATATCCCTTTGTTGTAATTTCACCCATTACCAAAACAAGTCCTGTTGTGATGCTTGTTTCACAGGCAACACGGCTCATGGGATCCTGTTTCATTAATTCATCTAAAATGGCATCTGAAATCTGGTCACAGATTTTATCAGGATGACCTTCTGTTACTGACTCTGATGTAAATAATCTTTTTTCCATTTACGTCTCCTTTACTTTCTACTGTGCATTTCTGCTTTAACTATAGTATCCTACAAATATTTATTTTCTTCTTTTGAGAATTTATTATTATAGTATACCTTTTTATATTTTATTAAAAAGAAAAGTCCACTGACAATCAGTGGACTTGAAATCAAGGTATCAAATCCTCTTATTGATCAAACTTCTGTCTGCTCAGGTTGGCACCTTCCTGACTAATGTCGGGGTTGCCGTAGCTTCTTAGGTCCTTGTACCTCCACTACTCTGAATAAGAGAAAATATTTATTTGCAATGGCTATACTACTATTATAGTTGCCATATGTCAAGTAGTAAATTTTCACATCATAGTATTTATGTGCTCACTATCCCAATTTAGCCATTATTTTTTCAACATTATAATCAGGTGCAGACTCCTTTGCTATGTCATAAATTTTTTTGAATCTTAGAAACATCTTCTTCATCATATTTCTGCCTGTACTCTTTTATTGTTTCTATTAATATAGCATATTCCTTTAAAGGTTTACAAGCAGATAGAAGTTTTTCGTTATAACCCGGATTGATGTTTAGGGCAGTGGCAGTCCATTCGAATATCCCATCTTTAGGCGGTGCGATAAATTGCCCTTATACTTTTCAAATGTAAAATAAATATAAAATGGTTATTTTTTGCAATAAAAAAAGGTGTCACCCTAAAGGTTCCACCTTTTTTATTGCAATACACATCCTATATTAATTTTTACTATTTCTAAACTGTACCGGCGTCATTCCGTATTTCTTTTTGAATAAACGGTTAAAATGTTCTACATTTTGGTAGCCGACTTTTTCAGCAATTGCTTCAACTGTCATATTACCGCCTTTCAATAAAGTTCTGGCTTTTTTCATTCTTACCGCCTTAACCAATTCTCCAAATGTTTTTCCTGATTTATCTTTTATGTACTTTGATAAATATGGTTTTGATAAATGGAACTGGTCTGCTAATTCATCAAGTGTTACTGTTAAATAATTTGTATTAATATAATTAATGATTTCTGTTAATCTTTCATCTTGAAGTGCTGTATCACCTGTTGCCTTTACTAAATGGTTAACTGCTACAGTTAATGCATGAATTGATGACTTAATAATATCTTCATCAATTCCAACACCCCAATACATTGTTCCATGATAATTAATTCCTACATATGAAACAGCCTTTGATGATGAACCTCTTGATAATGAATGTTCTTCATATACAGCAAGTTCATAACTAATATTGAAGTATTGTTTAAAAGCATTACTTACAGCGTCTAAACGTCCATTACCTGTGCTTTTTACGATGCGAACTGTATCATTCTGTGCAATAGTAACTTCTGCAACGATTCCGTTTGTCTGTTTAAAATGTGCTTCTGGAACTGTAAATACACTGCTTTCATTAATATATTTATCTTCAAATATTTGGTATACCCATTCAGGTGATAATTCCTTATGTTCTTCATCTGATACATGTTTTACACTATATCCGATTTCTTCTCTCATTTTTTCAGGTATGGATAATCCGAAGTTCTGTTTTAAAATATAGCTTACGCCACCCTTACCTGATTGGCTATTAATTCTAATAACATCAGAATCATATGTTCTTCCCACATCAACAGGATCAATTGGAAGATATGGTACATTCCACTTTCCATCAGGATCCTTTGCCTTACAAGCCATTCCTTTTGAAATAGCATCCTGATGTGAACCTGAGAAAGCTGTAAATACTAAATCACCTGCATAAGGCTGACGTGGACTAACATTCATTCTTGTTACTCGTTCATATAATTTTACAATTTCAGGCATGTTACCCAATTCAAGCTTTGGATCTACACCATGTGATAACATATTCATTGCTAATGTAATAATGTCAACATTACCTGTTCTTTCACCGTTTCCAAA
>ERZ839947.2601-NODE-2601-length-12531-cov-3.769958_pt1 | contig 12531 bp, 10 predicted proteins | sample MGYA00519908_ERZ839947 | MGnify/ENA primary metagenome ERZ839947 (study PRJEB31850, sample SAMEA3708857) | human gut metagenome | biome: human gut; feature: human-associated habitat; material: faeces | place: China | collected 2014 ... | reverse complement strand
TTGACACCTCGCTGATCGATTGGTCGAGAGCCCAATTTGCGATGACAGCTATGTACCACTGGATTTTTGTTCCCCTTACGCTCGGACTGGCGGTGGTAATGGGAATAATGGAGACGCTGTATTATAAAACAGGCAATGAATTCTGGAAACGGACAGCCAAATTTTGGATGAAACTTTTCGGTATTAACTTTGCCATTGGTGTGGCAACCGGTTTGATTTTGGAATTTGAATTTGGTACGAATTGGAGTAATTATTCGTGGTTCGTAGGCGATATCTTCGGTGCGCCGTTGGCTATTGAAGGGATTTTGGCCTTCTTCATGGAAGCTACGTTTATAGCGGTGATGTTCTTCGGCTGGGAGAAAGTGAGTAAGCGTTTTCATTTGGCTTCTACCTGGCTGACAGGTCTGGGAGCTACAATTTCCGCCTGGTGGATTCTTGTTGCCAATGCTTGGATGCAACATCCGGTGGGTATGGAGTTCAATCCTGATACGGTTCGTAATGAAATGGTGGACTTTTGGGCGGTGGCTACTTCGCCTGTGGCCGTCAATAAATTCTTTCATACGGTGTTGTCCGGCTGGGTGCTGGGTGGCGTGTTTGTAGTAGGCATTGGTTGCTGGTATTTGTTGAAGAAGCGCAATCGTGAGTTTGCACTTGCCAGCATAAAGATTGGTGCTATCTTCGGATTGGTGGCATCACTGCTTTCCGTTTGGACAGGAGACGGCTCCGGTTATCAGATTGCGCAGACGCAGCCGATGAAACTTGCCGCTGTGGAAGGATTGTATGAGGGTGGTACGAATGTGGGTTTGGTAGGAATCGGCATGCTGAATCCCGAAAAGAAGACTTATAATGACGGAAAAGAACCTTTCCTGTTCCGTATTGAGATACCGAGTATGCTTTCTTTCCTTGCCGAGCGTGACGCCAATGCTTATGTTCCGGGAATTACGAATATTATCGAAGGTGGCTATCAACAGAAAGACGGTACGATTGCTCTTTCGGCTGCCGAAAAGATTGAACGGGGTAAAACGGCTATCGGTGCGCTGGCTGCTTACCGTGCTGCGAAGAGTGCCGGGAACGAGGAGGATGCGCAAGTGGCATACAAAGTGTTGCAGGAGAATATTCCTTATTTCGGATACGGATATATTAAGGATGTGAATCAGTTGGTTCCGAATGTTCCTCTGAACTTTTATGCCTTCCGTATCATGGTGATTCTGGGTGGATATTTCATTCTGTTCTTTATTGTTGTACTGTTCTTTATCTATAAAAAGGATTTAAGCAAAATGCGCTGGATGCATTGGGTGGCTTTACTGACGATTCCTCTGGCTTACATTGCCGGACAAGCCGGTTGGGTGGTTGCCGAATGTGGCCGTCAACCGTGGGCTATCCGGGATCTGCTTCCTACATCGGCGGCTATCTCCAAGTTGGATGTCGGTTCTGTTCAGACTACTTTCTTTATCTTCCTGTTTTTATTTACCGTAATGCTGATTGCGGAAATAGGAATCATGATAAGGGCTATCAAGAAGGGGCCGGAGGTTTAATACCTGGAATCTGATATCAGAGCGTCATACATAATACTTAAAACTTAATACTTAAAATATATGTATATATTTCTACAACAATATTGGTGGCTGATCGTTTCCTTGCTGGGAGCCATACTTGTGTTCTTATTGTTTGTGCAAGGAGGTAATTCGTTATTGTTCTGTCTGGGCAAGACGGAAGAACATCGCAAGATGTTGGTAAATTCTACCGGTCGCAAATGGGAGTTTACGTTTACTACATTGGTAACGTTCGGAGGTGCTTTCTTTGCTTCATTTCCTTTATTTTATAGTACCAGTTTCGGCGGAGCTTATTGGCTTTGGATGATTATTCTTTTCAGTTTTGTGTTGCAGGCTGTCAGCTATGAATTTCAGAGTAAGGCAGGCAATCTGTTAGGTAAAAAGACATACCGGACGTTTTTGGTGATTAACGGGGTAGTGGGGCCTTTGTTGCTTGGCGGGGCAGTTGCTACCTTTTTCACCGGTTCTGATTTTTATATCAATAAGGCGAATATGACGGATACCATTATGCCGGTTATCAGTCATTGGGGCAATGGGTGGCATGGACTTGATGCATTGACCAATATCTGGAATGTGATTCTGGGGCTGGCTGTATTTTTCCTCGCTCGTGTGTTGGGCGCACTTTATTTCATTAATAATATAGATGATAAAGAATTGACCGATAAATGCCGTCGTGCCGTACTGAATAATACGGTTTTATTCTTATTATTCTTTCTGGCTTTCGTCATCCGTACATTGGTATCCGACGGTTTTGCCGTAAATCCTGATACGCAGGAGGTTTATATGCAGCCATTCAAGTACTTTACTAACTTTATCGAAATGCCGGTTGTATTAATCCTTTTCCTTATCGGAGTGGTATTGGTTCTCTTTGGAATTGGAAAGACGGTTCTTAAAAAGACTTTTGATAAGGGAATCTGGTTTACGGGCATTGGCACTGTGCTGACGGTTTTATCCCTGTTATTGGTAGCCGGATACAACAATACTGCTTATTATCCGTCTTATACGGATTTGCAAAGTTCATTGACTCTGGCCAATAGCTGTTCCAGCGAATTTACGCTTAAAACAATGGCGTATGTTTCTATTCTTGTTCCGTTCGTTCTTGCCTATATATTCTATGCATGGCGCAGCATCGACCGTCATAAGATTACAGAGAAAGAAATGGATGAGGGAGGGCATTCTTACTAAATGATACGGGTCGGACGTTGATAATGAATCAGGAACGATAATTTTGATTAAAACGATAAACGGTGAACAAGCCTGCGATAGATGCGTAACTTGTTCACCGTTCATTTTTATCGTTCTCCGTCGTTTTATTTATTCACAACGTTTTCCGGTGTTCCGGCAATGTATGCTTGGAGGTTACTGATCGCCATATTCATCAGGCGTTCGCGAGCTTCGGTTGTAGCCCATGCGATATGCGGGGTGATGTAGCAGTTCTTTGCAGTCAGTAACGGATTGTCGGCACGAGGAGGTTCGGTAGAAAGCACGTCTACTCCGGCAGCATAAATCTTCCCGCTGTTCAGTGCGTCTGCCAAGTCTTGTTCGTTGATGAGCGGACCGCGGCCTGTATTGATAAGAATAGCGTTTGGCTTCATCATAGCGAGACGGCGGGCGTTCACCAATTCGTGAGTTTCCGGGGTAAGCGGGCAGTGAAGGCTGACAATATCACATTCGCTGAACAGTTGGTCTAAGTCCATTTTCTTGATTTCCGGCGGCAACTGGAAGTGTGACTTGGAAGTCAGTGCATAAACCTGCATACCGAAACCGATAGCAACACGAGCAGTTGTGTAACCTGTATTTCCCAGTCCGACCAAACCGATTTTCTTGTCTCTCAGTTCCATTAAAGGAGTATCCCAAAAACAGAAATCCTTGCTGTTTGTCCAACGACCTTTGTGGACTTCTTCCGAATGGCGCTGTACTTGTTGGGAGATATTCAGGATATGTGCAAATACCATTTGAGCTACGGAAGCGGTGCTGTATGCGGGAATATTGGTAACAATGATACCGTGTTCTTTGGCAGCAGCCGTATCGACAACGTTGTATCCGGTAGCCAATACACCGATATATTTCAGTTCGGGCAAGGCAGCCATGTGGTCTGCATTGATGATTACCTTGTTAGTCAGAATTACTTCTGCACCGGCTGAACGTTCTAATACTTCTTCGGGGGCGGTACGGTCGTAAATCGTACATTCTCCGAGAGCCTTTAAACCTTCCCAGGATATATCTCCGGGATTGGCGGCAAAGCCGTCTAAAATAACAATTTTCATTTTCTATTTTAGTATTAATAATATGTTATACGTTTCTTGTTGTTTTATTTTGTTTCTGCCATTAGCCTACTTCTTGAATTTGTCTCCCCAGAGCTGTATCATCCGTTCGGCATGTTTCTGTTCGGCAGGATTGTTCTGCGGTTGCCATATCCGTTTGTCTTTCAGTTCATCCGGCAGGAATTGCTGTTTGACGAAATTGCCTTCGTAGCTGTGGGCATATTTATATTCCTGTCCGTACCCTAATTGCTTCATCAGCTTTGTCGGTGCATTGCGCAAGTGCAGGGGGACAGGCAGATTACCCGTAGAACGGACTAATTCCAATGCGTCATTAATAGCGCTATAAGCAGAATTACTTTTGGGACTGGTGGCCAGATAAATGGTCGTTTCGGCCAGAGGAATTCTTCCTTCGGGCCAACCGATTTTCATCAATGTCTCAAAACAGGCGTTGGCAAGAAGTAATGCATTCGGATTAGCCAAACCGATGTCTTCGGCAGCAGAAATAACAAGTCTGCGGGCAATGAAAGCAGGATCTTCACCTCCTTCAACCATACGGGCGAGCCAGTAGATAGCACCGTCGGGATCGCTGCCGCGGATAGACTTGATGAAAGCGGAGATGATGTCATAATGCATTTCCCCGTCTTTGTCATAAGCAAGCGGATTCTGTTGCAGTCGTTCTGTCACCATATCGTCAGTGATGACAACAGTATCGTCAGTGTCCGACTCTACAACGAGTTCCAGTATATTAAGCAACTTGCGTGCGTCTCCACCGGAGAAGCGCAACATAGCTGTGGTTTCTTTCAGTTCAATCTTACGTTCTTTCAGTACCGTGTCTGTACTAATGGCACGTTCCAGAAGTTCCAGCAGATCTTCTTTCTCCAGAGATTTCAGCACATAAAGCTGGCAGCGGGACAAGAGAGGACGAATCACTTCGAACGACGGGTTCTCCGTGGTGGCACCGATGAGTGTCACCGTACCGTTTTCCACTGCTCCCAACAAAGAGTCCTGCTGCGACTTGCTAAACCGATGAATTTCATCGATAAACAGAATCGGGCTGGATTGGGAGAAAAATCGGTTGCTCTTGGCACGGTCTATCACTTCGCGGACATCTTTCACGCCGGAAGTCACTGCACTTAAAGTATAAAACGGAGTTTCCAGTTTGTTGGCGATAATCTGTGCCAGTGTCGTTTTTCCCACTCCGGGAGGTCCCCAGAGAATAAACGAAGAAATGCGTCCTGCGTCAATCATCTTCCGCAGGATAGCGCCCGGTCCCACTAAGTGTTTCTGACCGATATATTCATCCAGAGTTTTTGGCCGTAACCGTTCTGCTAAAGGTTGCATAAGTTTAGAATACCATTAATACCATGAAACGAATACCGTTTTTGTTGATACCCGGATTATCACGGTAAGTGAAACGATGTACATATTCAACGTGCAGCAACTTGAAAATGTTGTAAATGCCGACGCTTGCTTCTACGTAAGGTACTTTCGGGTCCATTACGAAACTGGTGAATTTACCGTCGCGCGTCGGGAAACGGAACAAGTCGGGATTGCTGCTTTTAAACGGATTGTTCTTGTCTGTCAACGTACCCCACAATGCGCGGACACGGAACATTTCTCTCCATTTCAAGTTTTTGAGTAAAGGAATGCGGTTGAACAACTTTCCATTCATATCGTAGGATATGGACATGGAAGCGAAGCGGTCGTTCAGGAATTCCATATTGTTAATCAAACAGAACGTTTCGCGCTGGGTGATATATGACAAGTTGGCTTCCGGCAAAATCAACAGTGGGAAAGGAACGGTATTCCACTCTGCGCCTGCCTTCACGCTGCAATCAATCTTGCCCCATGAGGCGGGAAGCCAGAAACGTTTCCAGATACTTGCTTCCGTACGGTTGAAATTATATTCTCCTCCCAGCACTCCTTTGAATCCCATGGCATGAGTCAGCGTAAAGACCGGAGCGTCTAAAGATACGGGGACACGGCGTTGTTTTGAGTTGACGAACGACTCTCCCGGTGCATAACGCAATGTCATGCTGGCTTCGGAGGTTGTGACGTCGTGTACGCGTGTCTGCGCAGCGTCATTCCGCAGATATTCCAGTTTCCCGGTCGGCTCGTCGTTACGGTGACGGAGCATGGCTTTTACACCGAATCCGGTAGGCGTTTCCAGTTCATAATTGATAGTCGCGTCGCGCATGTATGACATCTGGTCTACGGTGGTCGTTTTCAGTGACAGGAAGATATTATCCTTGTCAGTAAACAGAAACTTGTCCATTGGAGACATTACATCATAACTATAAGTGGCGGAGATGTAATGTTTGGGAAATTCCCATACCACATAATCACGTTTGTTGAACGAATAAGTCAGCGTTCCGCTATATTTCCAGCGCTTGTCTTTCAGACCGTATGCTCCGTAACCGCTAAGGAACCAGTGCGGATTGAGGTTTGCGGTCGTCATACCACTCAACCGGAAACGGGTTCCGTCGATGTAGTTGCTCGAAATCATGGTGTTGATAGGGCCGATGTCGAACTTGTTCGGACGGCCTTTGCCGGATGTTTCCACAAAGTTCTCAATCAGGGCTTTTGCACCGAAGATGATGTATTTGAATCCCGGAATCTGTTCGAGACGATTAACGAAAAGGTCCATAGTGCTTTCTTTTTTAGTCAGCGGCACCTGGCGCACGCTTGCCCAGTATTCGTCACTTTTCGAAAGCATATCCGCCTCTTTTATCACCTCTCCTTTCAATCGGAAGAGTCGCGGCTCTATCGGGTCGAACTGATAATTCGTATATTTCGTGGTACGTTCTACTTGTAGTCCTCCTGCCGTTTTGTTGGAACTCCATGAAAGGTCTACGGTCATGTTGTCATCCGACAATACCCAGTTTCCGTTGGGGAGTTGTTCGTATTGTTGCACGATATCCATGCGGTTGACGAAGTTGACTCCGGTCTTTTTTGGCAGGTTCATGGTACATTTCTGAACGGCATATGTAGAATCGTTCAGCACGTATAGATGTCCGGTAAAACCGAAATCCTGTGAGTTTTGCGGAACGAAAGTAAGATGTACACATTCGCGTTTGTCAACCATTAATGTATCCATTAGGTAGTATTTATAAAATGAAATGGCACTACTGCCGATAGGGCTGACAAAACGTTGTTGCAACAAACGGATATCGTCCTCGTAGATGTTAATATCGGCAAAAACATCCTTTAATACGGTGCCGAGCATATCTCCGGTGTTGAAGAACTCTTCGATACCGTTAGAGTTTTTTCCTTTAATAATGGTCTTTTTGTTCTGAGGGTCTTTGCGGAAGATAGTTTGCGAAGCTGTTTCTTGCACGGAGATAGGAAGAATCAGTTTGTTGGTAGTTTCCGAAACTTCCACCTGATCTTTCAGGAAAGAATATTTCTTATAAATCCCTTTTTCCAGTTTTTCCGGTGTGAGATCGTTGATCGACATTTTCATCTTCTCGTACTTGTCGTACTGGTAGTAATCGTTCACTTCGAGGACTTGTGCCTTTTTGTGTTCGATGACTTTCTTCATAAATTCGACTGCCGGGTTATTCTTGCGGGAGTACTTTTCCTTTTTGGGCTTTACTACTACTTCGTTCAATACGACATTGTCCGGGGCCAGTTGTATGTTGATTGTCTGGTTGCCTGAACCGACTTTCACCGTTTTACTGATATACCCCACTGCGGAGAACACGAGTGTCCCCCCGTTTCTGCGGGTTTCAAGCTTATATTCTCCGTCGATATTGGTGATAGTTCCCATGTCTCTTTTTTCCTGATAGTAGACAGAGATATACATCAATGGCTCATGGGTTACAGAATCTGTAACCACCCCTTTAATTTGCTGCGCAAAAGCATTTGAACCTGCCAATACAAGTAAGAACAGTATAAGTATTTTGCTATATCGTTGTTTCATAACGTTCGTAGTAGGGCGCAAAGTTAACAAATAACTCTAAGGATAACAGAATATATAACTTTTTTTACCCATCGTTTTTGGTTGTTTACAAGCATATATCGCCCGGTAATCCAAGGAATATTCCTTTGTTAATCCTTTTGATAAGGCTGTTTCGGCACTTTGTTCTCCCGGTTCCGGCATTTGAGACTTTTTGTTTCGACACTTGAAACTTTGTGTTTCCCGGCATGAAACTATTGGTTTCTCGGTGTGAAACTGTTGGTTTCCCGGTGTGAAACTACTAGTTTCAAGGCGTGAAACTAACGATTCCATGCCGGGAAACGGAATGGGACAAGTAAGGTGACTGTTATTTACTCGTAAGGATCTGTACGATACGCTCTGCGGTACGTCCGTCCCAACGCTCGGGGAGCTCGCCTCGTTTCCATTCGCCTTGCATCAAGGTATCCATTGCTTTGGCAAGCAGGACAGGATCTTCCCCGACAAGTTCGTTGGTTCCCATGCGCCATGTTTCGGGATGTTCGGCATACGTGTTGAGCGTGATACATGGAATACCCATAAATGTTGCTTCTTCGGCCACGTTGCCCGAATCCGTAATGATTCCTTTTGCCTTGTTTATCAGATAACCGAAGAACAGGTAATTCTGCGGAGGCATTATGTGGAGGTTCGGAGCTTCGATGCCTAATTCTTTGATGGCATTTCGTACGTATGTGTGCAGCGGTGCTACGATAGGCATACCGGCAGATTTTTCAATGATTGTTTTCAGCAACTGACGCAGATTCTCTTTGTTGTTTAGCAATACGCGACGGTTGAGGGTGAGCAAGAGATAATTTCCCTCTTGCAGCCCCAATACGGAAAACCATATAGGTTTGAGCAAACGGTTCCGGTTGTAGCGGATGGTATCTATGAGAATGTTACCTACATAATATACGTTTTCACTTTCCGTTCCTGTCTGGTTCAGGTTGCGGTTGGCAACCATGCCGGCAGTAAACAGATAGTCGGATATTCCATCTGTAATCATACGGTTGACCTCTTTCGGCATCTTCATGTCGAAAGAACGGGTTCCGGCTACGAGATGCGCCACCTTGATTCCTTGTTTCTTGGCAACGATGGCACAGCTCATGGTTGCGGTCAAGTCGTCTACCACAAGGACTACGTGTGCCGGATTCTCCGTCAGCTCCTGTTCGAAGGCTACCATGATTCCGGCTGTCAAACTCGTTGGATTACTACTTTCCACTCCCAGATAAACATCAGGAGCTTTCATATCGAGGTCCGAAAAGAGAGAAGCATCCAGACTTGTATCGTCTTTCCTTCCTGTATATACCAGTCGGTAAGAGATACTTTTACCCAGCGCCCGTGCGGCTTCAATAGCGCGTGTAATGGGAGCTATCTTCATAAAATTGGGGCGTGCCCCCGCAACAATTGTTATTTTCATATTGTTTCTATCTTATTCGGTTTAATTCGTGAAGCAAAAGTACATTTTCTTACGGAATTTATTCGTTACTTTGCATACAAAATAACAAATATATGCCCACATTCGTTCAAATTCTTGATTTTATAGGCACATTTGCCTTTGCTATAAGTGGCATCCGGCTGGCTTCGGCGAAACGTTTCGACTGGTTTGGTGCTTATGTGGTAGGACTTGCTACTGCTATCGGTGGCGGTACTATTCGTGATGTCCTGCTCGACGTGACACCGGGATGGATGACCGACCCTATATATCTGATTTGTACGGGACTGGCTTTGCTGTGGGTAATCTGTTTCGGACGTTGGCTCATCCGGCTCAATAATACTTTCTTTATTTTCGATACCATTGGCTTGGCATTGTTTACCGTGGTAGGTGTAGGCAAGAGCATTGCTTTAGGCTATCCTTTCTGGGTGGCTATTATCATGGGTAGCATTACAGGAGCAGCCGGTGGAGTGATTCGTGACGTATTTATCAATGAAATACCTCTTATCTTCCGAAAAGAAATTTATGCAATGGCCTGCGTTGTAGGCGGTATTGCATACTGGCTGTGCGACGTTGCAGGTCTGGAATCATACGCCTGTCAGTTGATTGGCGGACTGGCGGTATTCCTGACCCGCATCTTAGCTGTCAAATATCATATTTGCCTACCTATATTAAAGGGTAGTGAAGAGCCGGAAGAATAAGGACGGCATTATTTTTCCTCCTTTATATCCAGTTCTCCCTGAAAACTAATGGACTGACGGTTTTGCATATTGACATCGATACTTGCCGAACCATTTGGAAATACTTTGGCTCTGAATTCATATCTGTCTTCAGGATTACGTGCGACGAACTTGATAACGGCATTCCCTTTTTTATCCATTTCCACATTATATTCTTTGAGGATGGCTTTGAAGTTAAGTCCGTCACCTCCACCATACGGAATGCTATAAGCCCGTCCATAATAAGGCAAGTAAGAAATAACCGAATCATTTCTGATTGTCAGTGAGTAGGAAGATGTCAAAGGGATGGAGCGTCCGCGCATCGGCATGGCAGTGTTGACATCTATCTTATAATTTTCAGATTCAATTAGTTTCATTACTGCTTCTTTCTTCTGTTCCTTCTTTTCCTTTTTACTTTGTTGAGCCGAAAGGGTAGGGATGCCCACTAGCAAGACTAGTAACAGCATAAAGATTTGTTTCTTCGTTCTCATATCAGTTTGCATTTAGGTTGATGTATATATGTATAACAATCAAATATACAAAAAAGACAGGGATACTTCTGTTTCTTTTAATGAAAATTAAACAGAACCCCCTGTTATTTATGAGTTTAGCCCAATTTAGAACTGTTCCAGTATTTCGATTCGTTTTTCGATGGGAGGATGAGTGGCAAACAATCCGCTAAGTCCGCTGAATATACTTTTAGATGCCTTTTTGGGGTTCTGAATAAATAATTGTGCCACGTCTTTCCTTTCTACTGCCTCGATAGCGGGATCTGCTGATATTTTGCGGAGAGCGTTGGCCAGTGCCAACGGATTCTTCGTCATTTCTGCCGAACCTGCATCTGCCATATATTCGCGTTTGCGTGAGATGGCAAAACGCATCAGGCTTGCAAAAAGATAACCGATGGCGGCTATCACTAAAGCAATAAGAATAAAGATAACCACACCGCCGTTACCTTTACTGTTACTACGCACGCGGATGTGTGTAATGGCATAAAACGTGATTTCTGTCAGCATGGAGAAGATACCGACAAAGACAATGGAAATAATCAGCAGGCGTACATCGCGGTTGCGGATGTGACTTAGCTCGTGCGCGATGACTGCTTCCAGTTCCTCATCATTTAGTTTCCGGATGATGCCCTCCGAGAGAGTAACGGTGTATGTGCGTTCGTTGATACCGCTGGCAAATGCATTCAGGGAACTGTCATAGATGATATTGATTTTCGGCATTTTCATGCCTTGAGACATACAGAGGTTTTCCACCAGATTATAAACTCGTTTATTCTCCTGACGGTTCAGCGGCTTGGAGCCGGTGGCGGAATTGATAATGCTTGTGTTAGCCCAATAGGCAATCAGAAACCAGATTAATACGATCCCCATGGTATATGGTAACGAAGAGAGGAAGAAATAATTGACTATTGGTATCATTTCGACTTCCATATCCTTTCTATATCCCCAAAGAATCAACAGGTAGCAGGCCAAATAGAGGAGTGCTGCCACGAGACAGGGAAACAGGAATAGTAGAAACGCAGAGCGCAGATTATTCCGGCTCTGCTGTGTTTGGATTCCGACGTATTGCATGCGTGTTCGACTTTTGTAATTGGATGGACGGTGTATATAAAGGTTTTAGAAACTAATTTTGGGTGCCTGCTCCAAATTCGCACGTTCGTTTTTCCCCAAGTCGAACATTATCTCTCTTTGGAATCCGGTCATTCCTGCTACGATATTCGACGGGAATGTCTGCACGGCGTTATTGTATTCTTTAGTGGCCGAGTTGAAGTAGCGGCGAACAGCAGCCAGTTTATTCTCTACATCAGAAATTTCTTCCTGTAATTGCAGGAAATTCTGATTAGCTTTCAGATCGGGATAAGCCTCGAGAGTAATCTTCAATCCAGCAAGAGCGGAGCTCAACTGATTTTCGGCAGCTATCTTATCGTCGATCGTTTTTGCGCTGACTGCACCGTTACGTGCCTGAATCACCCGGTCGAGCGTTTCTTTCTCATGTGCGGCATATCCTTTCACGGTGTCTACCAGTTGGGGAATGAGATCATGACGTTGTTTCAACTGCACATCGATGTCGGCAAATGCGTTTTCACGATTATTTCTCAATTTCACTAATGAGTTGTACATGGAAGCAAAGATAATGCCCAGCAATACAATAATTCCTACAATAATAAGTATGGTCATAGCCTTTTGTTTTATTTAATAATATAAAATCAAAAGTAATCTATTTGGTTCTTTTAACCAAGAGGTAAAGGAAATATTTACTAAATACCACCTAAAAACTATCAGAAAGCACCTGAAATCTGTCATTTGATAGAATTAACCCCCAAGAAATGACAAATTTTCCCCTGTTGGATACACAAAATTCCTTTAAACTTGCAAATGTCGAGAAAAAACGAATATTAACCATAAAACCATTAAAGTATGAAAAGTTTAAGTTTCAGAAAAGATTTAATTGGAGTACAGGAAGAGTTGCTTCGTTTTGCTTATAAATTGACGGCCAACCGTGAAGAAGCAAATGACTTATTGCAGGAAACATCTTTAAAAGCATTAGATAATGAAGAAAAATATGTTCCGGACACAAATTTCAAAGGATGGATGTACACTATTATGCGTAACATCTTTAT
>ERZ839947.2598-NODE-2598-length-12537-cov-2.687871_pt1 | contig 12537 bp, 9 predicted proteins | sample MGYA00519908_ERZ839947 | MGnify/ENA primary metagenome ERZ839947 (study PRJEB31850, sample SAMEA3708857) | human gut metagenome | biome: human gut; feature: human-associated habitat; material: faeces | place: China | collected 2014 ... | reverse complement strand
CGCTCCGCCAGTTCCCGTTCTCTCTCCGCCTGGGATTTTCTCAGGTAATCCGGCTTGTGCTCCATGGCAGTTTCCGTCTTTCCCTCCGCCAGGTAAACGCTGCCAAGGGCTGCCACAGAAGCGGCTCTCTGCCGATTTACATGAGCTGGGGCAAACCTGTGGGGAACCTTTATCAGCTCTTCGATAACCGCCTGATAAGGAGGCACTCCGTCTCCCAGGAAGATCACCGGCTCTCCCAGGCCGTTTAATACCTCCAGAAGCTCCCCCATGTCCATGGCGTCCTGTTCCCGGAGGATCTCAAATTCCTCCCGGAACCGGTAGATCCCCGTATAGACCTGGTTTCTCCTGGCATCCATAATGGGGCAGACCAGAGCGCCGGCCCCGTACAGGTTGTAGGCCGTGGCGTCCAGGGTCGGCACATGGATCAGCGGCTTATCAAGAGCCAGCCCCAGCCCCTTGGCCGTGGCTGAACCGATCCTTAAGCCCGTAAAGGAACCCGGGCCGCCGGAAACCGCAATGGCGTCCACTGTGGACAGCTCGATCCCCAGAAGCTTTACCATATCGTCGATCATGGGAAGCAGGGTCTGGGAATGGGTCTTTTTAAAGTTTACTGTATATTCTGCTGTGAGAATGTCATCTGTTACAAGTGCCACACTGGCTACTAAAGATGAACTTTCAATACCAAGAACTTTCATTATTTTTCCTCCACCCGTATCTTTCTGTAGTCAAATCCTTTTTCCAGGTCTTTTTCAATGGTGATCTCTGTCACATGTTCCGGAAGGATCTCCTCAATCAGCTGGGACCATTCGATGAGAGAAACGCCGTCTCCGTAGAAACAGTCTTCGTATCCGATCTCGTCCATTTCGCTGATATCACCGATACGGTATACGTCAAAATGATAAAGCGGCAGTCTTCCTGTATCATACTGCTGGACAATGGTAAATGTCGGGCTGTTTACCGGCTCATCGATCCCCAGTCCCTCTGCAAATCCCTGGGTGAAGATAGTCTTTCCCACTCCCAGGTCACCGTTTAAGCAGATCACCTGTCCCGGTCTTGCTTCCTGTCCCATTTTCTTTCCAAAAGCCCTTGTTTCCTCCGGACCCCAAGTATCAATTACCATCCTTTACTCCCTTCATTGTAAGAGCGATCCTCTTCTTGTCCATATCTACGCTTAAGATCTTCACATCTACCACGTCGCCTACGCTTACTGCCTCTAATGGATGCTTAATATAACGGTCTGTCATCTGGGAAATGTGTACCAGGCCGTCCTGATGAACGCCGATATCCACAAACGCACCAAAGTCAATGACATTTCGCACGGTTCCCTTTAATACCATTCCCGGCTTTAAGTCTTTCATTTCCATAATGTCACTTCTTAAAACAGGACGCGGCATCTCATCTCGCGGGTCTCTGGCCGGTTTTTCCAGTTCAGCGGTAATATCACGAAGTGTGATCTCACCTACGCCCATTTCCTGGGCCATTTTCTTATAATCACCAATCTTTTTGCTGATACCATTTAAACCGCCATGGGACAGCTGATCTTCTGTGTATCCCAATTTCTCCAACAGCTTTCCTGCTGCCTCATAGCTTTCCGGATGAACGCTGGTACCGTCTAATGGGTTATCGCCTCCTGTGATCCTCATAAATCCGGCACACTGTTCAAATGCCTTTGGACCCAGTTTTGCTACCTTTAACAGCTGCTTACGGTTCTTAAAAGCACCATTTTCCTCTCTGTATGCCACAATGTTCTTTGCAAGAGTCTTGTTGATACCGGAAACATATTCTAACAGGGAAGCAGATGCTGTATTTAAATCAACGCCTACTTTATTTACACAGTCTTCTACAACGCCGCCCAATGCTTCTCCCAGGTTCTTCTGGTTCATATCATGCTGATACTGGCCTACACCAATGGATTTTGGATCGATCTTTACTAGTTCAGCCAGTGGGTCCTGAAGTCTTCTTGCAATAGAAACTGCGCTTCTCTGTCCTACATCGAACTTCGGGAATTCTTCTGTTGCCAGCTTGCTTGCAGAATAAACAGAAGCACCGGCCTCATTTACGATCACATACTGTACCTGCTCTTTTAATTCCTTTAACAGCTCTACGATGATCTGTTCAGACTCTCTGGAAGCAGTTCCGTTTCCCACAGAGATCAGGGAAATGCCATATTTATGGATCAGGTCTTTTAATATTTTCTTGGACTCTGCCACCTTGTTCTGTGGGGCAGTTGGGAAAATAACTACAGTATCTAATACTTTGCCGGTACTGTCCACTACAGCCAGCTTACAGCCGGTACGGAATGCCGGGTCCCAGCCTAATACTACTTTACCAGCAATTGGAGGCTGCATAAGAAGCTGCTCTAAGTTCTTTCCAAATACACGGATAGCACCTTCCTGTGCCTTATCAGTCAGTTCACTGCGGATCTCACGATCTACAGAAGGAGCAATAAGACGGCTGTAGCTGTCCTGGATCACTGCCTTTAATACAGGTGTGGTATATGGATTTTCCTTTGTGATCACCTGTTTTTCCAGGTATCCTAAGATCTGCTCTGTTGGCGCTGCCACCTTTACAGTAAGGATCTTCTCATCTTCTCCTCTGTTTAATGCAAGGATGCGGTGTCCGGCTGCTTTTTTCACCGGTTCTTCGTAATTATAGTATGTCTCATAAACAGACTGCTTTTCCCCATCCTTTGCAGTTGACTGGAGAAGTCCCTTGTTCATGGTAATGTTTCTGATATAGGTGCGGTATTTTGCATCGTCAGAAATGCCTTCTGCAAGAATGTCCATGGCACCGTTAATGGCATCCTGAACACTTTCTACGCCTTTTTCAACAGAAATATAGGCCTCTGCCGCTTTTTCCACAGGTTCTTTTAAATTCTGTAAAAGGATCACATTTGCCAAAGGCTCTAAGCCCTTTTCACGGGCGATCATAGCCCTGGTACGGCGTTTTGGCTTGTATGGACGATATAAGTCTTCTACTGCCACTAAAGTTGCCGCTTCACGGATCTGTTTTTCCAGTTCTGCTGTCATTTTTCCCTGGTCAGAAATAGCACTGATGACCTGCTCTTTCCTGTCTTCCAGGTTTCTTAAATATTTTAAACGTTCATCTAAATTTCTTAAAACTTCATCATTTAATGAACCGGTTGCTTCTTTACGGTATCTGGCAATGAACGGAATGGTATTGCCTTCGTCAATGAGCTTTACAGCTGCCTCTGCCTGGTGGCGTCCAATATTCAGTTCTTCTGCCAGTGCTTTAATAATATCCATTGATAGTCCTCACATATTTTTTGTCGTTCTGAGGTTTTATTATAATTCATCCGCGGACCTTATGCAAGACTTGCCCTTGTCTGGACAGTGATTGTTTTTCATGCTATAATAAGCGAAATAGAAAGGATCCTACTTTAACTTATGAATAATACTTCCAAAAAACCAAGAAAAACATCCAGCTCAGCGGAACAGCTGGCAGCCTGCTCCCTGATCAGCGGTATTGCAGGTATTATCTGCAGCCTTTTTTATCTGCCATTTTCCCTTGTAAGCGGAAAGAACACTCCTATGGGACTGATCTGCGGAGTAATCGGTATCGTGCTTGCCATTATGGCAAAAAACGCGGACATCCGTCCGGGAAAGAAATATCCAGGTAAGGCACTGGCTGGTTTTATCTTCAGTGTGATCGCGATCGCTCTTACCATGTTCTTCTTTTACAGCCTGATCAATTATTATGATCTGCTCCGTGACCCGGTAAAGGGACCGCAGATCAACCAGTTGATCTACCAGATGCAGCAACAGCTTCAGATGCAGATGCAGGCACCGGCAAACTAGTTTGTTTCATAAAATTAATATTGAACACGCAAAAAGCCATTCTCTCGTTTTTATATTAAGAGAATGGCTTTTATTATTTTACCTGTTTATTTATTGAAGTATGAATTACAGCACCGCACGGATCATCTGCTTGATACCATATTCAGAACGTGACTGGGCTTTTGTATCAAAGGCGCTTGCAGCTGCCTTTAATTCTCCCTCTGTCATTTCTTTTGTAAGGATCGCAAATTCATCCATTCCGTAGAGTTCGATCACCTCGGCCTTGCCGAAATACTCATTTAACTCCTGCTCTTTGTTTCTGTAAGATCCTGCAAAACGGATAAAGTAGCGGAACTTGGTCTGATCCATAGGAAGGATCTCCTGTTTTTCATCAGTCCAGCCAAGTGGAACATTTTTGTCTATATTCTGTACTGCTTCGATAATATCTGCAACTACCGCGCTGGCTGTTGGCAGTTTTCCTGCGCCACTTCCGTAAAACATAGAAGTTCCCAGCATATTTCCCTTTACAACGATGCCGTTAAATACATCATTTACAGAGTATAACGGATTGTTCTTACTGATCATAACAGGAGCTACATAAGCGCTTACCTTGCCATCCTTGATGCGGCTGGTTCCAAACAGCTTAATGGAGGTTCCCATTTTCTCTGCATACTTAAAATCGATATCTGTAATTTTGGTAATACCTTCTGTATAAATATCTTCGTAATTAACAGTCTTTCCCGTTGCCATTGAAGTTAAGATCGCGATCTTACGGCAGGTATCATGGCCTTCTACGTCTGCTTCCGGATTGCGCTCTGCATATCCCAGGTTCTGAGCTTCTTTTAAGGCATTTTCAAAAGTTTCGCCCTCTTTATCCATCTTAGTCAGGATATAGTTGGTGGTTCCGTTTAAGATACCTGTGATTTCTTCAATGCGCTCGCCCATCAGGCAGCGGTATAATGGACGGATGATGGGAATTCCGCCGCCTACACTTGCCTCGAAGAAGAAGTTTACCTGTTTTTCTTTTGCAATCGCAAGCAGCTCTGTTCCATAAGCAGCTACTAAAGCCTTATTGGAAGTAACTACATGTTTTCCAGCCAACAGGCAGGCCTTTACAAATGGGTATGCCGGATTTAATCCGCCCATAGTCTCCACTACTACCTGTACTTCCGGATCTTCTTCAATGATCTTAAAATCATGAATGATCTTATCTGCTACCGGGCTGTCCGGAAAATCTCTCAGATCCAGAACATATTTTAATTCAACTTCCTGTCCTGCACTTTTTGCAACTTCTGCCTTATTCTGGTCCAGGATCTCTGCAACACCAGATCCAATGGTACCGTATCCCATAACTGCTGTCTTGATCATAATCTCTCGCTCCCTGTATGCTACCTGATATTTTTTACCGGCCCGATCTTTGTTTTTATTCTCTGGCCAGTATCTTTACATAATGGATACCGTCTAATACTTCCAGTTCATCGATCATACTGGAAACATTTCCCGTATCTTCCCTTACTTCCACACTCAGTGTCAAAGTAGCGACTCCGTTGACCGGAATACTCTGATGGATGGTAAGGATATTTGCCCGGTACACTGCAACCACATGAAGCAGGTCACTTAAAAGTCCCTGTCTGTCATCCATCTGAACTACCAGTGTAATCGTTTTTCCCTTTGTGTTATCATAGAAAGGAAAAATATCGTCCTTATATTTATAAAAAGAACTGCGGCTGATCCCTACCCGGTCTGCAGCTTCCTGCACAGTAATGGCTCTTACTGTTTCCAGAAGTTTCTTTGCCTCTACGACTTTTAAAAGTACTTCCGGCACTGCCTTTTGTTTTACAACAAAATACTTACTTTTGTCCTCCATGAACCCTTTTCTTCCTTCCTGTCCATGTCCGTATCGCGAACACATCTGTATTCATGAGGAAGATATTAACATACTTTTATGGGAATTGCAACCACTTTCTTATGTTAAATTAAGAACAAAGTATACAATATTTCAGATCCATCTATAACACATAAAAAAGACTGCTGTAAAATAGCTTTTCGTCTTACAGCAGTCTTTGTAAATTTATTATGCGTATGCTTATTGATCGTCTGACATGGCATTTTTATTCGGACAGCCAAGACTCATCCAGCGCAGATAAGCACTGATAAAGTTGTCAATAGAGCCATCTAAAACAGCATCTACATTTCCGCTTTCTTCCCCTGTACGATGGTCTTTTACCATAGTATAAGGCTGAAGGACATAAGAGCGGATCTGGCTTCCCCAGCCATTGTCCTTTACGTCACCACGGATACCGGCTGCCTTTGCTGCCTGTTCCTCCTGGCGGAGCATATACAGCTTTGCCTTTAACATCTGCATTGCCTTGTCCTTATTCTGGAACTGGGAACGCTCATTCTGGCAGGTAACAACGATACCTGTAGGATAATGGGTAATACGGATCGCAGAAGAGGTCTTATTGATATGCTGTCCACCGGCACCACTGGAACGGTAGGTATCAATACGGATATCGTCCGGATTGATCTCAATATCAATGTCTTCTTTAATATCCGGCATCACATCACAGGACACGAAAGAAGTCTGTCTCTTGCCTGCTGCATTAAACGGGGAAATGCGTACCAGACGGTGTACACCGTGCTCGGAACGGAGATAGCCATAGGCATTTTCCCCGCTGATCTGAATGGTAACAGATTTGATACCTGCTTCATCACCGTCCAGATAGTCAAGGACTTCTACCTTAAAGCCCTTTTTCTCAGCCCAACGGCAGTACATACGGTACAGCATGCTGCACCAGTCACAGGACTCTGTTCCGCCTGCACCTGCATTCAGACGTAAAATGGCATCATAGCCATCGTATTCGCCGGAAAGCAGAAGCTTCATACGCATCTTTTCCAGGGTCTCTGAAAAATGATCTAACATTTCCTGGATCTCAGGGATCAGAGAAGCATCATTTTCCTCATAACCCATCTGGATCATGGTCTGGATGTCTTCATATTCCTGCTCCAGTTCACGGAAAGTATCAACTTCGTCTTTTAAGTGTTTTGCTTCCCGCACCAGTTTGGTAGAGCGCTCCGGATTATCCCAAAATCCCGGCTCTTCCATGGATTTATCTAATTCGTCGATTCGTCTGACCTTGTTATCCAGGTCAAAGTGAATCCCTCACTTCCACTAATGGTTTGTCATACGTTGATAACGTATATTTAAAATTGTCTAACTCAACCACAGCTTCACCCGCTTTCTTATTATAAATTTTTAATTATTTTGCAAAAATCCCCCTGCATGGTTTACTGCCACGCAGGAAGATTTTTCAATTCGTTCATATAGGACTTATTTAATACGTCCGCAGCACTGTTTATATTTCTTTCCGGAACCACATGGGCATGGATCGTTTGGATAGATCTTCTGCTCATCACGTTTCTTTGGAGCGATCGGAGTTGCATCCTTATTGGTACCTGTAACCTTGGCAGCAGACTCTCTCTCGATCTTCTGCTCTACACGGATGTGGAACAGGATACGTACAGTTTCTTCCTGGATCGCAGCCATCATAGCCTCGTACAGCTCATAGCCCTGCATCTTGTACTCAACAACCGGATCTCTCTGGCCATATGCCTGTAAGCCAATTCCTTCACGGAGAGCATCCATATCATCCAGATGTGACATCCACTTGTTGTCAATAACCTTCAGAAGAACCACACGCTCGATCTCACGGATCTGCTCTGGCTCAGGGAATTCAGCTTCCTTTGTCTCATACAGCTTGATGGCAGCTTCCTTTAAGGTGTGCTTTAATTCGTTCTTCTTCATGGACTTCTTCTGCTCATCTGTCAGTACAACAGACTTTAATGGAATGATCGGCAGAAGGAGATTGTTTAACTCAGTGAGATCCCATTTCTCTGCTGTATCTTCATCAGAAACAGACATATCTACTGCATTCTCTACAATGTCAGTGATCATCTTCAGAACCAGATCACGCATGTTATCCCCATCCAGAACCTTGCGGCGCTCTTTGTAGATAACTTCACGCTGCTCATTGTTTACTTCGTCAAATTTAAGCAGCTGCTCACGGATACCGTAGTTATTGCCCTCGATCTTCATCTGAGCCTTCTCAATAGCATTGGAAAGCATCTTATGCTCGATCTGCTCACCTTCCGGTACGCCCATTGCCTCAAACATATGCATCAGACGCTCAGAACCGAACAGTCTTAACAGGTCATCTTCCAGGGACAGGTAAAATCTGGACTCACCTGGGTCTCCCTGACGTCCGGAACGTCCACGCAGCTGGTTATCGATACGTCTGGATTCATGACGCTCGGTTCCGATGATCTTAAGACCTCCGGCCGCCCTTGCTTCATCATCCAGTTTGATATCCGTACCACGGCCTGCCATGTTTGTTGCGATGGTTACCGCATCATGGATACCTGCCTGTGCAACGATTTCAGCTTCCAGTTCATGGAACTTGGCATTCAGTACGTTGTGTTTGATGCCGCGGCGCTTTAACATACCACTTAACAGTTCCGAATTGTCGATCGTGATCGTACCAACCAGTACCGGCTGGTGTTTTGCGTGCGCCTCTTCAATTGCATCGCACACAGCTCTGAACTTTTCTTTCTGTGTCTTATACACTGCATCTTCCAGATCCTGACGCTTTACAGGCACGTTTGTCGGAATCTCAATAACATCCATTCCGTAAATTTCACGAAATTCTTTTTCTTCTGTCAGAGCTGTACCTGTCATACCTGACTTTTTCGTATATTTATTGAACAGATTCTGGAATGTAATAGTTGCCAGGGTCTTGCTTTCCCGCTTAACCTTTACATGTTCTTTCGCTTCGATTGCCTGATGCAGACCGTCTGAATAACGGCGTCCCGGCATGATACGTCCGGTAAATTCATCCACGATCAGCACTTCATCATCTTTTACTACATAATCCTTGTCACGGAACATCAGATTGTGTGCACGTAATGCAAGAATGATATTGTGCTGGATCTCCAGATTATCCGAATCTGCAAGGTTATCGATATGGAAGAACTTTTCAACTTTCTTTACACCATCTTCGGTAAGGTTGATATTCTTCTCCTTTTCATTAACAATGAAATCTCCTGTTTCTTCAATGTCCTCACCCATGATGGCATTCATCTTGGTGAATTCTCCGCTTGCCTCACCACGTTCCAGCTGACGTGCAAGTATATCACATGCTTCATAAAGTTTTGTAGATTTCTCGCTCTGTCCGGAAATGATAAGTGGTGTCCTAGCCTCATCGATCAGTACGGAATCGACCTCATCGATCAGTGCATAGTTCAACCCTCTCTGCACAAGCTGTTCTTTATAAATAACCATGTTATCTCTCAGATAATCAAATCCGAGTTCGTTATTTGTCACATATGTGATGTCACAATCATATGCGGCACGTCTCTCATCATTATCCATGCTGTTCAGTACCACACCTACAGTCAATCCGAGGAATTCATGTACCTGTCCCATCCATTCTGCATCACGTTTTGCCAGATAATCATTGACAGTTACAACATGTACGCCTTTTCCTTCCAGTGCATTCAGATAAGACGGCAGAGTTGCGACCAGTGTCTTACCTTCACCGGTTTTCATCTCTGCAATACGCCCCTGATGCAGGATGATTCCACCGATGATCTGTACACGGTAATGCTTCATTCCCAACACACGGCTTGCCGCTTCTCTCACTACTGCATAAGCCTCCGGGAGAATACCATCTAAAGTCTCGCCATTTTCCAGACGGTCCTTAAATTCTTTTGTCTTTGCTTTCAATTCTTCATCTGAAAGCCGCTGCATATCTTCATCCAGTGCCATAACCGCATCTGCGATCGGATATACTCTTTTCAACTCATTCTGACTGTGAGTTCCAAATATTTTCTGTATAATATTCATTCGATGTATACTCCTTACTTCTCTTTAAGGCCGCAAAACGACCACTTTATCCATTATTTTATCACTATCCATACCTCAATTCAACTGATTTATAAAGTGTTAACACTTTATTTACGACCTGTTTACAGGAGATTTCTTTTTGATCCCACATCGTATGTTAATGATATTCTTTTATCACTTCATACGGAATCCTGCCGCCAAAGAGATCAAGCGCACTTCCAATCGTAAAATCAACTTTTCCATTTCCGGTTCTGCGTATCTGTTCCAGATCCTCCATACTTCCGATACCGCCTGCATAAGTCACCGGAATGTCTGCCTGCTTCAGGATCTCTATCAGCTCCTGTTCTATTCCGGAAGCTTTCCCTTCCACATCCACACCATGTACCAGAAATTCGTCGCAATAGCCGGATAGTCTGCCAAGGATCTCCGTTCCAAGCTCTACATTGGTAAATGTCTGCCAGCGGTCAGTTACGATATAATATCTTCCATTCTTTTTCCTGCAGCTCAGATCCAGAACCACATGTTCTTTTCCCACTGCCATACATAATTTTTCCAGATTATCCCAGTAGATTTCACCATTTTTGAATACATAAGAAGTCACGATCACATGGCTTGCTCCTGCCCGGATATATTCCGAAGCATTGTCTGCCGTAATTCCACCTCCGATCTGCAATCCTCCCGGATACGCATGCAATGCCTTTAATGCCTGTTTTTTTGTCTGTCCGTAATATTCCGACGATGCCGGATTCAGGAGAATGACATGTCCCCCTTTCAGTCCGTCTTTTTTATACATTTCCGCAAAATAATCGGCTCCCTGATCTGCCGCGAAATTCTCTTCCGCCTGGTCTCCCTGATCCCGAAGGCTCCCTCCGACAATCTGTTTTACTTTTCCGTTATGTATGTCAATGCATGGTCTGAATTTCATAAATGTTTATCTCCTTTTTGCGTTTTCAACCATTTTACCACACTAAAGTGCAGCCGTCCAGTTTGCCGCGAGTGCCCCGGACAACAACGAAGGATGCCGGAAGGATATTTTTCCTTCACCCCGGCATCCTTGTTTTGTACTTTTTGTCTTACCTTGCAGCAATCAGGTGTCCCTTTTCCTATCTGGTATTATCCGTATCATTTTTTCCTGTATCATTTTTTCCTGTATCATTTTTTCCTGTATCGTTTTTTTCCGTATCGTCCGGATCCAGATCATCTACGATATCATCCACACCGTCTTCTACACCATCTTTCACTTCATTTACTGCGTTATCATCTGCATTATTTGTATTATTTCCACAGCCGGTCAGCCCCGACATTGCTCCTGCACACATTAATATCAGCAGCATTTTTTTCCATTGTTTCATTGTACAATCTTCCTTTCGTATATTTTTCATCTGCCATCAAGTATTACCTGTCATCAGTAATATCTGCATTTTTTGAAAATATATACAAAATCCGTATGCTGCTGATACTGGTATTTTTTTACATTTCTACAGTCTCTCTGCTATCACACCACTTCTGTATGCTGCAAGGAGCACTTCCAGATCTGCGATCTGTTCTTTCAGATGTCTTCCCACATCGGTATCTTCCACTTTTTTACGTTCCAATGTCCGTTTGACTACGGTACTGTCTGAATGTATATCACTTTCCTTCTCAATGGCCGCTTCTGTAGATTCAAACGGCTCATGCGCAGCTAGGATCAGTCCATAAGAATTGTAAATCAATGTATATCCTGCAATACCTGTTTCTTTCTGATACGCTCTCGAAAATCCACCATCGATCACCAGAACTTTTCCGCCGCACTTGATCGGTTTTTCCCCATCTTTGCATTTTACCGGTACATGACCGTTGATAATATGCGCATCTTTATTTTCCAGTCCGAATTCTTTCAGTATATGGCAGATTACCTTTTCATCTTCCAGCAACAGATAATATGGATTTTTCTTCTCTTTATGTGTCTCTTTTTCTGCCAGGAAATAACGTTCGAACGTCGCCATCTTGTCTTTACCGAACAGTGGTGAATTCTCGCTCAGCCAGATATACCACATAATGTCTTTTCCACGTTCTTTTTCCTTGGAATCCATAGCATAGAATCCTTTTCTCACATAACTTTCAAGGACTTCATAGAGACCTTTCCCCTTATATGTATGACCGAAAATCCTCACACTCTTCAGATTTCCATCTTCTTTTAATGGTACACAGCCATGATATAACAGATTTCCATTATACACTTTATATAATCCGCCTTTGTTCAACAGGAAATGCATATGGCTCTGTAATTTTTCACAGTTTTCAAATGCCCGTTCCAGACGCTCCATAATATCCTCTTCTTCTTTGGTAAGTGCATATGGCTTTTTCGGGTCAATTGTCGGGAAATTCGAATCCAGCATTTTATATTCTTTCCCATCCAGTTCAATTGTACCCTTTTCATAGTCAATATGATGCAGGAGATTGCGTTTATCCAGTTTAAATCCCGGATTTTTCTTGATAATCTGCCCTTCTACCTTGAACTGGATCACCGAAATCGCTTTGTGCATCTTCACATCCAGCAGCATCTCACTTGTACTGTAATTCGGACTGCCTTTTAATTTGAAACATTCGCACGGATCATCCCGATATGTATTCATGGCAAATGTTGCCAGCGGAAGCAGATTGATTCCATATCCTTCTTCCAGAATGTCCAGATTTCCATATCTCGCACAGATACGGATCACATTGGCAATACATCCTCTCTGCCCGGCTGCCGCACCCATCCACAGGACATCATGGTTGCCCCACTGGATATCTACCGAATGATAGTCCATCAGCTTGTCCATGATAATATGCGGTCCCGGTCCTCTGTCATAAATA
>ERZ839947.2596-NODE-2596-length-12542-cov-2.612797_pt1 | contig 12542 bp, 10 predicted proteins | sample MGYA00519908_ERZ839947 | MGnify/ENA primary metagenome ERZ839947 (study PRJEB31850, sample SAMEA3708857) | human gut metagenome | biome: human gut; feature: human-associated habitat; material: faeces | place: China | collected 2014 ... | reverse complement strand
ACATTGCGAATGGAAGCGCCCGGTGGATCATCTCACCGGGCGTTTCCATACCGTTCACGGCGCAAACGCAACCGTTCAACCGCGTTGCGGCAATCAGTTTGAAATTATCTTGATGAAGGAAAAAGCTGCTGGTAATCTATAGAACGTCATAGAACGTTTGCATTGTGCAAACGTTGAAGCGAGATGCGATGCAGTCTCGAGTTCTTTGGAGGTATCTATGTCAGATACGAAGGCGAAGAAGACAAACAGACGTTTTAAGTTCAAATTACCGCATGTCTATACGATCATGTTCTTGCTGATCGTTGTCTTTGCGGTCCTGACTTGGATCGTTCCCTCTGGTCAGTATCAGCGCAAGACGATTTCGACAGCGGCGGGCGAGCGTGAAGTCGCCGTTGCCGGAACCTATGAACAGGTCGATAAGAACTACACCGATTCCGAGACCGGTGAGACCATCAATCTGGGCCAGGATATCTTCGCGGTCCTGCAAGCGCCCACCAAGGGTATCCAAGAGGCTGCCGACGTCGTTGCGTTCGTCTTATTGATTGGCGGATCGTTCGCAATCATCACCAAGACCAACGCTTTGAATGCCGGCATGAGCCGTGTGATTAAAAAGCTCAAGAACAAGGACATCCTCATCATTCCCATCACGATGACGTTGCTGTCCATTTGCGGCACTACGTTTGGTATGTCTGAGGAAGCCCTGCCGTTCTATGCCATCTTCATTCCCATCATGATGGGTATCGGTTATGACTCGATGACGGCATTCATCATCTGCTTCCTTGGCCCTAACCTGGGATATTGTGCCTCGACCATCGACCCGTTTAATGTTTTGATCGCCCAAGGCATCATTGGCATCGAGGGCAATCCGCAACTGTGGCTGCGCGCCGTTTCTTGGGTCATCTTCACTGCCGTCGGTATCGCATGGGCCATGCGCTACGCCATGCGCGTCAAGAAAAACCCCGAGTCGTCCATTACGTATGAGGACGATAAGCTCAAGCGTATCGAGTTTTCCGTGACCGATGCCTCCATTGAGGAAGAGTTCACTATCCGTCAGAAGCTCGTGCTTATCGATTTTGCTTGCGGTATGGGCATTATCGTCTGGGGTCTTGTTACCCAGGGCTGGTACATGAATGAGATTTCCGCCGTGTTCCTTGGCATGGGCTTGCTTGCCGGTATCCTGGGCGGTCTTGACCAGCAGACGATCGCTGAGGAGTTCGTTAAGGGTCTCGCCGACTTTGCGTACGCTGCCATCGTTATCGGTATCGCTCGCGGTATTCTGGTCATCGCCGAGGGCGGCATGATCATCGACACCATCCTCCAGGCGCTCGCTACTGCGCTCGCCGGTGCACCCGCCGCCGTCTACACCACGTTTATGTATATCGTCCTTGGCCTGCTCTCTTTGCTGGTTCCCTCGAGTTCTGGCCTGGCGGCGCTCACCATGCCCGTTATGGGCCCCCTGACCGAGCTTATGGGCCTCAATCCCGAGGCAGCCGTTACCGCGCTCCAGTTTGCCAACCAGACCATCAACACCATCAGTCCCGTGGCGGGCATGACGGTCGCTGGCCTTGCCGTGGCTAAGATTTCGTTTGGCCAATGGTGGAAGACCATTTGGAAGTTCTTCATCTTCATGGTCGTCTTTGGCCTGATCGTAACGGCAATCTCTGGCATGCTTCCGGCGTAGGTGGTTGTGATGTCTGATCGTTTGACGGTCCTGACGTCTAAGAGCGTCTTTACCGGTACGGGGGACCTGCCGTTTGAAGGTTTCGTAGCGGTCCGTGGCAATCGAATTGAGGCTGTTGGCGCCAAGTGTGAGGTAGCTTCGTATTTGACCCAAGCGGACGAGGTAGTTGACCTGGGCGACCGCACCGTCATGCCTGGCCTGATCGATGTGCATACCTTCTATACGGGCTGGGCGCTGCGGACGTTGGGGTCTGATCTATCCGGCGTCGCCGATGCCAAAGAGGCCGTGTCGCTCTTGCGTGCATGGAAAGATGATCATCCGGATTGTGCGGCGGCTTTTGGCCACAACATGCCCGAAACGTTGGCATCGGATGCCGAGAACGCAAATACGGCAGCTGTGTTTGACGACTGTTTTGGCGATATCCCTGTCGTCTGCTTTACACCGGGTGCGGAGACCTGCGTTCTCAATGCTGCCGCCAGTGCGCGATACGGCTTCACACCCCAGGCGTGCTATGCCGAGAAGATCTGGCGCATGATGAGCGATTTCCTCGCGCTACCCGAGGTGCGCGCCGGGTATTCGGACTACATGAGCATGCTTAACGAGCGCGGCGTTACCGCCATCAAGGAGATGGCGTTTGATGACTACTACGGCTTTGCCGACGAAATGGCTCGCCGTGAGGAATCTGGTGAGCTGACGGTTCGTGTCTCTATGATGTCGCAGCCGGTGGGTGCCGGTGCAAATCTGGCATATGCCCGCGAGGCGCGAGAGCGCTTCCGGGGACCGTTCGTTCGTTTTTCTGGCTTCAACCGTATGACCGATCGCGGCGTATGGGCGGGGCTTGCCGAGATGATAGACCCCTATGAGGACACGGCGATGCGGGAGCTGCCGGCAAGACGGTTGTCGAAGAGCCCGAGTGGGATCTGATTGAGAACGAGCTGCGCGCAATTGATGCTGACGGCTTCCGATATTCCTTGCATTGCCAGGGCGATGGCGCCGTTCGCCGCACCGTGGCGCTCTATGCCTCGCTGCCTCGAGACGAGCATGGACGGATGCTTCGCCGCCATGCGATTACCGATCTCGAGAACTCTGACCCGACCGATCTTGTCGAGTTTGGCAAGTTAGGCGGAATTTGCGAGGTCTATCCGCAGATTTTGACGCTGGACAGGCGCGAGGACTGCCTGTCGATGATGCGTCGACAAATTGGCGAGACGCGACTTTTGCATAGCTGGAATCGCCGCAGCATGGAAGATTCCGGATGCACAGTGTGCTGTGGCACGGATTTACCGCTGTTGATTCCGAGCTTGGGCGAGTCAATCTACAGCGCGTGCGGCGGATACTTCGACGACGGACTGCCCGTGAATGAGGTCAACGCGCTGACGCTTGTCGAGCTCTTGCGCGCTTGGACTGCCGGGGGCGCGTACGACCTGATGCGCGAAGACGAACTGGGTACGCTTGAGGTCGGCAAGCTTGCCGATATCTGCGTGCTCGATCGGGATGTGTTCGACCTCGATTATCGCGACGCACGCGATCTTTCGGTTGATATGACGATGTCGGACGGACAAATCGTGTTCGATCGAAATAAGGAGGCATAAGATGTCTGAATCCAAACCGACGCTGCGCCGCGAACAGATTGCGGGCATGAATATCCACTACATCATGTGGTCGCTCGATTACTTCCTTGATGTGCAGCAGCGTTTGGGCTTTGAGTCCATTGAGCTGTGGTGTGCGGAGCCGCATGTGACGCTCGACCACACGGGCTACTTTGAGGCTGAGGTCCTGGCGAAAAAGGCTGCAGACCGTGGGCTTAGGTATCGTACTCTGTGCCCCGAGAATGTTGTCTATCCTTGGCAGTACTGCGCACGCAAACCGCTGCATGAACAGCGCAGCCTGGCGTACTTTAAGCACGGCATTGAGCTTGCCGAGGTACTTGGGTGCGACCGTATGTCCGTCAACTCGGGCTGGGGCGACTGGGACGAGGACCGCGAGGAAGCCTGGAAGCGCAGCCGCGAGCACTTGTCCATTCTGGCGGAGTATGCCGGTGAGCACGGTCTGGTGCTTACGATGGAAAGCCTGCGTCCCGAGGAGAGCAACCTTGTAACGACGGTTTCCGATGCGAAGCGCATGATTGACGAGGTCGCGAGCCCGTACTTACAGCCCATGGTTGATACAACCGCGATGGGCGTTGCGGGCGAGACGCTCGAGGACTGGTTTGCCGCCTTTGGTGATGGGGCAATTCACGAGATGCACTTTATCGACGGTGACCCGTATGGCCATCTGGTGTGGGGCGATGGCAAGCACGATATGGACGCCTTCGTCGCCACGCTTAATGCCCATGGTTTCGATGGCATGCTGGGCCAGGAAATCACGGACGGGCGTTACTACGATGACCCGGCGGCGGCAGATGCCAAGAACATGGCCGCATTCGAGAAATATCTGATTGACTAAAACAACTATCGGCCACGCAGCCAACGTCATTGATTGCGGACCAAACAAGAAAGGAACTGGATATGAACGCACACGATCTGATCAAAGAGGCAATTGCCGAGAAGGGCAAGTTCGACAGCGTCTACTGGATTGCTTGCGGTGGCTCCATGATCGATTTGATCCCGGCTCATGAGCTTCTGCAGCGCGAGGCAACCACCTTCACTTCGTATATCTATACGGCTCGCGAGTTTGATATCATGCGCCCGCGCCGCTTGGGTGAGAAATCCCTGGTCATTGCTTGCAGCCACAGTGGCAACACCCCCGAGGTCGTCGAGGGCTGCGAGATTGCCCTTGCTGCCGGCGCTACGGTGATCGCCCAGACCGACAACGCTGGATCCAAGATTGACTCCGGCAAGTGGACCACGTGGGTCTACCCGTGGGGCGAGGGCGTGCCGCAGGCCGAGGTCCCCGCTGGCATTTCGCTGTCGCTTGCGGCCGAGCTGCTCGATCAGCAGGAGGGCTACGCCGATCTTGCCGATATGTATGCCGGTATCGCCGAGATGGATAAGATTCTTCCCCCGGCACGTGAGAAGGTAAATGCCGAGCTAGGTGATCGTTTTGCCAAGCTTTGCCAGGAGCACGAGTTCTTCTACATTCTGGGCAGCGGTCCCAACTTTAGCCAGACCTACGGTTTCGCTATCTGCTCTCTTATGGAGATGCAGTGGCAGCACTGCAGCTACATCCACTCTGCCGAGTACTTCCACGGCCCCTTCGAGGCTACTCAGGATGGCGTTTTTTACTTCCTGCAGATGGGCTCCAGCGAGTGCCGTGCTATGGACGAGCGCGCCCTTGCGTTCCTTAAGACGCATACCGATACGCTGATGGTGCTCGATGCCAAGGAGTACGGTATGGAAGCCGTGCCGGCGAGTGTCCGTGCCTATCTGGACCCGGTGCTGTTCTACGCCATGAACTGCGAGCTGCGTGCTGCACGCGGCAAGGTGTTTGATCACGATCCCGATTTCCGTCGCTATATGGGTGTTGTCGAGTACTAGAAGGGGCAAAGGCCATGGCATTTAACGTTAACGCGCTCGGATTTGGCGACAACGTCGTCGATCGCTACGAGCATATCCACACCATGTATCCCGGCGGCAATGCGGTGAACTTCGCCGTTTATGCCAAGAAATGCGGTGCCGCACGCTCTGCATACATGGGCATTTTTGGCAATGACGCCGCTGCCGAGCATGTCATTGCAAGCCTCGAGGATGAGGGTATCGAGCTTGACAAGTGCGAGCAGATGATTGGCGAGAACGGAGCGGCTCGCGTGACCGTCGTTGACGGTGACCGTGTCTTCCTCGGCTCCAACGAGGGCGGTATCCGTGGCGATGCGCGCTATGTTCTCGATCGCTTTGACCTTTCGTACATGGAGCAGTTCGATGTGGTTCATTCGGGCAACTATTGCTTCACCGAGCGCGAGCTGCCCAAGTTGAAGGCTGCGGGCGTCACGGTCTCTTTTGACTTTTCGGACGACTCCACCGACGAGTACTACGAGCAGATTGCGCCCTATGTCGATTTTGCTTTCTTTAGTGCGGCGGATGCCGCGAGTGAGGACGAGATTCGCGAGCGTCTGGCATGGGTGAAGGGTCTGGGTCCGCGTTTTGTGTCGGCTACGGCGGGCGCCGAGGGCTGCATCGCTTACGACGGCGAGCGTTATTACCGCCAGCTGGCTAAACCGGTAACGGACATGAAGGACACCATGGGGGCGGGCGACTCGTTCCTCACCTCGTTTTTGATGTGCTATCTCGATTCCGCCAAGCGTGGTGAGGGTGGCGCCGAGGCCATCGAGCGCGCGCTCGACTTTGCTGCCGGATTTGCCTCGACCGTGTGCGGCATGGAAGGTTCTTGGGGCCACGGAGCACCAATCGTCGAATAGCTTAAGAAAGCGTACGGCGGTCTGGCTATGAGGCCTTGGACAGCCGATGCAAAACAATAAGCGAAACGCGAAAAGGGGGCTCGCCATGTGGTGGGTCCCCTTTTGAACATTGGAGAAGACCATGGGTATTAAAGCGTGTGCGGCTGGTTTTTGCTGTGCGGACGTCTATCAAAACATCGGCGTGTTCTATCCGACTGGTAATGGCATTGACTGGGGTATCCATCTTGCACGAATGGGCGTTTCGGTATCCGCCGTGTCGGTTGTCGGCAAGGACGAGTACGGAGACAAGATGAGAGAGGCGCTGGCCGCCGAGGGGTTTGATATCTCTCATCTGCGGGTGGAGGATGGCGACACCTCGGTGATGCTCATGGCATTGAAAGACGGCGTCGATCGCGTGCATCTCGAGGCAATCGATGGCGTAATGGAGACATATCGTCCGAATGAAGATGACCGGGCGTTTATCCTAGAGCATGACATCATTCATACCGACCTGTTTGGCAATTGTTTGGACCTCCTGCCCGAGTGGCATGATGCGGGCAAGACGGTGGTTATGGACTTCTCGGTGTTCAGCCAGGATCCCGAATATGCCTGCGAGAATCATTTTCCCTACGTTGACTACGCATTTATGTCGTTTGAAGATGACACTCCGGAGCTGCGGGACTGGGTACGTCACGCGCAGGAATTGGGGCCGCGCGTTGCGGTTGCCACGCTTGGCGAGAAGGGAAGCATTGCCTATGACGGTGAGCGCTTCTATGAGTGCGGGATCGTGCCGGCGGAGAAGGTCGTTAATACCGTGGGTGCCGGCGACTCGTATATCGCCGGGTTTACCAAGGGCGTGATCGATGGCCTTGATATTCCGGCGTGTATGAAGGCAGGCGCTGAGCTGTCGTCCCGAGTGATTGGTTCGTTTGAGCCGTACTAGGGTCAAATGCCTGGAAAGGAGTACGAAATGGTTATCGACATGTTGGTCCATCCTATGCTCTACGGCGAGATCTGTACGCCGGGTGATGAGCCTGATGGATTCGGTTTTTGGTCACGAGAATTTGGTATGGGGCATATGGGCCCCATGGATTGGGATGAGCTTCAAGTCGAGATGGACGTCTGCGATGTGCAGAAGAGCGTGCTCATGCCGCTCGATGTAACCACGGCATGCGGAGGGCACTTTGGCACCAATGACCAGATTGCCATGCTGGTTGCCGCACATCCCGATCGTCTGTGGGGATTTGCGAGCGTAGACCCGCAGGTGAGCGGTGCCGCAGACGAATTGGAGCGCGCCTTTACCGAGTTGGGGGCAAAGGGGCTTTGCCTGCATCCTGCAAAGCAGGGTTTTGCCCCCGATGATGCTGTGGCCGAGCCGCTTTACGAACTGTGCGAGCGCTATAACAAGCCGGTGGTTTTCCATGCCGGTATGTCTTGGGAGCCGGGCGCAGAGCTCTCGCGCAGTAACCCGCTTGCATTTGAGCACACAATCGCAACGCATCCAAATGTGCGTTTTAGTTTGACCCATTTTGGCTGGCCCTGGGTGCGCGAGACCGTGGCGATGCTGCTCAAGTATCCCAACTGCTACGTGGACACCTCTATCACTTACATCGATTCGCCCGAGGAGATGATGCAGCGTCTTTTCACGGTCGATATGGGGCCGCTGTGGTATGAGCGCGCGCTATCGCACCAAGTGATGTTCGCCAGCAATACGCCGCGCTTCCGTGCATTCAAACTCAAGCGGGCGCTCGATACCGTGCCCATGCGCGATGATGCGCGAGAAAGGCTCTACTGGGGCAATGCCCTGCGTTTTCTTGAAGGGGATGAGTGAACATGGTGACGCTCGAGACATTGAGCTATCTATCGACTGCTCCGGACCAGTTCATCGATATTACCGAGGACGTGCACGCTGCCATCGAACGCAGCTCGGTGACCAATGGCTTGGCGGCGATTATTTTGTCGCATACGACCTGCGGAATCGTGGTAAACGAGGGGCTGCCCTGCGTGGAGACGGATCTTATGGAGACGCTTGATCGCATCGCCCCACTCGATGCCCCCTATGCGCATGCACACTTCCTGCCGAGCTACGGAGCCACCGGTAACAACTCCTGTGGGCATATCAAGAGCATGATTTGTGGAAACAGTTGCTTCTTTCCCGTCCAAGATGGCCACATCGTGTGCGGAAGTGCCCAGAACATCTATCTTGCGGAGTTTGACGGTCCGCAGAAGCGAAAAGTGTACGTCGAGGTGCTGGGGGAGTAACGTCCCTGCAATAACCCTATGAAGGAGCACGTTATGTCGTTTCTAACTTCGATGTTCAAGAACGAAAAGCCGGTTATCGGAATGCTGCACCTGCGTCCTCTGCCGGGCGATCCGCTGTATTACCCGGGCGGAAGCGTATCGCAGGTCGTGGAAGCCGCCAAGCGCGATCTCGAGGCGTTGCAGCAGGGCGGTGTCGATGGCATTTTGATTACCAATGAGCTCTCGATGCCCTATGAGCAGCATGTTTCTCCCTCAACCCTTGCATCGATGGGCTATGTAATCGGGGCTCTGTCCCATGATCTGTCGACTCCTTGGGGAGCTGAGGCAATTTACGATGGTGATGCCACAATCGAGCTGTGCGCTGCCGTCGACGCGCAGTTCACGCGCTGCAATTTTTGCGGTGCCTGGGCCGGTGATCTCGGGCTGATTAACCGAGATTTCGCTCACACCATGCGTCGCAAGGCGGCGCTGCGCTTGGACGACCTCAAGCTTTTTCACTTCATCACGAGCGAGGGCGAGGTTTATCTCAACGACCGCACGACCGCGGACATTGCCGATTCACTTCTCTTTAATTGCCTACCGGATGCGATGGTCATCGGCGGTTCGGCTGCCGGTCGTGGCGCTTCGGGCGAGCTTGCCGACGAGGTCCGCGAGCGTGTTGGCGAAGTGCCCGTGGTATGTGGCACCGGTTGTCGCGAAAATACCGTGGCTGACGTATTTGCTCACTACGATGGCGCGTTTGTCGGCACGTGCTTAAAGCGCGACGGAAAGCTGGATGCCCCGATTGATGTTGAGCGAGTGGTTCGTTTTATGGCTGCCGCTCGTACGGCGCGAGGGGAGTAGGCACCTATGGCGCTCTATCTGGGTATTGATATTGGGACAAGCGCCTCTAAAGGCGTTTTAATCGATGATCGATGCAACATCGTTTGCCAAGCCTCTTGTGGACATGAGACGGACAACCCGTGTGATGGATGGTACCAGCATGATGCTGAGGCAGTTTGGTGGGGCGATTTTTGCCGCTTGTCGCGCGAGCTGGTGATGCGATCGGGGGTTAACGCGGCGCAGATCGGATGCGTGGGCCTTTCCGCATTGGGTTGCGACTGTGTGCCGGTCGATACCGAGTGCAACGCGCTGGCGCCCGCGATTTTGTATGGAGTCGATGCACGTTCGAAGCCGCAGATTGACGAGCTCCTTTCCGAATATGGGTCAGGTCGCGCACGCGAACTTTTCGGGCACGATCCCTGCTCATCAGATATTGCTCCTAAGATCTTATGGTTTAAGGAGAATATGCCCGAGGTGCACGAACGTGCCGCGAAGTTCCTGACGGCATCATCGTTTCTATGCGCAAAGATGACGGGGCGTTTTACGGTGGACCGTTACTTGGCGGAGGATTTTCTTCCCCTATACGACCGCTACACTTGGAGGGTTGATGCTCGGGAATGTGCTCGTTTCTGCCGGCCTGACCAGATGGCGGAGGTAATGTCGGCTACCGATATTGCCGGGGCGATTACGCAGCGCGCGGCTGAGGCGACAGGGCTCGCGGCAGGGACACCTGTCTTAGTGGGAACGGGCGACTCTGGTGCCGAGGCCATTTCGACGGGTGTATTTCGTCCCGGCGATATGATGGTTCAGTTGGGGAGCACGGCGTATTTCATCTACCTAGCTGATCATATGGTCGATGATGCCCGCCTGTGGCCAGGGACGTTTATCATTCCCGGAACTTACGGGATCTGCGCGGGGACCAATACGGCGGGTGCACTCACATCGTGGCTGCGCCAAGAGCTGTATCGCGACGCCGTGGAGGCCGAGGGCCACGGTGGCCCCGATGCATATTCGGTCATGGCGCATGATGCCGCCGATGTGGCGCCGGGTGCCGATGGGCTCCTGTGCCTGCCGTACTTTGCGGGGGAGCGTACTCCGCTCAACGATCCCGAGGCACGTGGCGTCTTCTTTGGCCTGACCGGAAGGCATACGCGAGCCCATATGGTTCGCGCCGCCTTGGAAGGCGTCGCGTATACCGTTGCATCCCATGTCGACATTATCGAGCGAGAGCATGGACTGCCAATTGGGCGCATTATGCTTGTCGGAGGTGGAACCAAGAATCCAGTTTGGATGCAGGCTATCGCCGACGTATGCGGGCGCGAGGTCTCGGTTGCCAAGGTTACGGTGGGCGCATGCTTCGGTGATGCCATCATGGCAGCTCTCGCAGGTGGCGCCTATGCATCATGGGATGAACTCGCCCAAGTCCTTGGCGTTGCACAAACAATCGTGCCCGATATGGATGCCCACGAGCTATATGCGTCGCGTCGTCATATCTTTGACGAATTGTATGCACGCAACCGTGATCTCATGCACGAATTGGTGTAATGCTGCCGAATTGTACTGCCTGCCAATAGGGACTGCGTTGTGCGATTCGCATGTCCCTTGGCATTTTTGCCCACAGGGGTTAGCGAAGGTCAAAAACAGAGTGCGCATTTGCTAAAACTACCGACTCGATGCGCTTTGCGTCACAGTTTTTGAGTGAGGCAATGTGCATCGAGGTCCTTGCGAGCGATCTGATGAGCGATTGCACACTTGTTTCTGTGTTTGGCTCGGCCGGCGCATCGGTCTCGAGCAGTAGACGGTCGAGTGGAATCTGTCGGGCATATTCGCGACCGCGCTTGGTGGCGAGCATACGCTCGTTCACGGAAAAATAGCAGCCTGCGTTTCGCGCACGGACGAACTCGTTCGAGGTACCGCTAAACCAGTGAAAGATGACGGCGGGGGAGTTGGGGCTTGGGGTGAGCAATCCATATGACTCAAGGGCGTCCAGTACGGTTCCTGCCGAACGAACAGCGTGAATTGATATCACGCGCCCGGCAAGAGGGTGCTGCACGAGTGCATCGCAGAGCCGGTCAAATGCCTGTACTTGTAGCGGCTCGCTTCCGGAAAAACGAGCGGAAAAGTCGAGCCCGACCTCGCCGATCAAGCGTTCTTGTGCAGCGACTTCGCAAAGCAGATTGATTTCAGCGTTGCCACATCGTCCGTCGGCGAGCCACCAGGGATGGAGGCCGATGCCGGCAAAGATATTTGAACGGCCGCAGGCGCGCTTCTTGGCGCGTGCAAAGTCGTGCGGATCGACGCCGCAGTCAAATAGAATCAGGCCCAGCGCCGTTGCCTCATCGGCAACGGCGTCCGGGTGAGCCATTAGATCAAGATGGCAGTGTGCATCAAATAACCGGGGCTCCATCTCGGCGCGCTCCGCTAGTCTAGGCGCTGGCCATCGGCGCGCACGCGCTCGGTGCCGCGGCCACTGATCTGACGGATAACCTCGCCGGCGATCATCTGGCCCATGATGGGCGGCATAAAGCTGGCGGTTCCCAGCTCGGTGCGCTCGTGGATGTTGGAAGGATCGCGGGGCTGTGTCTTAACCGATTCCTCGCAGCTAAACAGTACGTGTAGGCTCTTGATTCCGCGCTTCTTACATTCTTTGCGCATAATGCGGCTCATGGGGTCACGTACCGTATCGAAGATGTCGGCAAAGCGGAGGCACTCGGGATGGAGTTTGTTGGCCCCGCCCATGGAGCTAACCAAACGGATGTCATGGTCCTGAGCATATTTGGCAATGGTGAGCTTGGCCGAGATGGTGTCGATGGCGTCGACGACGTAGTCGAGCTTGCCGCCCGTCTGCTCCAAAACGCTCGCGAAGAAATCATCGATGTTGTCGCTCAGCAGGTATTCGGTACGTTTGATAACGGTGGCGGCAGGATTGATATCGTGGATCATGGCTTCCATCACGTCAACCTTGCGCTTGCCGACGGTGCTATGAAAGGCGATGGCCTGGCGATTGATATTGCTGGGCGCGATGATGTCCTTGTCCAGAATGACGAAATGACCGATGCCGCCGCGGGCGAGTGCCTCGCAGCAGTTGGAGCCCACGCCTCCGCAGCCGAGCACCAACACCGTAGCATCGGCGAGCTTATCGAGTGCCTCGCGGCCCATGATGATCTCGAGCTTGGTGTCGCGTGTCTCGATGGCGGCTGCGGCAGTGGTTTCGGTCATAAATATCCTCCGATGGGGAAGCAGGTCGTGTTTTAGCTATCGCCATTATAGGTATTATTACGATTCCATTTGAACCCTTGGGGTTTGTTGAAATGGGATCGGGATTCGCATAAGATAAAGCAAATGGCACCCGTTGCAGCGGGTTGGCCAACTCCCAAACACGTTTGTAGCGTGAGAAGTGGCCGTCTTCGCTTACGCGGGGGCGGCTATTTCATTCGGCCGATA
>ERZ839947.2594-NODE-2594-length-12549-cov-3.027453_pt1 | contig 12549 bp, 3 predicted proteins | sample MGYA00519908_ERZ839947 | MGnify/ENA primary metagenome ERZ839947 (study PRJEB31850, sample SAMEA3708857) | human gut metagenome | biome: human gut; feature: human-associated habitat; material: faeces | place: China | collected 2014 ... | reverse complement strand
TTAACAAAATATTGCTTTGTATAAGTTGCATAAAAAAAGAGAAATAAAAGTGTTTTCTTTAGTGCATTTTGTTGTTTGGAAGGTGGAAATATGGTAAAATATAAGTCAATCAAAGAGTGGAACTTTGAGATGAAAAAACGTTAATCGAAAGGAGAAAGATTATATGAGAAAGTTTAAAGGACTAAAAAAAGCAACAGCTATTACTTGTGCATTGTCTATGGTCGTAGCTGGCTTGCCAATGAGTTCACCGGTTTTTGCAGCAACAGATGAGCAGAAGGCTATGGTGGCAGATGCAACAAAGAACCTTGCATTAAGTAAGACTACAAGCTTATTTCCAGAATGTGCAGAAGGGGCTCAAGCAAACTTAAATGATGGAAAGTTAAAAGCAGATGTAACAGGAGATGCACATTGTGCATTAAGTAAGAAAGGATGGGGCTATACTGGTGAAAGTTATGCAGTAATAGATTTAGGTGATTATTATGATGCATCAACTATTGAACAGGTATTAGTACAGTATAAAGATGCTGCTGACAATGACACTTGTATTACAAGAGGTTATGAAATTCAGTTCTCATCTGATAATGCTACTTGGAATACTGTTGCAAGTGCAGGAGAAGATGTGGCATTTGATGAAGATAATTGTACAGTAGATGATATTGAAGCAACAGGCGCTGTTAGATATGTTAGAGCATATTATCCAACAACTGCAACTTATGGAATACAGATTACAGAAATTGCAGTTTTAGATACAAATGGGGACGCAAAAACAGTAGAGGTTTCACATTGTGAAAATGCAGCAGGTGTTACTGTTAAATCAGAAGATTACAATCAGATTACATACAACATAACTGCAGGAGAAAATCAGGCAGATTATAAGTATATGGTATATGATGGCAATGTACTTGTAGGTAATCAGGTTGAAGCAGGAAAGGACTATAAGATAGATGGTGTTTCAGCAGGAATTCACAAACTTAAAGTTGTTTCTTCGTATAATGGAACAACATCAGAAGGAATTGATAGTGAAGAAGTTACTGTAAAAGATGCTTCTGAATTATACACATCACCTAGAAATATTGTAAACAAGAACAATAATGCAGATGTTTCAATAACAGATATAAGTTCATATTATAGCGATGATTATGCTGAATCAGCAGTTAATATGATTGATGGTTTGTTAACAGCAGGAGAAGAAAAAAATGTTGCATTTAGAACTGGAAAAACATCACCACAAAGTTTTGTTATTGATTTAGGAAGAGAATATAAGACAGCTGAATTAGACAGATTTATGATTGCATATACTAATCCAAGAACATATGCAAAGAAATATTCTATTGAGTTATCAGATGATGGCGCAGAGTATAAAGAGGTTGCATCAGGAGATTCATTAATTTGTGGAACAGATGGTGTTCAACCGGCTTATAGCAATGCTGTTAAGTTAGATAAATTATCAAATTATGAAGCGGAAAATGTAAGATATGTAAAAGTAACACTTTCAGAAGGAGCAGTTAATTACGGCTATGTTATCAATGAAATTGCAATCGTAGCAAATACGGATACTCCTACATATACCACAACAGTTGATATTGATGCACCAGCAGATTTGAAAGCAGAATCAACTAAATACGGTGTTATAGATTATGAAATCGTGGCAGGCGAAGGTCAGGAAGATTATGAATACAATGTTTACGTAGATGGTAAACTTGCAGCAGAGAAAGTAAAAGCTGGAAAAGGTCAGTTAACAGGAGTTGCAGACGGTACTCATAATATTAGTGTTAAGACTGTAAAAGATGGCTCATTATCAAAAGCAGTTACAAAAACAGTTGTAGTTCCACTTGATATTGTAGAAGATGGCACAAACTTAGTAAATGAAAATACTAAATGGACTCTTAACAATGAATCAGACAATTGGTCAGATAATCCATGTGGAACAGGAACATCACTAGCAACAGGAAGTGTTGTTGCCGGAGGAAACTGGTATTCATTAATGGCGCATACAACACTTGTCTTTGAACAGGGAAAAGTATATACAGTTAAGTTTACAATCAAATCAAATGTTAAGAAACAGTTCTTAGTTGCAACAAATACAAACGGAGAAAAATTCTTAGCAAGTTCAGCAACAGCTACTTGGACAGGAAATGATGAAATAGGTTACACATGTGACTATTCAGCAGGGTTTGAATGGACAGCAGCAACATCAAAACAGAATTTTATGGTAGCATTAGGTCAGTTGACAGCTGAAAAGGATAAGGATAGAGGAATTACAGAAGATGACTCTATTGCAGCAGGAGACAGCATCAATGTATCAGTTACGGATATAAGTGTTGTTGGTAAGACAAAGCAGGTTGAATCTTCAGATACAACAACATCAACAACAACACCAAGTGCAACAACAAATCCAAGTGTAACAACACCAGATGCATCATCAGCAGACGTTACACAGCCAGACGTATCATCAGCAGATGTTACATCACCGGATGCATCATCAGCAGATGTATCAACACCGGATGTATCAACACCAGATGTATCAACACCAGATGTATCAACACCAGATGTATCAACACCAGATGCATCAACACCAGATGCATCAACACCAGATGCATCAACACCAGACACATCAATTTCAGATGAAACAACAACACCTAAGGTAACAACAGCTAAGCCAACAGTTAAACCAACAACAGCTAAACCAACTACAAAGAAGGTTTCACTTAAGCAGACAAAGGTTACAAAGAAAGTAACAAAGAAGCTTAACTCAAAGAAGGTTAAATTAACATTCAAGAAGGTTAAAGGCGCTAAGAAATATACAATTCAGGTTTCAACAAGCAAGAAGTTCAAGAAGGTTCTTTACAAGAAGACAGTTAAGAAGACAAAAGTTACTCTTTCAAGTAAGAAACTTAAAGGCAAGAAGAAATTATACATTAGAGTAAAGGCAGTTGGAGCTAAGAAGTGGTCTAAGCCGGTTAAGATTAAAGTTAAAAAGTAGTTAAATTAATAAAAACATTTTTAAGAGGATAGTAGTAATGCTATCCTCTTTTTTGCAAATTGCCCCTATTAATTAATAGGAATCAATGCTATAATCGTAAAGTATCGTTTGCCAAAAAATGTATAAAAATGGGCTAAAAATACGAAAATGACAAATGAAAACATTTAACAAAGAGGAGGGAAAACACATGTTAAAAAAAGCAGTTAAGAAATTTTTATCTGTGGTGCTTGCAACAGCAATGGTAGTGAGCAGTATAACTGTTTACGGTGCAAGTGTTAAAGTACCGGAAGACAGAGTGCTAACATCTGTAAAAGAATACAGTATAGCACCTGGTATTAAGGAAAAACACATTACAACAGTAGATAAGGATGGAAATAATCAGGTTCAGGCCTATATGGCAGAAGTAGATTTGAAAACACCTAGTGCTGGAATGATGGCTGGTTATAAGGACTATGATAAGACTGGTAAATGGGGCATGCAGACAGTTCGAGATCAGGTAAAAGCAGCAGAAAAAGAAACAGGAAAAACAATCGTAGCAGCAATTAATGGTGATTATTTTGACCTGGGAACAGGTCAGCCATGGGGTTCATTAGTTATGGGAGGAAACATTGTTCAGTCTCAGAACGAGCATCCATACTTTGCAATAATGAAAGATGGAACAGCTGATTGTAGAGAAGCATATGAACCTTTAGATAATGTAGTTGAAGCTATCGGTTCACCATTCTTTTTAGTAAAAGATGGAAAGGCATTAGAAGAATTAGCATCCGATCCATACACAAGCCCAAGATGTGCAGTAGGTATAAAGGCAGACGGTTCAGTTATTATATATGAAGCAGATGGTAGACAGGCACCAAAGTCATGTGGTCAGTCACTTTATGAAACTGCTAAACAAATGGCAGCTATGGGATGCGTTGAAGCATTATACTTAGATGGTGGTGGTTCAGCAACATTTGCATCAAGAACAGAAGGAACAGATTCATTAGAAGTAAAGAATAGCCCATCTGATGGAACAGAAAGAAAAGTTTCTTCATCATTATTCATTTATTCAGATGCAAAGGCAGATGGTGAATTTGATCATGCAACAATCTCACCTTTAGAGGAAGTATATACACCAGGTTCAACTGTACAGTTTGAAGCAACAGGTGTTGACAGTGCAGGTGGCAAGGCAGATTTACCTAAAGATGCAACTTTTGTATTAAAAGATGATAGCTTTGGTACAATTGATGGAACAACAGGTCAATTTGTTTCTAATGGAACAGAAGGAACTGTAGAAGTACAGTTAAAGTCAGGAGATAAAGTTGTTGGTAGCACAACAATTGAAGTAAGAAAACCTGACAGCATTACATTCGTAAATGATGAATTAAACCTTGGTTTTGAAGAAGAAACAGATTTAGGTTTAACTGTTAAGTGGAACAACAGACAGGTTAATTATGCAGATGGTGATTTTATTTGGACAACTGAAAATGTAACAGATGCCAACAAACAGCCTAGTGATTCATCAATTGGTACATTTAAGGATAATAAATTTACATCATCAGACGGAAATACTTTATATGGAACTATCAGATGTAAGTACAAAGATAGCGACATCCAGGCAACAATTAATGTTGTTGTAGGATTACAGCCAACAGTTGTATATGACTTTGAAGACCATACAATGGAAGATGGAACAGTAATTCCTGCAGCAGACTGGTATTCAACAGCTGCAGACAAGAAAGAACCAAACGCCGGATTTAAGACAATGAATTATGGCAGAGGTGGTAACGAGTCTACAGAAGTTGTTGATATTGCAAGTGGTGAGCCTGTAAGATTTGGTAATCATTCGCTTAAATTAAACTATGACTTCTCACAGTGTGGAGCTGTTACAGAAGGTGCATGCGTAGGTCTTGAAAATCCATCAGGAGACATACCTGGAACACCAACAGGAATTGGTATGTATGTATATGCACCGGAAGGAATACCAAACTTCTGGTTGAGAATTCAGCTATATGATGCTAACGGAACAGTTCTTAACTTGAACTTTACAGAAGAAGCAAATTTGGATGAACATAAACTTGGTGGTTTCGATTGGACAGGTTGGAAATATGTAGAAGCCAGTTTAAAGGATTATCAGGCACCATACAAATTCATTGGAAACAATATGATTAGACTTATGTTCGTAAACGGAACAGGTATGGGTCTATACGACAAGGATGGAAATAAAATTCAGCCAAGCGACCGTAAGGGAGCAATCTATATTGACAACATCCAGTTTGTATATGGAGCGAATACTGATGATATAGACAACCCAAGTATTGATACAATTTCAGCCAACGGAACTGAATTAAATGATGATGCAGTGCTTGACACAAACAATGTAACATTCACAGCAAGAGCATCAGACTTACAAAACAAATACACATCAGGTGTAGATTTTACAACAGCAAACGTATGGTTAGATGGTGTTAATCTTACAAATGGCGGTAGTATGCATACTGACGTAAGTAAGGATGAAATCTCATTAAATAACCAGAAACTTGCAAACGGAAAGCATACTATCAAATTCTCTGTCAGAGATAAGTTCGGTAACGAAGCGTCAAAGACAAAGACTTTTGAAGTGAAAAATAAAGATGACAATACAGTTACAATTAATGCTGCTTCACAGGGAGAAGCAAATATTGGTGACGAGGCGAACATCGCCTTTACAGCAAGTGATGCAAGTAAAGTTAATGAATTAACAGCAACAGTTAAATTAGCAAAAGGTTATTCTGATTATTCAGTAAGTTATGCTGAAGGCTTTGAACAGGCAAAAGAACCTGAATATAACAAAGCAAACAATCAGGTAACAATCTATGCTAAGAAAAAAGCAAGTGAAACAAGTAATCAGATTGCAACTTATGCAGATACAGTAAACGAAGACTCAAATAAGATTGCAACATTATCTGTAAAGATTCCATTAGATGTAAGCGCTGGAAGCAAATTCTCATATTCAATTCCTAGCGCAACATATAAGATTGCAGCAGGTGACGGAGAAGAAACATATACATTTGTTCAGGATACAGAATATACAGATATCGGTGATTACTACACAATTTCTTTCAGTGACTTAATTGAAGGAATGGACATTACAATGTCAGTTAAAGACAGCAAGACAGGCAAAAAGGCAAAGGGCGTATCTGTTTACACAGAAGATGGTGAACTTATTGGAAAGACAGACTTAAGAGGAAATCTTACAACAACAAGATTCAATGAAGCACAGGCAATTTCAGTTTATGCTCAGGATGACAATGGACATCGTTCATTTATTACCAAGGCACAGACATACGCTACAGCCGGTAATGAAGATGGTACACCAACATTTGTTAAGGTTAACGCTGTAAAAGATTCAACATCTATGAAGAATATCACTTGGGTTTCAAAACCGGGCGTAAGTGAAGACACACCTGTTGTTTTATATGCTAAGAAGAGTGATTATGAAAAAGATGGAGATGCTGCATTCAAGAAGGTTGAAGGCAAGTGCAAACTTACATCTCTTTCTGGATATTCAGATGTAAAAGAAAATAGAATTATCTATGCTAACTCAGCAGAAATTAGCAATTTAGATGCTGATACAACTTACATATACAAAGTTGGAGACGGAGATTTATGGTCTAAGGAATATGAATTTACAACTGCTTACAAGAATGAAGATACTAAGTTCTTCTTAGTTGGTGATACACAGGCAGAGGATACAACAATTATTTCTAAGATTACAGATATGATTTCAAAAGAACACTATGATTTTGGTGTCCAAACAGGTGACTTTGTAGATGATCCTACAAAGTACAATTACTGGGATAATATTTTAACAGCCTTTGATGGGGATGTGTTCAAGGGTGTTGATATGATTCACGTAACAGGTAACCATGAATTAGCAGGTGATCCTGATTCAACAATTGCAAAGAATATGTTCAATATTGAAAGTGAACATCACTATTCAGTAACTTATGGAAATGTATACGTTGCAGTTATTGGATACACAGCTTCAAAGAATCAGACAATTGAAGATGCAAAATGGTTAGTAGAAGATGCAGCAAAGAGCAATGCAAAATGGAAAGTTGTTGTGTCACATCAGCCACCTTATGGAACAAATGAAACAACACATGACTGCGAAAACGTACATAAGTATATTTCAGAAGCATGTGACGAAGCAGGTATTGATTTTATGTTCTCAGGACATGATCATGCTTATGCAAGAACAAATCCATTAAAGGCAGGCACAAGAGACACAGAAAACGGAACAGTATATTATGTATGTGGTTCAACAGGTGAAAAATCATATCCTGCAACAAATGTAAGAGGTTATGATTTCGCTAAATTTGGAAACACAGACTACGACGGAATTTATTTCTCAGTTGATGCAAATGCATCAGAATTTAAAGTTGATGTATATGATCAGGATGGAAATTTATTAGACACATATACAAAGTCAAAAGGTGAATGTGCAAATGGAATCCATGATTATGTATATCAGGGAGATGGACATTTAATATGTAAGAAGTGTGATGGCTCAAGAAAAGTTGACGGTTACACAGGTATTGCAACTAATAAGGGCAATGGTCTTCCAATGTTCTTTGCAAATGGAAATCTTGATAAGAACAGATGGGAAACAAATGACAATGACAACTACTATGTAGGAGAAGACGGAGTAGCAGTTACAGGCAAGAATACAATTGACGGAAAAGAATATACTTTTGATGAAAATGGTAAGTTTGTAAGAGGCTCATTTGTTGAAGAAGTTGTTAAGGATAAGAAAGGCAAAGATGTTACTATTACAAGATACTACACAGCAGGTGGTAGCTATGCATTAATGTGGCAGGAAATTGACGGAAATCTCTATTACTTCCAGAACAGCGGTAAAGAAATGGGTCGTATGTTATCAGGCGGTCAGTGGATTATCACAACAAGAGGTAAGAATACAAAGAGAACTTACACATTTGCTAAAGACGGTAAGCTTACAGTAGGTGCTTTTGAAAATGAACTTGATTCAGATGGAAATGTTAAGGGTACAAGATATTACTGGGGTGAAAATTATGTAACAGGTGAAGTAGAAATTAAGGGCAAGATGTACAAGTTTGATGAAAACGGCTACATGGTAAAAGAGCCTGAAACTACAACTGATACAACAACAGAACCAGCAACAACAGAACCTACTACAACAACAGAAAAGCCGACTACACCGGCAACTACAACACAGAAACCAACAACACAGAAACCAACAAATGTAGTTACAACACAGAAACTTGGTAAGGCAAGTGTTGCTAAGAAATCAGCTAAGAGAGTTTCTAAGAAGAAAATCTCATTAATGGTTAAGAAGGTTAATAAGGCTAATGGATATCAGGTAAGAGTTTACAAAACAAAGAAAAATGCTAATAACAACAAGAAAGCGTTAGTAACTTATACAAAGAAAGTTGTAAAAGCTAATAAGAACGCGGTAACAATTAAAGTAACTTCTAAGAAGTTTAAGAATAAGAAAACTTTATATGCAAGAGTAAGAGCATTTAGAAAAGTTGGTAAGAATACATCTTATGGAAAATGGTCAAAACCTGTTAAGATTAAAAACAAATAAGAATAGGAGCAGATAATGTACAGAAAAATAGTTAAGAAAATTATTTCTTGTACAACAGTTTGCACTTTAATTTTAGGTATGAGCAGTGTCAATTTCGACACTGCTTATGCTGAAAATAGGAGTGGATCCGATGTTAGTACAGTAGCTGAAAAAAATACTGAAGACACAAAAGAAAATTTGGCAGGAAATACATCAAAAGACGATTACGATGTGACAAAAAGTGGTTTGCCTGTTGTATACATTAACACAGAAGACAATGCAGAAATTGCATCTAAGGAAAACTACATTGATGCTAATTTAAAAATTCAGGATGCAGGAACAGATGGAACAGACGGAAAAGTAGAATATGATGGGGTTACAAAAGTAAAAGGTCATGGAAATTCTACATGGAGATGGTTTCCAAAAAAAGCATATAAATTAAAATTAGATAAGAAAACAAGCCTATTTGGAATGGGCAAAAATAAACATTGGTTATTACTTGCCAATTATATAGATGAAACTCAGATGAGAAATGCGCTTTCATCAAAGATAGGTAAAACACTTGGTGTAACAGCCATGGATACTGTTTGGGTTGAGGTGGTTCTTAATGGAAAAAACCTTGGAACTTACCAATTATGTGAACAGGTAAGAATATCAAAAGACAGAGCAGATACTTATGACTGGGAAGACACTGCAGGAACAATTGCAGAAAAAATCGCCAAGAAAAATAATTTGTCTAGTAAGGAAGAAAAGGCACTTTCAACACAAATGGAAGAAGACCTTAACTGGATGACAACTAAAACAGTTACATACAATGACGTTACATACAATATTGATGACTACTATGAAATTCCAAACGCTAACGGTGGATTCTTAATGGAAATTGACAACAATGCTGATGAGGCATCCTTGTTTTATACAGACAAGAAACAGTGTGTTATGTTTAAAAATCCGGAATTTATTAAAACAAACGAAACTGTCTTTAATAGCATTAAGACATATATGCAGAATTTTGAAAATGCCACATATAGCACAGACGGTTGTATTGACATAGACGGTGTAAAAACATCTTATACACAGTTATGTAATTTCGATTCTCTTGTAGCTTTTTGGTTTGCTTCTGAAATTCAGGTAAATGAATTTGGCGGAAGAAGTACATACGTTACAAAGGAAATAGATGGCGGTTTAACTTTTGGTCCTATTTGGGATTATGATTTCAGTTCAGGCTCTGTTGCACCTTTCGGAGCACAGGGAATTGAACGTTGGACTGCAAAGGACAGAACATGGTTCTCACAGTATGTAAAAGATCCTTACTTTGTTATAAAAGCAAGAGAACTTTACATGAAAAATAGAGATTTCTTAAATAATATTTATGCTGATGGAGGCTTACTTGACGGATGGCATGACACATTAAAAACATCAGCGACACATAATGAAAGTATGTGGTTCTATTCAAAAGGTTTTGAAGGAGATTTTGCAACTTTAAAACAGTGGATGAAGAAGAGACTTACATGGATTAATGAACAGTTTGGAACAGACGCCTCAGCAATGAAATCATTTGGTGCACCTGTAAGCAATGATATAACTGTTTCAATGACAGAAAATAATGGCACAAATAGCAACTATGGAAGCGGAGTTGCTAACAATTCAGGGGCAAATGACTCTGGAAGTGATATTAATGAAACAAGCAAAGTTGTAACAAACAGCGACAACGCATTTCATGTAAGCACCAATACAGATAAGGTTACATTGAATTTTAAGTCAGATAACAAGGCTGATACTTCATTTAACTACTACATTAACGGAAAATACATTGATAATGTAAAATCTGAGAACAATGAAGTAGTAATAACAATTCCTGCAGAATTATTAACTAATAAAGATTCAAAGAACGTCGTTACAGTATGGGCAAAGGATGCAAATGGTAACCTTACAAGAATGAACTATGCTACTGTAAACTTTACAGATAAGCAAAGTCATACAGTAACATTCGAGGATGAAAAAGGAATTGAAACAACAGAAGTTTTAGATGGCGACACTGTTTACATGGACTATCCAAAATCATATTCAGCTAATAGAATTTTTGTAGGCTGGACTGATGGAACAACAACTTATGACAAAGAATCACGCGTAGTTGTAAAAGAAGACATTGAACTAGCACCTGTCTGGGAACAGTGTGCAGATGGAGGTTTGGAACATACATGGAAAGAAGAAGTACCTGAAGGTGATGACTTTGAATGTAGTACATGTGGAAAAACTAAATTAGACAAAAACACATACAAGGACATAACAAAGATTTACTGTAATTTAAGCTTAAGATACTCTAATAGTTATACAGGTGGAGAAACAATACCAACAATTGATGTATACTATGATAATAAGAAATTAACAAAAGATGTTGATTATACAATCTCATTTAGAAATGACGTCAATGTAGGTTACGCTACATACACAATCAAGGGTATTAAGAAAAATGGCTTCAAAGGAACAGCGGAAATGTCATACAGAATAATACCAAGAGCCATTTATGCGTGTGTTTCTTATAATATTTTAGGGACTTATGAATATACAGGAAAGCCAATAGAGGCTAAGAATTATTCTGTAAGATTAATTAACAATGAACTAAACTATAATTGCCTATTAACTGAAGGAGTAGACTACACAGTAACATATCAAAATAATGTTGAAGTAGGTGAAGGAACAGCTATCCTTACAGGATTTGGTAACTTTAATAATACAAAGAATGTAAAAATGACTATAATTCCGGCAAAGGTAAAAGCTTTTGCAGGCAAAGCAAACGGCAAAAATGTAACATTGTCATGGAATAAGTCAGAAGAAGTAAATGGCTACAAGGTTTACAGAAGAACAACTTCTACAGAAGAATGGACAAAAATCGCTAATGTGAAAGATACATCTTATGTAGATTCAGATGTAAAAGAAGGCAAAACATATAGTTATGCAATTGAAGGCTACACTGTAAAAGACGACAAAACTTATGTAGGTAAGAAGGTTGAAATTGAAGTTAAGAATACTCAGGAAACAACAACTGAACCATCAACAACATGTAAAAAGCCTACAACAACAGCTAAGCCAACAACATCAAAGAACACAAGCAAACTTGCTAAGACAAAGCTTATAACTACAAGTAAAAAGAATAATTCTAAAAAGATTAGTATAAGTTTCAAAAAGGTTAAGGGAGCAAAGAAATATACAGTACAGATTTCTGCAACAAAGAATTTTAAAAAAGTTCTTGTTAAGAAAACAGTGAAGAAAACAAAAGTTTCAATAACAAGCTCAAAAGTTAAAAAGAAAAAGGTATTGTATGTAAGAGTAAAAGCTGTAGGCGCAGCTAAATGGTCCAAGCCAAAGAAAGTTAGAATTAAAAAATAAATACTTATTTTACTAAAATAAAAAATCAAACTGCAATATATTTGTCCGAGGAAGAAAACTCGATGTATTGTCAGTTTGATTTTTTTGTGCTATTTGCAATATAGTGAGTGACTTTTAGCTTTGTTATGTAATAAAAATTAATAAAAAAAACGTTTTTTATACCAAGAATATAAAAAATATACAGTGAATAGTGCAATTTGCGTAAAAATAATAACAAAAAATATAAAATCGTATGAAGACAAATATCCATTTTACAGGTGGAAAACTATTTTGACTTCAAATGAAATTAGTCAGACTATTAGTACCACATATAGAAAGAATCTGGGAAAAATAGAAAAGATTGAAATTTTAGAAAGAGGAACTGGAGGTATAGCATCACAAATTTTAGTTAATGGAAACAAAGGAAAAATAATTATAAAAGGACAAAGTGATATTAGAAAGAATATATATTATTATGGTATGAAAATAAAATTAAATGGTGGAAGTGAAGTTAATAATATATCAATGCTACCAAGTGCGTTTATTTATATAGAAAAAGCCGGAAATAATTACATAATTTGGGGTGGTGGATTTGGTCATGGTAGTGGTATGAGTCAAAATGCTGCCATTG
>ERZ839947.2593-NODE-2593-length-12555-cov-4.403280_pt1 | contig 12555 bp, 14 predicted proteins | sample MGYA00519908_ERZ839947 | MGnify/ENA primary metagenome ERZ839947 (study PRJEB31850, sample SAMEA3708857) | human gut metagenome | biome: human gut; feature: human-associated habitat; material: faeces | place: China | collected 2014 ... | reverse complement strand
GCAGGCGGTGTACCGTTTAATGCCTGTGAATTCCAGAGCAAGGGAGATATTATCACCGATCTTCATGAAGATATGGCTGCGGATGGTGCAACTGCATAAGTGCAACATAGAAGTGTTAAGTAGAAGTTCTATATAATCTGGTGTGCCAGACACCAGATTTTACAGAACTTAGAAATTCCAATGTATTTCAATCGGGACATTTCTTGTCCCTGGAATCCGTTTTCCTACTAATATATAATCAATTAGAGTTTCAACGGTTTCTCTGTCTAAATGTTCAAGATTTGTGTATTGCTCAATAAGCTGGCGGCGATTATCGCCTGTCTGGATTTTTCTCTCAATTACATCAAGCTGTTTTTGCGTTTCAATCACCAGCTTTTCAAGCCGTTCTCTGTCATTTGTGAAGTCTTTTGACAAATTCAGGAAATCATTTTCGGAAAGAATCCCTTTTACTTTATCAAGATAAAGTTCTCTGATTACCTTTGCGTCTTCTTCAATCTTTTTTTGATAAGTAGCAAGTTGTGTTTCTAAAGCAGTTTTTTTCTCCTTTACGTTGGAGTGAAATTCCACGTTCTGTTCCAATTCATCTTTATCAAGATATTCTTGTGATAACTTGTTCAGTTCAGAAATAACTGCCTGCTCCAACTTCTTCACAGAAATAAATGAGCCTATGCAAGCGTCCTTTGCAACATGGCGATTTGAACATTGTAAATAATGTCTTCCATCTGTCTGCTTATTAGAACGCATGGTATAGCCACAGTTCATGCAGCGAGCTTTTCTGGCAAACAGCCCTATGGTTCCTACTGTAAATGGTTTTGCTTTTTCAGCTACCATAGATTGTACTCTATCCCAAAGTTCACGGTCAATAATCGGTTCGTGTGTTCCCTCTACTCTGTACCATTCCTCTTTAGGTCTGGGCTTATTTTGTTTTGTCTTATACGAAACACTGCCGTATTTTCCTTGAACCATATTTCCGATATAAATTTCATTTGTCAGCATATCGGAAATAGCAAAATATTTCCATAAGGTACTATTTTTTCTGGTAGGCTGCTTATAGCGTAAACCATGAAGCCGTTTATATTCCGTAGGGTTTGGAATCCCACGGTCATTCAGCATACGGGCAATCGCTGTTTTGCCATATCCCTGTGAAAATAAAGTAAAAACTTCTCTGACAACAGCAGCAGCTTCTTCGTCAATAATCAGGTGTCCCTTTTGTTCGGGGTCTTTTTTATAACCATAAAGAGCAAATGCACCAATATGAAATCCATTCTTCCGGCGGTCAGTCAATACGCTGCGGATGTTTTCTGACATATCCTCTAAATACCACTCATTAACCAGACCATTGATTTGTCTTGATTTTTTGTTTCCTTTATTAGCGGTATCTGCATTATCTACAATACTGATAAAACGAATCCCCCAAATAGGAAACAATCCATGTATGTATTTTTCCACCAACTCTAACTCTCTGGTAAATCTGGATTGTGTTTTACAGAGGATAATATCAAATTTTCGGTGTTCAGCGTCATTTAACAGTTTGTTAAATTCTGGTCTTCGTCTATCTGAACCAGTATAATCGTCATCACTGTATATATTGTAGACTTCCCAACCTTGTTCCAATACATATTGAATCAGCATGGATTTTTGATTTTGAATACTGTTACTATCATCAGTTTCATGTTGTTTGTTTCTATCTTCTTCTGATAAGCGGCAATAAATAGCAACTTTTGACTTTGTGTTCATCATATTTTATCTCCCTTAAAGAGAAGATAAAACAAACATTCCACCTACACTTATTATGCCGTGTTGAGAAATGTTTGTCTATCATTTTACAGGTAATACCTGTCCTTTGGATTTTTCTAATTGATTGATGAGTTCTATCCATTTCTGATTGAACTCTTTTTTTAATGCCGACTTATCTTCACACTTAAATACATTTTTGCAGGAAATTTCTGCTTCTTTTGGCATAATTCCACCTCACAGTCTTTACTATGTTTACAGACTATGCAAAAATGCTTGTTCATTATGAAAGAATCATCCTTAGCAAACCGAACAGCTTTCGCTAAAGCTCATGGGAATCTCACCCCTGCATGGTTCTCATCCAGCCGTACCCTTTGTCAGCGGTGCTACATCATCACACAGACTAAGGCTGTACGGAAGTATCATTATCACGATAGAAAGGTCATGGCGGCAGCTATTGCGGTAAGCTGCTTATGGAACGCTGGCAGGAATCGCTATCCGGTTTCATCCCTCCTTTGGTGGGTTACGGCGTGCCAGCCCAACGGCTCTCTTTCTATCGAAACGTATTCGGCTGCTTTATGCTGCGTTGATTAGACGCTTTCTTTTTCAAGGAACAATCCGGCTTTGTCAGCCTGTTAAAATGCACTGGTGATAATGCACTTTAATAGACTGGCAAGCTCTGTCTGGGAAGCATGGGCTTGTCCATGCTTCCACAGGAGAGCGTTATTTTTACTTTGGTTCCCTGATTTCAAAAGATAAAATCTTTGCAATCAGACGTGTTTCCATCCGGCGGCGTAGGGTTTCATCTACAACCATGTGGGTATTGCCATATTCGTCTTTCATGGGACGCATGGAACGGCTGGCAATAAAACCGCTGTAATGGCGTACAATCTGGTTGATTGCTTCAATATCACCGTCCGCAGCCCTTACAATCACAGGAAACGGAATCATAGGGTGCTTTGCTGTCATGCTTCTTCCTCCATAAATTTTTTGATAAATTCCAGTCCGGCGTGTCTTCTTCTCTGGATGGTAGAACGGTTGACTTCCAGAATTTTTGAAATTTCCGTATCGTCAAATCCAAGAAAATAATATCTCAGGATAACATCACGTTTCTTTCCATCCAGATTTTCTAATGCTTCTGCTAATAGGCTGTTTTCAATACGGACAGTAAATCCATCCATTTCAAAAGTATGGAAGTGGGATGGATAGGTGTCTTCGGAAGAAAACAAGTTGACGGTATAATCGTCCATATCACAGAACAGGGTTTCCCGTTTACACTGTCTGGACAACGCTTTGAGATAGTCTTTGCGTTCATCCTCCATAGCGACTTTACAGATATAATCAAACTGGTTCTCTATGGTTGTCTGAAATTCAGATGGCTTCATCATTGCTCACCCCCTTTCCAGCCTTGAAAGGGAGCGAGCTGATAGGAATTTCTGCTTCTTTCCCCCTTTTCGCTCTTAGTCCCGACAGGACAGGGGGTGCAGTTGCGTTTTGAGAAGAAAAATTTAAAACCTTTTTCTTCCAACTAAAAAAGCACGCAAACAGACGATATTTCTGCTTGTGTGCTTCGATAGTTCTTACTATGTATTGTAAAAAACCATATTGCAGGTCAGACTTTTCTAGCGTAGGTGGATGGCTTTTTTTAACGGTTTACCGAATGTAGATATATTTAAGAAAATATTTTGCATAGCGGCTTCCTCCTGTAAGCCGCTGTCTGTATAAAGTAGTAGACTTTAAAAATCATCTATATTTCATGCAAAAAAAGACGGCGGCTTTTGTTAAACCGTCGTCTGGAAAAGATGATGTGATTTTGACGCAGGGAAAGTATGCTGCCAAATAACGGTTTTTTTTATTTCCGTTTCGGCAGCATAGTTTTATCTTTGATACACATAATAGGAACTGTACAACTATACAATACGTTTTTCTATACCTGTCTCTATTACAACAGGAACAGTAAAATGTACAGAGGTGGTGTATTATGCGTAAAAAAGAAGATAAATATGATTTCAGGGCGTTTGGGCTTGCCATAAAAGAAGCCCGCAAAAAACAGGGTTTGACCCGTGAACAGGTGGGAGCAATGATTGAAATTGACCCACGCTATTTAACCAATATTGAGAATAAAGGGCAGCACCCAAGTTTACAGGTGCTGTACGACCTTGTATCTCTGCTGAATGTATCAGTGGATGAGTTCTTTTTGTCCTCTGATAATCCGGTAAAAAGCAGCAGACGAAGACAGCTTGAAAGTAAAATTGACAATTTTACAGACGCAGACCTTGTTATCATGGAAAGCGTTGCAGATGGTATTGTCAAATACAAGGAAATGGAAGATAAATAACTTCTATTGCCTGCAAGAATAAGATTGAAATTAAAATGAGCCGATAGTCTATAAGCTATATAGCTTATAAATTATCGGCTCTGCGTCTAAGCGTCTGGCTCTTTGATAATTTCTATTTTGAAGTTATTTACGCATATCAAACTTTCTTTTTTACATTTTGGACAATACAACGGAAAGTTTTTTAGCTGTGTATCTTTTCGTATTTTAATCCTTGTTTTATTGTTGCATATAGGACAAATAACCCACTCCATCATATTCATTCTGAACCTCTGCAAAAAATTTGTATTGCTTCATTAAAAAAAGCTGCAAGATTTCCACTACTAAATCTATTTATAAAAGTGGTAAATCTTTCATCTGTAATATAGAGAACTCCCAAATTAGATAAAATTTGTTTATTACATTCATAAAAGTGTTCAGAAATATATTGTTGCCATTCATGTACTATTGCTTGTACTTCTGAACTTTCCGCAGGACTATTTTCATACATAGCTAGTTTTTCAAAAATATTGCGAGCCATTGAATAAAAAGATTCTATTTCTTTCTCTTGTATTTGCTTTGAATGGGAAGAAAACATAGTCTTGTATTCTCTGAAACTTTCAGTATTTCCCCATTGTTCTAATACTTCTTCTTGAAATTGCGATTGTAACTCAAGTATTTTTGCATTTGAAAATGCAGAAAATTTAATTTCTTTATTTCCGTTGATTGTGTCTTTTACAAGTGAAATCAAAGCTTCTATTCGTTCTTTCTGAGCTTCCAAAATCAGTACATGACGCTCTAATGCTTCTGAACGAACATAATGAGGTGAATCCAGCAGTTCCTTAATTTCTTTTAGGGCGAATCCAACTTCTCTAAAAAACAAAATTTCCTGAAGCCTAGTTAAATCGTCGTCTGTATACTGACGGTATTTTGCTTCGGTTATAATAGATGGTTTTAATAAACCAATTTCATCATAATAATGTAGTGTTCGAGCAGTAATACCTGTTAATTTAGCAACTTCATGGACTGTTTTAGCTTTTTCATTCATTCCAAAAATCCTCCGTAGCATTTAAAATTTCTTTTGCAGGTAATAGAGTTGCTTCGACAATGTTTTTTCCAGTCTTTTGCAAGTAGTGTTTAATCAAGTGATAGCCACACGCATATCCGGAACAATAGGGTAATCCGACCTGAGGATAGTTTTGTAATGCTGCCATTTCATCACCATAAAGGTATGCATTCAGATTTTCTAATCCTTGAACATTTAAACCGTCCCGAATAATAGGCTTAATATATTCATTTAAGGTTTCTATATCAGTTTTTGTTACCCAAGGACCTGCTTTATCTTCACCATACAGAAATGTTGCAAAGTTTTCTGCCAATCCCTCATTGACTATCATTTCACCAAGAGTGATGTCATTCTTCCATTTAATAAATTGAAATCGTACGTTGTGATTAGTTTCATGTGCTAATGCTACATGAAGATGTGATAAAGTGTATTCATTAGGTAGTAACCAAGAAAAAATATATCCTGGAATACCACCATCACCACAGTAACCATCATTTAAAATAATGTAAGGATTTTTAGCATTTGCAAGTAAAATTGTAAACGCATATTCTTTAATGGGTAGATTAACACCGTGTTCAACAAAGCAATTCAACGACTGCTGAATGGATAACTCACATTTTTCCCAGAGTGTATTATCAGAAATTAGCTTAATATTATTTTGTTGCTTTTGGTCAACAGCGGTTGGGGCGATATGTCCAAGCATTTCGCTTGCCATAATTACATCATATCCATTAGGCGTTAGAGCTTTCATAGGAACACTATAACAAGCCCACTTTTTTTCAAAAGGCTTCATAAGTTCATATCTATAAATGTCATTTTTTTTGTCTAACGGTGCATTCATAATTTTTGAATAAACTTTGTCAGAACGGATAGCGGATATTTTCATAATTCTAGTTCCTCCTTTTGGTTTTATCATATACTATGACGTAACGTTAAAGTCAATAGGCAAATTAAAAATTATCACAGATGTATGGTAAATAATTAAATGTCTTAGTAGACAAAGGAAATAGAGGTTAAACAACATAAATTAACTTGATTGTCGAAGTAGAAATTGTTGTTTGAAATATTGATGGAAAAGTAAATAAAAATTGCAATAGGCAGATGGTATTGTCAAATCTAAGGAAGTGGGGGAAATGTAAATCCTCCACTTTTGCTTATAATTGCAGTGATATTAGAATTGATACTCTGCAATATTTTTGAAATCATTGTTCAACACATAATATATCTTATTTTTAGTAACGGAATATACAAAAGAAACTCTGGTTGCCCAAAGTCCTTCCTGACGTACTGACCTAAGTACATCAAAGGCGTTGGAAATAGAGAAGTTTTCTCCATATCCTTGCAGTAAATCCTTTGCCTTTTCATATCTGTTATCCCCAGATAAAACATATGGATTAGTCAATTCTGGTTTTAAAATGGAGTAATTTGTTATTAAGGAATATTTTTCTTTTTCCAAACGATACCCAATCCCCGGTTCAATAATGAGAACACGCCCAGTTCTATCCGAAAACATAGCCTGCATAGTAGTGTCAGGAGCATAAGTAATTTTCTTTTTTTTCACTATTTCCAATGAATCATCAAAAGAGAGGTTGCCTTTTATAAAATTTTCTGTCAAATCAGCTATTGTATAGCATGATTCATTACCGCAAAATTGTGCATTGTCATTTCCATGTACATACAACAATGTGCCAACATTCCCATTTCTATTGATTCCGTGAAAAGAGTGATACTTATTATCGGACATTTTTATTCCTATAAAAAAACGGTCTTTTTCAGCAATTACGGTATGTTCCCATTCAGAAAGGTCAATATCAAAATTGAACCCAACAATGGTTTCTTTCCCATTATACACAAATCTTGTACACATATTTGTAGTTCCTTTCATAAACTAATTATAGTAGTATTAAAACTAATTATATTAGTAATGTTAAATATTATAAGACAATTTGTCAATATAAAAGTTCTTTTTTTCTAACCTAATTATTGACTTCGCTAATTTAATTACTTAAAATGAGGTAAATGATGTGAAGAAAGAGGAAAATGAATATGCGAGTTACAAGAGCCGAAGTTATAAAAACAGCGTCTGATATGGCTGATAGAAATGGACTTCATAATGTTTCTTTGAAAGCTATTGCTGAAAATTTAGGGATTCGTACCCCCTCCTTATATAATCATATAGGAAGTTTGGATGAACTTCTTAGGGAGATAGCACATAGTGGTATGCGTACTATGAATGAAAAAATGATTCGTGCAGCAATCGGTAAGACAGGGGATTCAGCGTTAAAATTAGTGGCAGTTGAATATCTTAATTATATGATTGAACATCCCGGTGTGTATGAAATAATTCAATGGGCTAGTTGGAATGGAACAGAGGAAACAGCAATCATTTTTAATGATTATCTATCTTTACTTAAAACACTTATTTGCTCATGTGGCTTTAATCCAGATAAGACCACTGAAATTTTGAGCATGGTAACAGGTATGCTTCATGGTTATACAACATTACAATTAAGATATGCCTTTTCAAATCCTGATAAAGTAAGAAAAGAATTATCCGAAGCAATTGATACACTACTGCTGGGAGCTAATCAAAAATATAAAGATTAAACGAAAATTTCTTTTAAATACTTTGTAAGAGAAACGTGCAAATCTCCAAATGAGAAATGCACGTTTCTCTATAACTATTTCACAATTTTCCAGTTTTCCCCGTTCTTTTCCAGCACAAGGTAAAACTGCGATACCTGTGTTGTCATGGTCTGGTTATCCAGATATTTTACTGCAAGGGAAGCTGTCACCTGATTTCCGTTTCGGTTATAAACCGGATTCACTAGTTCCGAGAAAATATACTCTTTTCCCACAGGTTTCAGCACGCCCTCATTCACATAATAGGTCAGCTCCTTTGCGGTTGCCGTAGGGTACAGCTTGAAAAAGGTAGTGAGAAATTCGTTGATTTCCTCCGTGGTGATGGAATCCACCGTACCGTCACTTTGTACCGCTTTTGGCGTGTAGCCGGATTTTACGGGAACGCTGGTGATGGTTGGGTTCTGGATAATCGTCAGGTTTCCAGAGCCGTCCACATAGACCGTTACCTGATAGGCGGAACGGACGGTTTTACTGGATTCTCCCTCTGTAATACGCTGTTCCACCGTGTAGGTCACTTGATAATGCTGTTCCTTTTCTTCTGTGATTTCCCATATCTGAAAATCGGTCAGGGCAGACGATACGGGGATGTCCTTTCGGACAGTATCTACATTCAGGGCTTGCAGTTCTCCGGTGAGATACCCTTTTAAAGCGTTTGTCCGGTTGTCAATGGAAGCGGCGGACTGTTCCCATGAATAGTAGACTTCTGCGAAATTCTCCACAAAGTTTTCTATCTTGTGGGTGTCGAGGATGGTTTCCTCAATCATTTTGGTTTCATGGACAGTATGAATGTCTATCGCCGTGAAATTCTTATAGACGGCAAACAGGAAGCTCATTGCCAGCAGCACCCACAGGGCAATCACGGTTTTTTTGTGGGTATTGACTTTGTAAACTTTCAGTTTCTTTTCTTTCTGCTTTTTCTGGTTTTCCTCTTTTCTAATCTGAATCATATCGGTTCATCCTTTCTTATTGTTTGATTCGTCCGGCTCCGGCAAGGTGCTGTTGCCAGTAGGAGCCTGTCAGGTCTGCGTAACCAATGGGATTTCCGGCATGGTACATCCGGTTATTTCCCACATACAGCCCCACATGGGTGATGTAGGTTCCGGCGTTGTAGGTGGAGTGGAAAAAGACCAAATCCCCTGCTTTTGCTTCGGACAGGGGAATGTGCTGCGTCACATTGTACTGTTCCTGTGCTGTCCGTGGCAGGGCGATTCCTGCCTTGCCATAGCACCACTGCACCAGTCCCGAACAGTCAAAGGAAGTGGAGGGGGAATCGCCCCCGTACACATACGTCCATCCCTCATACTTTAAGGCTTCCTCCATGATAGCCTGTACCGTTTCATCATCAAACTGTGCCACGGTCAGGTATTGCGATACCAAGAGGACATAGAACATATTTCCGTAGGAATACCGCCAGCCCCCGTTTTTCTCTACCGCAACAGGGTTGGTGTAGGTGACTTTCTTTCCGCCGGATTTGTCCCTTGCGAAGCTCTCTGCCAGTTCAAAGGTGTATTTTTTTCCGTGTCCTGCCACATAGTCTAGGAAACCGCCGCCGTAATTATAGGATTGAATCACGCTGTTTAAGTCACAGCCCTTTGTTTCTGCCGCTGCGAGCAGTTCCGAGAAATACTTGCAGCCCTGTTTGATGGATTCCTCTGTACTAAGGGAGTTCGGGGGAAGCCCCAGAGATTCCGAGGACTGCATAACGTCTTCCAGCGTGCCGCCGGATTCCACCTGAATGATGGCGAGCAGCACATTTAAGTATTCCTCTATGCCATATTCCCTTGCATACTTTTCCAGCATAGGCTTATGGGCGAGGACTTCCTGTGATACGCTCACGCCCCCATAGATAAGGTTTCCGCCGCTTCCTCCGTCTTCCTCATCCGAGAAGACAATCACCACCAAAAGGAGCAGGGAGAACATCATCACGAACACGCCGGAACAGGCGAAGAAAAGGTGTCTTAACTTCATGGTTTCTCCCCTTTCTTCTGTTTGGCAGCCGCTGTTACCGTTTTTGTCCACTCCTTTCTGGCGGTGGTACGCCGGATGGTAAAGTTCGATTCTTTTACCACAGGGGCAGCCCGTTTTCTTTCCGGTATCACAGGAGCCGTATCATTCTGGACAGGTCTTGCTGGACGGGGAGCAGCAGGTGTAGTAGTTGTCTTTTGTCTTTCCTCTGGTTTGTCTGGGGAAGCCGGAGGGACTATCTGGCGTTCTGTCCTTACAGACGGTATCTGTTCATGGTGGATGGAAGCCGCTTTTACCACCGGAACCGAAGCCCGTTCTGCCACAGTTCCCCCATAAGGAACCTGTCCCCGTTCCCTGATGGATGGGGAAACAGGCTGCATGGCTGGTTTTCCTGCATGAGTGGTATCTGCATGATGTCGAAAATCTTCTGGTTGCTTTGTAGTAACAGGGCGTTCATGGACAGGAGCCGCCCCTTTGGGGGGTTCGGAAGCTGTCTTTTGCGGTTGTTTTGCCTGTTCCAGTTCCGCCCTGCGTTCTGCAATGGTCTGTCTGCGGCTTTCTGCCTGTGCGTTCCGCTGTTCGGCTCTGGCAGTTCGGGTCTGGGTCACGCTGGAAGTAAAGTCCCGTACTCCCTCTGATACCTGTGTTTTCCCGTGGTAAAGGGCATACTTTGCATTGATGGGCAAATCCTTTGCCTGCTCCCGAAGCTGTCCGGCAGTATCGGTTATCTTATCTTTGGTATCCGCCACCGCACCTACCGCAGAGCCAGCCCGTTTCCATGCGGATTCCTTTTCGGGTGCTGCCTGTCCGTCTGGTCTGCTGTGGTCTGCCTGTGTCCGTTTGGAAGAACCGGAGTTGGTAGCACTTCTCTGGTCTGAGCCAGCTTGTTTTCCTGCGTGGTAGGCAGCCGTTCCAGCCCCAAGAGCTGCCACAGAACGTCCTAACTTATGCTGTAAACGGTGCATATGGGCGTGCATGAGCATACGGGGTCTTCGCATGATACGGCTTCCCATGCTTTGGGAATCGCCGCTCTGTAAGGAGAACATCCCCATCAAATCCCCCAGCTTGAAATAAATTCCGGCAAAGGTCACTATCTGCAAGAACGCCGTCAGGAAGAACATTTCCGCAAACTGGACATGCTCATCCGCAGACAGCAGACCGCGCGAAAAGAATCCTCTAAATCAGGCGCGATCATGAAATTAAAAAGCATATTTACATAATCACTGCTGCTGACGCAGTTCATTTCCGAAACGGGTATACTGCGGCATCCACGCAAGACGGACGGTTCCGATGGGACCGTTCCTCTGTTTTGCGATAATGATCTCCGCAATATTCTTATCCTCCGTATCCGGATTATAATAATCATCACGGTAGATGAACATTACCACGTCGGCGTCCTGCTCGATGGCTCCGGACTCACGCAGGTCAGACAACATAGGGCGATGATCCGGTCTCTGCTCTACAGCCCGGCTCAACTGAGACAATGCCAGCACCGGTACGGACAGCTCTCTGGCGACTGCTTTCAGGGATCTCGAAATATCGGAAATCTCCTGCTGTCTGGAATCGCTGCTTCTTCCGCCACTTCCCGACATCAACTGTAAGTAGTCGATGATGATCATGGACAGACCGTTTTCCTGCTTCATTCTTCTGCATTTGGAACGAAGCTCGGCAATGCTGATACCGGGGGTATCATCGATCATCAGCTTGGACTTGCCGATGACACCGGCACTCTCGATCAGTCGTTCCCATTCCTGGTCATTCAGCTGGCCGGTACGGAGCTTCTGGGCGTCCACGCTGGATTCCAGGGAAAACATACGATTGATCAGCTGCTCCTTACTCATTTCCAGACTGAATATGGCAACTGTGACATCCTTTCGGAATGCCATATACTGTGCAATGTTCAGTACAAAGGCTGTTTTCCCCATGGAAGGACGGGCTGCGATCAGCACCAGATCAGAAGGATGCATACCGGATGTTTTATAATCCAGATCCATAAAGCCTGTGGGAATACCTGTTACAGAACCCTTAAGCTTAGACGCTTTCTCAATGTTATTAATGGCATTCAGAACTACCTGCTGGATTGGAACATATTCTTCATTGTTGCGTCTCTGGAGAATATTGAACAGTTTTTTTTCCGCTTCTTCCAGAATAATCTCTGTATTCTCCTTCTCCAGATAGCAGGTGTTGGCAATCTCTTCATTTGCCTTGATAAGTCTGCGAAGGACTGCTTTCTCACTGACGATCTTTGCGTAGTACTTCACATTTGCAGAAGTAGGAACCGCTGAGATCAGATCTCTTACATATTCCATACTGCTGATATCCGGCGGGAGTTCTTTCTCCTTTAAACGATTCTGAAGGGTCACCAGATCTACCGGTTTCCCTTCATTACACAATTCCACCATTGCATCAAAGATGATGCCATATTGTTTCTGATAAAAATCATCGCTGGTAAGTATCTCAGATGCCACAAGGATCGCATCTCTGTCCAGAATCATTGAGCCGATTACAGACTGCTCTGCCTCTATACTGTGGGGGAGTATTCTTTTAATCAGCGCTTCTTCCATTCTTTATCCCTCCGGAAGACTTATGCTTCTTTTACCCATACTTTAAGAGTTCCTGTTACCTTAGGATGTAATCTGACAGGCACCTGGGTAACACCAAGTGTACGGATTGGCTCAGGAAGCTGCAGTTTCTTTTTATCAATGTCAAGATTCAACTGTTTCTTTGCTGCTTCAGAGATTTCTTTGGAAGAAACGGAACCAAAGGTTCTTCCGCCTTCTCCTGTTTTCAGTGTAAGGATAATTTCTTTTGTCTCGAGATCCTTTGCAAATGC
>ERZ839947.2568-NODE-2568-length-12655-cov-5.566587_pt1 | contig 12655 bp, 9 predicted proteins | sample MGYA00519908_ERZ839947 | MGnify/ENA primary metagenome ERZ839947 (study PRJEB31850, sample SAMEA3708857) | human gut metagenome | biome: human gut; feature: human-associated habitat; material: faeces | place: China | collected 2014 ... | reverse complement strand
GTCCGCAAGGACGGAGGGGTTAATAAAAACAGCAGCCCGAACGGTTCGTTCTTCTTGCTGCTGAGAAGAATGAACCAATAATAAAACTCCGCCACCACCAATACAGTATTTGAAAAGAAGAAATAAAACTCAGTTATGCAATGACGAAAGTATGATTCTCAAAAAAATAGATAACACACAGACAAAACCGAGGCTTGTTTCTATTAACCCTTTACACTATCTTTGCACGAAGCAAAGGAAAAGAAAAGTGGAACAAGATTTTCTGAACAGTCTGAACGACCAGCAACGCGAAGCTGTGCTCTATACCGATGGACCGGAATTGGTTATCGCCGGAGCCGGGTCGGGTAAAACAAGAGTACTTACCTACAAAATAGCACACCTGCTGCAAATGGGATATCCACCCTACCGGCTGCTGGCACTCACCTTCACCAACAAAGCGGCCAACGAAATGAAAGAACGCATCGCCGCATTGGTAGGGACAGAGACAGCTCAACGCTTGTGGGCAGGGACGTTTCACTCCATTTTCTCCCGCATACTTCGAGCCAATGCCGACCGGCTCGGCTATCGTCACGACTTCACCATCTACGATTCCTCCGATTCCCTGTCGCTTATAAAAAGCATTATCAGAGAACTTCAACTCGACGATAAGACATACAAACCCACAACCGTGCAGGCGATTATTTCCCATGCGAAAAACGCCCTTATCGAACCGCAAGCCTATGCGCGAAACCGGGAACTTATCGAGATGGATACTCGTTCGAAACGGCCCCTCATTCACGAAATATACCGTATCTACCGACAACGCTGTTTCGTGTCGGGGGCAATGGATTTCGACGACCTGCTGCTCAATACCAATATACTTTTCAGGGATCACCCCGACGTACTGCAACACTATCGCGACCTGTTCGCCTACATCTTGGTAGACGAGTATCAAGATACCAATTTCGCCCAACACCTCATCGTCAGTCAGTTGGGAAAAGACCACAACCACATCTGCGTGGTGGGCGACGATGCCCAGAGTATTTACTCATTCCGGGGAGCGAATATCCACAATATACTCGGACTGAGTAAAGAATACCCGGGATTGAAAATATTCAAACTCGAACGGAACTACCGTTCCACACAAAATATCGTCAATACGGCCAACAGCCTCATCGCCAAGAACAAGGAGCAAATACCCAAACAAGTATTCTCCGAAAAAGAACAAGGGAACAAAGTACAAGTAATAAGTGCCTATTCCGATTTCGAAGAAGGCTTTATCGTCTCGAACCGTATTGCCGAAATGCGTCTCACGACTCACTGTGATTACAACGACTTCGCTGTCCTCTACCGCACGAACGCACAATCCCGTGTATTGGAGGAGGCTCTGCGCAAGCGCAACATACCCTACCGCATCTACGGAGGCATGTCGTTCTACCAAAGGAAAGAAATCAAGGACGCCATCGCCTATTTCAGATTGACGATAAACCCCGATGACGAAGAAGCACTCAAACGAGTCATCAACTATCCCGCACGAGGAATCGGAAATACCACTCTCTCGAAACTCATCGAACGGGCACACTCGCAGGAATCCAGTATATGGAATGTGATTTCCGACCCCATAGGCTACAACTTGGCCGTTAACAACGGCACATTGAACAAGTTGAAAACCTTCAAGGACCTCATAGACGAATTACGCTACGAAGCCGATAAAAAGAACACACCGGAACTGGCGGAAACGATTATCAAGCGGTCGGGTATTTGGGGAGAGATTTCCTCGGATCGTACTCCCGAAAACATCAGCCGGCAAGAGAACATCGAAGAACTTTTGAACGGTGTCCGTGAATTTTGCGCCCTGCGCGAAGAAGCCGGAGAAGAACAAACCTCCCTATCCGACTTCTTAGCCGAAATTTCTTTGGCGACAGATCAAGACAACGGCGATGAAACCGAGCAAGACAAAGTAACCTTGATGACGGTCCATGCATCGAAAGGATTGGAGTTCAAACAAGTTTTCATTGTTGGAGTAGAAGAAGACCTCTTTCCTTCGGCCATGAGTAAAAACAGTGAACGGGAAATCGAAGAAGAACGACGTCTGCTCTATGTGGCCATCACCCGCGCAGAAGAAAACTGCACCCTCACGTATGCCCTCTCCCGCTATCGTAACGGACAAACGGTCTCCTCCCCTCCAAGCCGGTTCATCAAAGACCTCGATTCTCGATACGTCGATATGCCGGTACAAACCAAACAGGAGTCTCCCAGAGAAACCATATCGTGGAACCGATTTCCATTCGATGCGGAAAGACCGCGCAAAACTTCCCGATGGAACGAAGAAGATACGGATCGCACACCTGCACCGAGACCATTCACTGCTCCGTCTCCGGGCAAACGGTTGACCAAGATAGACTCTAAACCCACAGGTGAAACCCATTCTACGACACAATCCACAGTTGCAACCGCTGCCGGGCAAGTAGAAATAGGAACATTCATCTGCCATGCCCGCTTCGGAAACGGAACCGTTACAGCCATAGAAGATACGGGAGACAACTGCAAAATAACCGTCGAATTTGAAAACGTCGGACGCAAACAGCTCCTGCTCAAATTCGCCAAGTTCACAATCATAGAATAATTTTTCATACGTCATGCACGATACGCTATCGCAAATACCATCGCCCTGCTATGTTCTCGAAGAAGAACTATTGCGCCGCAACCTCGCTCTCATTCGCTCCGTCAAAGAAGCCGCCGGAGTAAATATTATACTGGCGTTCAAAGCCTATGCCCTTTGGAAATCATTCCCCGTCATACGGGAATATATTCCGCACTCCACAGCCAGCTCCATACACGAAGCACGGCTGGCATTCGAGGAAATGGGCAGTCCGGCACACACCTACTCACCGGCCTATACCGAGCGGGATTTCCCGACAATACTCAAATACAGCAGCCACATTACCTTCAACTCCCTGACTCAATTCGAACGGTTTTACCCCCAAGTAGTAGCCGACGGCAATCGGGTATCGTGCGGGTTGCGTATCAACCCCGAATATTCCGAGGTAGAAACCGACCTCTACAATCCCTGCGCACCGGGTTCCCGATTAGGAATAACCGCCGACAAGCTGCCCGAACTTCCGCAGGGAGTGGAGGGGCTTCATTTCCACACCCTCTGCGAGTCCACCTCCTACGACCTCGAAAAGACTTTGGCACAGGTCGAAGACCGATTCGGGCATCTACTCCCCCATATCAAATGGCTGAATATGGGAGGCGGTCACCTCATGACCCGCAAGGATTACGATACCGCACATTTGATTAACCTCCTCCGGGGCTTCAAACAAAGACACCCCAGCCTCGAAATCATTCTCGAACCCGGTAGTGCGTTCGCTTGGCAGACCGGTACATTAGTATCCACCATAGTCGATATAGTTGAGAACCACGGTATCAAAACAGCCATTCTCGACGTCTCTTTTGCCTGTCACATGCCCGACTGTCTCGAAATGCCCTATAAACCGGCGATACGAGGCTCGGTAGAACCCGCTCCCGGCACATACGCCTATCGCATGGGAGGAAACTCCTGTCTGAGCGGCGACTATATAGGAGACTGGCATTTCGACCACGAATTGCAAATAGGAGACCGAATCATATTCGAGGATATGATTCACTATACGACAGTCAAGACAACCATGTTCAACGGAATCCCCCACCCCTCCATAGCCTGCCTCAAAAGCGACGGGAAAGTGGAAATCTGGCGGGAATACGACTACTACGACTATAAAACCCGAATGGATTGACAAGACATCGATCCCCCGGAACAAATCACAAAATACATTTGTTAATCGACAAAAAGCATAAAACAATGGGAACATTCTTAGGTATCGTAGCACTGCTCATCACCCTTGTCGCATTTATTCCCCTATTGGGATTTCTCAACTGGGTGGCCATACCCATATCGGTCATTTTCCTCATCATCTGTGCCATTCTCAAATCAGACAATGGCAAAACCCTCTGCATCGTATCTATCGTTTTGGGTATACTGCGCCTTATGCTTGGTGGAGGGATATTCTAATCTCCTACGAGACAATGAAAACTGTTTACAAATCAAAGGTCGATAAAGGCTTGCTAATCGCCATTATAGCAATTGTCCTTCTGTCCTACCTGCCGCTCCTGTTCGAATTCTCTTGGATAGCCCTCGCCTTATTGGTCGTCACGGCCGCTTTCATTGCCGACCCATTCTGTAACACGAGCTACACCATAGACAACGGCACGCTGCACATCAAATGCGGCATATTCTTGTCGTCCTCCTTCCCGATCGACCGAATAACGAAAATCTCGAAAACCAATAGTTGTTTAAGCGCACCGGCCTTATCGATGGACAGGATAGAAATCCGCTTCGCCGACAAAAAGACTCTCGTCTTGTCTCCCAACCAGAGGCAAGCATTCATCGATCATCTAAGGAGTCTCAATCCCGATATAGTTGTAAAGCCACCTCTCTGATACGGAATGATTCCCCTACTCTAACGTGAGAAAGTCGGCGGCTAAACGAACAGACTCCCCGAATGCCGTAGGCTGTCCCGGCACGGTGATAAAGAGATGCACCGTATGAGGCAAAACCGTATGGCTCACGGCAACGCCGAGCCCGGAAAGTCTGGCCGCCAATTCCTTCCCCTGACATAAAAGAATATCCCGCTCGGCATTGACGATAAGCGTCGGCGGTAGCTGTTTCAGTAGCTCGTCATCGGCTACACCCGGCGAGACAAGAGGCTGTCGAGCATCTCCTGTACCGATGTATGCGGCATTGAAAGCCTCCATCAATTGGGCATCGAGACCATATCCCTCGGCATAGTTTTTCCACGAAGACGAACCGTCTGCCCAAGCTTTTGTCACCGGATAAAACAGCACGAGCGAACAAAGTGAAGAGCACATCGTTCCACTGTCCATGCGGCAAGAGTGAGAATCCTTTGCAAGAATTAGGTTAAGAGCCGTAGCAAGAGCAAGATTCCCGCCCGAACTATCTCCGCCGATAGATATCCGATCGGGAAGAAAGCCATACTCCCCGGCATGCTCGAAAGCGAATGCGACGGCCTCGGTACAAGCATTGAGGGCGGCAGGATAAGCATGTTCGGGTGCTAAGGGATATTCCACGGCCAACACAGCAATCTTTGCCCTATACGATAACCCCGCACAAAAATGAGCGCAACTATTGATACTCCCGAAACACCAGCCACCCCCATGTAAGTAAATCAACACAGGCAACGGAATAGTATCGAATCCGGCAGGGCGATACAAACGATAACACCCTCCGATATCCGTTGCCACTACCCCACTTTTCGATTCAGGGTTCGTATTACGCGAATTACGCACAGATATCAAAGCGGTACAATCCCCGTTTATGGCGCGACGCACGGCATCGGCCTGTGTCTTTTGTAAACCCGCAGGCAAAGATTGAAGAAACGCACAAGTCTCCTTCTCCATCATTACACTGCTCTGCGCTCTGCCTCTCAATGAAAATACGATAAGTACGGCACACATGATCTTTTTAGACACATAAAAAGCCGTACGACAAATACCTAACGGTTCCATACATTCATTATCCCTTTGATTGAGCTATCAAAGATACGCTTTTCCACACAAAACACACCTACCAACACTGTAATTCAATAGTATTTATCCGTGGTATTCTCAACACATAAGAAATTAACAGTTTAAAATCCAACTAAATTAATTATGATTTAATTTCAAATCCGTACCTTTGACATATTAAATACAGCCCAACAAGGCCGTTAAAGTGTACGATTCGAGTTGTGATTCGCTTTCAAATTTGTATCTTTGACATATTAAATACAGCCTCGCCATTTCCTCGCTCGACAGGTTCCAGGTTGTGATTCGCTTTCAAATTTGTATCTTTGACATATTAAATACAGCAAATTTCCGGAAGAGGATTTGCTCGTATCTGTTGTGATTCGCTTTCAAATTTGTATCTTTGACATATTAAATACAGCTCATAGTAATTGCCATTCTTGTATTTTGCGGTTGTGATTCGCTTTCAAATTTGTATCTTTGACATATTAAATACAGCGGCGACGGGAAAGCGTTCTTTGACTTCTTAGTTGTGATTCGCTTTCAAATTTGTATCTTTGACATATTAAATACAGCCGAAAGGGTTTGCACCCTCCAAAACAGTTAGTTGTGATTCGCTTTCAAATTTGTATCTTTGACATATTAAATACAGCCTATCGATGAACAACCACATCGACGAGAACGTTGTGATTCGCTTTCAAATTTGTATCTTTGACATATTAAATACAGCTAAAAATGTCCAATTTACGATATTGAACAAGTTGTGATTCGCTTTCAAATTTGTATCTTTGACATATTAAATACAGCCGTGAAAAACAACAGAAACAAGCCGTATGAGTTGTGATTCGCTTTCAAATTTGTATCTTTGACATATTAAATACAGCACCTCTATCGAATATATGAATGTTGTCTATGTTGTGATTCGCTTTCAAATTTGTATCTTTGACATATTAAATACAGCCGACAACCGATATATCCGGCAGGTTCGAGCGTTGTGATTCGCTTTCAAATTTGTATCTTTGACATATTAAATACAGCAATATGTTGTCCGACATATCGGAAGGTCTTGTTGTGATTCGCTTTCAAATTTGTATCTTTGACATATTAAATACAGCGTTCTTCATGACCGGTATAGCGATTGTGATGTTGTGATTCGCTTTCAAATTTGTATCTTTGACATATTAAATACAGCACGATTAGATTTTTTTCGAGAACTCTATCCGTTGTGATTCGCTTTCAAATTTGTATCTTTGACATATTAAATACAGCTCTTTATCCTCTGAATATTTCACATCGAGCGTTGTGATTCGCTTTCAAATTTGTATCTTTGACATATTAAATACAGCATATTTTGCTACGGTTGAAATCGATCTCTAGTTGTGATTCGCTTTCAAATTTGTATCTTTGACATATTAAATACAGCCGAGATAGAGAGAATAAAGCGGGAGAAAAAGTTGTGATTCGCTTTCAAATTTGTATCTTTGACATATTAAATACAGCGTATGCGAGCGCAAGGTCTATGACCTCATGTTGTGATTCGCTTTCAAATTTGTATCTTTGACATATTAAATACAGCAAATTCCCGTGTGCCAACACATCGGTATTCGTTGTGATTCGCTTTCAAATTTGTATCTTTGACATATTAAATACAGCCTCGTTACCTTCTTCCCCGCCGCCCTCGGAGTTGTGATTCGCTTTCAAATTTGTATCTTTGACATATTAAATACAGCATTTCGGTTTCGGTGAAGTAACCGATGCCGGTTGTGATTCGCTTTCAAATTTGTATCTTTGACATATTAAATACAGCTTGCGTAGGCAGCGGTACAAACTACTCACTGTTGTGATTCGCTTTCAAATTTGTATCTTTGACATATTAAATACAGCACAATTTGTATAGCAATTTAATAGTCAAACAATTACACAATCAATTAGGATCAAAAATTAAAGCTGTATTTTATCAAAAAGCCGGTTTTTTAACCGGCTTTTTGTTTTTCAAAAGAGTTCGAGCTGTTGAGGTAGAACCTGTGGCTTTACCTCTTTCTTCCCATAGAAAATTTCCATCATACCGAATTGTTTATCAGTAACACAGAGAATACCTACTTTTCCAAACGGCGGTAAAGAAAGCTTCACCCGGCGGATATGTACATCGGCATTCTCCCTACTAGGACAATGCCGCACATAAATGGAAAATTGAAACATAGTAAATCCATCTTGCAACAGTTTCTTACGGAAGTCGGCATACAATTTACGTTCTCGTTTCGTCTCTGTTGGCAAATCGAAAAATACCAATACCCACATAATACGATATTCGCTGAATCTATCCATATTAATTATAATTCTGGATAGATGATTTTACGTAACTCCCCGTTAAAACATTTGTATAAAGAGGCGGTAGTTTGGGCGACAGCGACCATCAAAGGACTACGCCGCCCTTGAATACCTACCTCTACCACCGGTAAAGACAATAACTTTGCTTTCAATTCGGTCGTTAACATCGAATAGTCCTTTCCACTTTCCATGATTTCACAGACCAAGCCATCGACATAGGGGCGATAAGGCTCCATCACATCATCGGCCAAACAATATGCATTATAACGGTTATGATGATGTATGCCCAAAGTAGGTAACAATCCGCTAATAACGAGCGACCGAGCGACAACAGCCCGAAGAATGGCATAACCATAATTGAGTAGATTGTTGGGAGGATCGCCGTCTCTGTCTCTGCGAAAACTATCGAGGTGAGGGAATATACTCGACCAATAATAGGCGGCAGCCCGTGCCTCCATATTATCGATGTCTCCACTACGGACTTCGCCCACCCATGCCCGCATATTTTTGGCTATAATTCCCTGGCTCTCCAAAATTGCAGCTTGATTGGCAATCTTTTGCTGCACTGTCTGTTGCCAAAGTTGCTTTTTCAAAGGTAACGAAGCATTAAGTTGGTCTCGGAACCGTTCGTTTTGTGTCGTGTTCCCACAAAGGGGTAGTATGAGTCCCACAGGCAAACGACTTTTATCGCAAGTGATAATAGCACAATTATTTTCGAGAAGGGCTTCGAGCAATCCTTGTGTGATTGTTATCTGCGAATGATCGAGTACGACCACTCCTATATCTTCGATAGGAATCGTCCGCTCCGCCTCTTTTTTGAAAGTATCGGGTAATGTGTCGTTATTCGACACTTCTGGCAGACGCAGTACTAGCTGTGCATTGCGCAAACTCAGATACGAGGGATTCCCAAAATATAATGTGCGTTTGATCATGATATTTCCTTTATTTCACCCAAAACTGAGATATGCACCTTATGAGGATTTAATCCCAATAACGACTTTATACTCACCCTTTTTAGTTTTCCCATCTGCATAGACAATTTCAAATTGGGCTTTCCATCGTACTTATCTTCGACAGAAGTTTCTGTATGATACCTAAAACTATAATCACTCTTACTTAATTTTTGTACTCGATAAAGATATTTGTTCAACAATGCATAGTCTTGTTGATCCATAGCATAACGATAATCTTCCTCATTCATTCCTAAAATAAACATCTCATTTTGCTGCAATGAAAGAACAAATTGCCATTTTACATCAGGTAAGGATTCTAAAACGTTTTCAGATATATCGTTTCGCTGAAGTATATTATCCCAAATAGTATCTGGTTGAGTGACAATAGCCGGTATACCTACCCGACAGCGATCCACTGCTTCCCAAAATGTAACGGTTCGTTCCTTATACTTGCCATCTTCATCTCTATAAATAGCAACATGATGATTGTTCCCCGGATTGACCCAAGCAACAGGATTTCCCTTATCATCTTTTTTGAGTGGAACTAACGTATTAATCGCCGGCTTCGCAAAACAACGAACCGTGCGAATTGGAATACGACACTCCTTATCTATATATACAGGTTTAGCAAACGCCTCTTTGGGATTATCATTATATTGAGCAAGCCTACCGGAAAGGATTCTATGAATACGCTTGTCCACAACTTTTTCCTTATCCAACATTTCCCGATTAATCGAGGTTATCGGATACTTCATTACAGCACGCTGCTTTTGTATAACATGACCTTGCTCATCTTTCTCCCACACATGAATTACGCCATATACACTCTCTTCGCTCAACGCACCTCGTGGAATTAAAACTGACTGGACGGAAATACGTTTTCGGTTCTTACGAATATATCGCTTGCCGGGAGTCACCGCACGCTTACCGGCTCTAAACGACACTAATATTCTATCAACAGCCTCACGGACTTGTGCAACTGAGAAATGAGGTTGTGACTGTATATAACGTTCCAAACTCATTTTGTTGAAATCCGGTCCTTCTTCTGCTCTCAAATTATTCAAGCGCTGAATATACGCCTGTTTGGTACAGGCAATCGTAAGTGCATCAATGGCATGGTGGCGATGATCGAATCTCTTACTCCAATCCTTTATTTGCTCTCTCCTAATGACACTGCCCCTATGGTTTACCTCTATTACCTCGGTTAAACCCACTTTCTTATATCGGTCAAAATTGAGATCGTGTAATACGGTATCCCAGCCCCAAACATGTCGCAAGAAACTGGTAACCGAACCACTCGTAGCCGTCACATTATAACAAATCGATGTCAGAATCTCTTTGGCTTTCCTTGCTATATACTGACTCTCTCGTAATTGTCGATCTATGAAATCGATAGAAATTTTATCGACTGGGGTTAATAAGTTTTGCCACTTGGTCTTGCTAATTTGGTTATTTGTGTACATTGTGTTAACTCGTTCGACATAGTCGGACAGAGCTTTTTCGCCTTTTGATTTCATATAATCATATGCAGTGCGATTATTTTTCTCTTTATTACAGCTACGACAAGAACAAACTTTATTTGCAAAACTATCGTCGAAATACAATGATTTAGGAATAATATGTTCTACCTCGACATCAAATCCTCGCAAAAAATCCCCCACATCTACCGGTTGCCCGCAATAGATACAACAGTGTTTCGATTCCTCCCACATTTTATATTTCTGTATGCGAGATCGAGTTGGCACACCATATTCAACTATACGTTTAGCAATTTGCTCATTTTCCCTTTGATTCTTATTTATACTTTTATATGTATTAGAACGTTCTTCTTTACTTTGTTTCAATTCACGCGCCAACTCCACACGGATCTCATCGAATCGTCCATATTTTTCCATAAGCGCATTCACCACATTAACCATTTGATTGAGGATCTTCTCAACCACTGGTTGCCGAAGCTCGTTCTTTTTAATCGCCGGTAATCTATCCAGCAAAGCGCGCGCCTCATTTTCAGCCTTTGTATAGTTATTGCTATGGTTATACCCAGCAGCCTCACAAGCCTCTGCATAGTTCATACCCAACTGCAAAAATGGCAATATGCGACGTATAGCCTTGCTCGATTTATTTCCAAAACCGGCTTTCACCAAATCGATGGCGCTCAGCCGTTCTAAAACCTCGTCATCATCAATTCCGAATTTCTGTCGCAACACCGACTGTAACTGCTCCCGATCGTCAATCGAATACAATACATGCCACAGCCGATAAAGCGGTTCCTGCTCAAACGACAGGCTAATCATGGGAATAATCTCACCCGTTTCAGTATTGACCATCGACGAAGATTCCTCTTGAAGATTAAATTGCAACAATCTTTTCTTATCAGGATAATTGCCCAAAGCTCGTTCGATTTCCACTCGGGTTTTGTTCCCCTGTATTCCAGTCTTAAACTGCTCACCCAACCGGTAACCATACGTCTTGGACAAACCCAACAGTTTCAAGAGATCGCTACCTTTGAGTTTCTCGTGAGTATTCAAAAAATCAAACAAAGCTGCTCTTTGCTCCGCCGAAATAAAAACAATTTCATTCCGACGGTCCTTGACTACAATATTATTGATACTCTCCCACAAACGGCATACTTGAAACAATGGAGAAGTGCGTGGTGATACCTTAGGACCAGCTTCGGTCTTTTTACCGGCCGCATTCAGATAGAAACGCTTTTCAAATTCACAGCGCGACACCAAGTATTTGCACGACTTTAACGGTCGTTGGTAATATATAATCTCATCTCTAATACATCTGATTGTCTCATCAGTCAATATATCGGGATAAAATTTTCTTTGACAATTCATAATACAATCAAACTCCTCGACATAAGCCTGACGGGGATATACTTGTTCTTTACAACGAAAAAAAGCATTTTCTGTCAGTCTTCGAAAAAATAATTCCCCAATAGTCAATCTCATCTCTTTCAATTCATCATAACGGGTTTTAACAGTTTTTACATAATCGGTTATTTTCTTATCACCCGAAAAATCACTTTTTATTGACTTATATCCACGTTTTTGATTCAAATGTAACAAAACTCTCCCCAACTCGTTCAACTCGATTCGTTGCGTAACAGCCTTTGCTCTTAATCCCCATAATTGGAGTTTAGGCAAATAAGATAAAGAGTCATCGGGTAACATTCCTAATGTATCCAACTTATTCCTTAACAATGTGCGACGCAATTGATATCTGTCATATCCTTTACGTTGAGTCCTTTTTTGAGTCCTCTGTGAATTTATAGACACCCCATTTCCTTGTGTAAAAGAAGATAGTTCTGCGGCTGTAAGCGATACAACTCGGCTACCCATAGCTACCAACTCCTGTTCTTCTGAATTTTCTCTTATAACAGACCAACCTATACTCGATAAACCTAAATCTAATCCTAAGATGTTTTTCATGCCTACTATATATTTTATGGTATTATTATATTTAATGTGTAAATATAAAAAAATTTATCGAAAAATACAATAGTATTAAAAAATTATATGTATATTTGTCAACACAAATTTGAAAGCAAATCACAATAAGGATTATTCCGTTGTGAAAACATTTGGAAGGGGGAGTATTTATACTCCTCGTTCTTTTTTATATATATCTATTTTATCAAAAACTTTTTAAGAATATTTCTCTGTCTCCAACCCAAAATCCCATTCGTAAAATTATAATCACTGCTGTCATATCCTTCTCCAAACGATTTCCTTTAATAGTGTAAAAAGGATATTAATCTATATATTAGATATTATCAAAGGGTTATGAGCCGAAAATCAGGGGTATGGAGCGGCGTCGGGGAC
>ERZ839947.2564-NODE-2564-length-12686-cov-6.531470_pt1 | contig 12686 bp, 10 predicted proteins | sample MGYA00519908_ERZ839947 | MGnify/ENA primary metagenome ERZ839947 (study PRJEB31850, sample SAMEA3708857) | human gut metagenome | biome: human gut; feature: human-associated habitat; material: faeces | place: China | collected 2014 ... | reverse complement strand
ATGTTTGTATCCGGTGAAATAGTCCGTGTGGAAATTATCTATCATCATTTTAAGTCTATGGGTACGCAAATCCTCCTTCGTGAAACGTATCTTCCCATCGATCTGACACATATCATAGATGAAGAAGAACAAAACAAGGGGCAGATGAATGAGGAGCAAAAGGACAAAGGGGAGGCGGAAAGACGTGAAGTCGCCAACGACTACATCATCGAACCCAACGCTGAAGAACTGATTGCCAACCTAATCCCAACTGTATTAAGCCAGAAACTATTTACAGCAGCCGTTGACTCGAACACATCGGAACACGCTGCCCGTACGTTAGCTATGCAGGTAGCTACGGATAATGCGAACGAGCTGATTCAGGATTTGACGAAGCAATATAACAAGAGTCGTCAGCAGGCTATTACAAATGAGCTGTTGGATATTGTGGGGGGCTCTATGAAATAATATTCTTATTCTTTCTTTTTGGTTCTTTTTCTTTCGTATCAAGACGAAAGAAAAAGAATAATAGTTACCTTTGTTGAAAATTTGAATCCCATGGAAAATAATCCCGAACTGCAACTAGCGTGGCAGTTCATTGAAAATACAGGCACACATTTATTTCTTACCGGAAAGGCCGGAACCGGAAAAACTACATTTCTGAGAAGATTGAAGGAACAGAGCCCTAAACGTATGGTTATCTTGGCGCCGACAGGTATTGCCGCTATCAATGCGGGAGGAGTTACCATTCATTCTTTTTTCCAGTTATCTTTTGCACCTTTTGTTCCGGAGACCACGTTCAACTCTTCCCAGACACACTATCGTTTCAGTAAAGAAAAGCGGAATATCATTCGTAGCATGGACTTGCTGGTCATAGATGAGATCAGTATGGTGCGTGCCGATTTGTTGGATGCGATAGATTCGGCTCTGCGGAGATACCGGGATAGGGAAAAGCCTTTCGGTGGAGTCCAATTGCTGATGATTGGAGATTTGCAGCAGTTAGCCCCTGTGGTGAAAGAGAATGAATGGGAAATGTTGAAGAACTATTATGAAACTCCTTACTTCTTTGCCAGCCGTGCTTTGCGTGAGACGGTATATATGACAATTGAACTGAAAACAGTCTATCGTCAGAGTGATACCTTTTTTCTTTCCTTGTTGAATAAGATACGTGAGAATCAGGCGGACGATGAAGTATTGAATGAGTTGAACCGTCGGTATCAGCCGGGTTTTCGTCCTCGCAAGGAAGAAGGCTACATCCGTCTGACAACGCATAATTATCAGGCGCAGAAGGTGAACGATAATGAATTGGCCTCTCTGCCCGGGCAGACTTATAGTTTTCGTGCAGAGATAGACGGAACTTTTCCGGAATATTTATATCCGGCAGACGAAGTTCTCACCATAAAAGCGGGGGCACAGATTATGTTCCTTAAAAATGACCCCTCGTCGGAAAAGCGGTATTATAATGGCATGATTGGAGAAGTGGCAGCCGTTAATGATGCGGGGATGATTGTGCGGGGAAAAGATAATGGAGATGAATTTCAGTTATTGCCGGAAGAGTGGGGCAATTATAAATATGTGCTGAATGAAGAAACGAAGGAAATCACCGAAGAGATAGAAGGAACCTTCCGTCAGTATCCTATCCGGTTAGCTTGGGCTATTACGATACATAAGAGTCAGGGTTTGACGTTTGAACGTGCTATTATTGATGCACGGAATTCCTTTGCACATGGACAAACTTACGTGGCTTTGAGTCGTTGCAAGACGCTGGAGGGTATGGTGTTGGAGTCTCCTTTGCGCAGGGAAGCCATAATAAGTGATGCTACGGTGGATAATTTCACCAAAGCGGTGGAGCAGAATAAGCCGGGCAGCCAGCAGTTGAATGATATGCAAAAGGCATATTTCTTTGATTTGTTGAGTGATTTGTTTAATTTCTATTCGATCGATCAGGCTTATAAACGGTTGCTTCGTCTTATGGATGAGGATTTGTACAAGCTCTTTCCGAAGCAGTTGGCTGAATATAAGGCGTTGGCTTCCCATGTTAAAGAGAAGATTGTGGAGGTGTCTCAACGTTTCCGCAATCAGTATACCCGGTTGATACATGAGAGTGAGGATTATGCGGCGAATGAGGAGTTGCAGGAGCGGATTCGTTCCGGTGCCGGATATTTTCATAAGGAGTTGGAACCGGTTCGGGCTTTGTATGATAAGACTAATATGCCTCTTGATAATAAAGAGTTGAGAAAGCTGTTGGCAGAGCGTATGCAGGCGCTGGATGATGCGTTGTGGATTAAGGAGTCTCTGTTGGAAGCTGTGTCTACAAGAGGGAGGTTTGCCATTACGGATTATTTGAAGTTGAAGGCTAAAGTAATGTTGAGCCTTGAAGATGATTCTACGTCTTCCGGTTCTTCGAAGGCTTTGAAGGAGAAGAAAGAACGTAAGGAACGGAAAGAGCGTACACGCAGTGCTGAAAAGGTAAAGGTGGAGGTTCCTACGGATATTCTGCATCCGGAGCTTTATCGTGCCCTGTCTGAATGGAGAACAGCCAAAACAAGGGAGATGAATGTTCCTGCTTATGTGATTATGCAACAGAAAGCATTGATGGGAATTGTGAATCTGCTACCGGATAGTCCAAGAGCTTTGGAGGCGATACCTTATTTTGGAGCGAAAGGAGTAGAGAGATACGGGCTTGAGATTCTGGGTATTATCCGCAAGTATATGGCGGAGAATCAATTGGAGAGGCCGGAGATAACGGATATGTTAATCTCCTCCGGTAATAGCGATGATACGGTAAGGCAACGAAAGACGAAGTTGCAGAAAGAGGCAGAGAAACAGGAGAAAGAGGCGGAGAAGGAGAAAAAGAAGGAGGCGAAGAAAGATACGAAGTTGGTTAGCTATGAAATGTTCCGTCAGGGAATGAATATAGATGAAATAGCCAAGGCTCGTGATTTGGTATCCGGAACCATTGCCGGACATCTGGAGCATTATATCCGTTCGGGAAAGATTAAAGTGGAGCAGGTGGTGAAAGCTGAAAATATAGCGAAGATTCGCAAGTATTTGGATGAACATGAATACATGGGAATATTCGCTATAAAGGTAGCATTAGGAGACGATGTCTCCTATGCTGATATCAAGTTTGTATTGGCTGTTTCCGGGCATTAATAAATAAGGTTATTATTCCCGGACAGGGTTAAAGATTACAGAAGAAAGAAACGAAAACGGGAACGCTGATGTCAATCAGAATGCCGTGCAGGATGGCGATGGGAATCATTTCTTTTCCTGAATATCTGGTGATGGAAGGCAGCAGTACATCCATCGAGTTGACTCCTGCTGCTGAAATAGGAGCGAGTTTCCCGAAGTACTTCTTGATGATTGGAGTACCAAGAAGTGCCATCATCTCACGGAAAATATTAGTCAGTAGGGCAATGGTTCCCAGTTCCGTAGCCAGTTGCAGTCCGATGGAGGGTTCTTTGAACTGGGTGATAAGGATGGAAGAGAGTGAATAGTAGGCAAATCCACTTCCCACTGCCATACAGTCGAACACGCTCCATTGACGCAATAGCAAACTTGCCAGGGCGGAGAATAACAGCGTACCGATAATTGTTCCCAATGGAATCAGCAACATTTTAGGGTGCAAATGTGAAACAATGGCTTTCAGGTTCTTATTGGAACCGATGCTGATTCCTACTTGTAGCATTAATGCATAAAGTATGTACATGGAAACTGTGTGCGTATCAAACTCGAACTTATTGAAAGCTCCCATGATACAGCCTACACAAAAGAATACTATAACGATCAGACTTCCTTTCATTGTTCGCCTCCTTTCCTGAAAAATAATTGTAGTACCAAACGGGCAGCAATCAGGCTTCCCAATACACCGGACACAGCAAGAACGATGGCTTGCCATCCGAACTTACCAAGATTGTTCACAATCAGGCTATTAGAACCGATAGATACACCGAGAATAAAGAGCAACAGGAATATTGTAAGAGAAATTGTCTTTTCTGTCTTCTGCAGAATACTCCAGTTACGCAATACATAGCCGATGCCGATTCCTAAAAACATGGTAGATATAATAGAGAACATAATTGTATATATTTTGGGTTAGGTTAAACTGATGATTGACAACACACAAAAGAATTTTCAAAGAAGATGTTACATCTGCTTGAAAATCAGAAAGGAATACTGCTATGACTAACAAAACAAGTCAGCAGGTAGTTCCTGTAAAGAAATAGTTGGGAAATTTAGATGAATCCACTGAACCAATGCACATGCACGCAACAGGACTTACAGAAAATTGGTATTCCTGCAAGAAAAAGAGTAGCGTTATGTAATTGTAATGTTTGATTCATCATTGGTCTTTTTTGAATTTGGTGCAAAGATAGTTATTTATTGCATATTTTCAAAATAAATATGCAATAAATGAAGAGAAAGGAATATCCGGAACGAGATAGATGGTTGTAAAAAGTTGGTTATGTGCTCTTTCCCTTATAAATTATTCCAGTTCACAAGAATCTCTTTTAACTTTTGGGGTCTGTATCCGAGCATTGTCCGGGCTTTATCAATACTCATCCCACTGAAGCGGGGACGGGGAGTGCTTTCATTCATTTCTTCTGTGGTGGCAGGATGGATAAGAGAACGGTCGAGTTTCATACAATCTGCTACCTGGTAGGCAATCTCCGCAATGGTCATACATTCATCGCCACAGATGTGGAAGATGCCATTCGTCGTATGTTCTATTAAACGTTGTACTCCATCCGAAACATCTCCAACATAGGTTGGTGTCCGCCATTGATCGGATACGACACGTATTTCTTGTCTGGCTTTCAAACGGTTCATTACCAGCTGCACAATATTACCGTGTTGTCCCGGCAGTGCCTTGCCATAAACGATTTCTACACGGACAATGGCATAACTGCTGCAAGTTTTTGCCACTCTCTCTTCTCCTTTCCATTTGGTATATCCGTAGTAGTTGACCGGAGCGGGGAGATCTTCTTCTGTATATAACAGCCCGGCAGTTTCGTTTAGCTTTCCATCAAAAACAAAGTCCGTAGATAAATGAATGAAACGGTTTTTGTGTTTTTTGCATAAATCAGCCAGTTGGCCCACTGCGGTAACATTGGTAAGATAGGCTTCTTCGTGATGCGTTTCGCAATAGTCCGGCACGGACAGGGCGGAGCAATTAATGACTACATCGGGTTGAACCTCTTCGAAGAGATGCTTAACGTCCGCTTCATTCCGGATATCTGTTTCGATGAAACGATAGTCCTCCGCGTTATTGGGAAGAATATCCGGATGCAGGGAGCAGCCCGTCACCTTATAGTGTTTACAAGCAGACAAATCGTTTAAAATCTGGCGTCCGGTGAATCCGTTGGCACCGATAATTAATATCTTCTTCATTAGGTTCTATATATAGATGTTATAGATTATTTCCACAAAAATAAAAAATAATATCAACTACGCAAATAGATTTCGTACTTCCCTTCTTACTTTGCTCCCGATAACGAGATTTATATGAATTGATAAAAGAAAAAATGTATGGAAAAAGTAATTATGGGAACACGTTTACCCGCTAAGCTTTGGTTGGATGAAGTAGAGGACTCTTGTATGTCGCAGATTATGGATTTGACTTCACTGCCTTTTGCATTTAAACATATTGCCATCATGCCTGATGCGCATGCGGGAAAAGGAATGCCTATTGGCGGTGTGTTGGCTACCAATAGCGTGATTGTTCCCAATGCTGTGGGAGTGGATATCGGTTGTGGTATGTGTGCGATTAAGACAAATCTAAAAGCGGAAGATTTTAGTTATACGGATTTGACTTCCATTATGTCGAAGATTCGTGCAGTTGTTCCTTTGGGATTCGATCATCAGAATAAAAAGCAGGATCAGGAATTGCTTCCGCAAGGATTCGACTTTGAAGAGATGCCTGTTTTGAAGAATCAGTACGAGGCTTGTTTAAAGCAGATAGGAACCTTGGGAGGAGGAAATCACTTTATTGAGATTCAGAAAGATACAGAGACATCTGACGTTTGGGTGATGATTCACTCCGGAAGCCGTAACATTGGTTTGAAGGTTGCCAATCACTATAATAAGATTGCGCAATATTGGAATGAGAAATGGTATTCTGAAATGGTATCGGGACTAGCTTACCTGCCAATGGAGACACAGATGGCAAAGGATTATTTCCGTGAAATGAATTATTGTGTGGCTTTTGCCTTTGCCAACCGTCAGTTGATGATGAACCGTATCTGTGAATCTATCCAGGCGGTGAAACCTGAAACGGACTTTGATCCTATGATTAATATTGCCCATAACTATGCAGCTTGGGAGAATCACTTCGATCAGGATGTGATTGTACACCGAAAAGGTGCTACGCGTGCCTATGAGGGTGAGATTGGTATTATCCCCGGATCTATGGGTACTAAATCCTATATTGTTGAGGGACTGGGTAATCCGGAGAGTTTCAAAAGCTGTTCGCATGGTGCAGGTCGATTAATGGGAAGAAAGGATGCCTGTCGCCGTTTGTCACTGGATGAAGAGAAGGAGAGAATGGATCAGCAAGGTATCATTCACGGACTTCGTTCGCAGAACGAACTGGATGAAGCACCGGGAGCTTATAAAGATATTGCACAAGTGATAGCGAATGAGCGGGACTTGGTGAAACCGTTGGTGGAGCTGGCTCCAATGGCGGTGATTAAGGGATAATGTCATGCCATGTTAAAGGAGTATCCAGCGTATGGACATAAAAAAAGGAGCAACGCCTTGCTCCAACCTTTGTTAACCTTAAATCTAATACTATGAAAAACACAGTGCAAAGATACGTACTTCTGGTAACTTTGCAAATAATCCAAGAAAAAAAGTATGTTTTATAACATTGATTAAGAATTGGTTTTCTCGATTCAATTTTTATTAAGAGATTTGACAGACCACATGCAGAGAATTAACTCTCTACCACCGTATGCTTCTTAGAGTAGATTTAATGAGTGGCGATATACCACGCTGTTTCGTTCTTTTTTGAAGCACCCGGATTAGTGCTTGGGTCGGAAATCGTGATTCCGGAGAAAGTATTGATATCAATTCTTTCTCCATAGTAGGAGGAAGAGATTGCTGTAAAATACTGTTTGGTATTCCTTTTAAAGGGTACAGTGCGTTTCAATTGTTCGTTGAATTGTTCTAATAGATCCGGATCGGAACATAGTTTGGAAACGTAATCACCGTAATCAAAGAATATGGTAGGCGTATATCCGTCTAATCTTTGTAATTCGCCTGTTAATTCTTCGTTAAACGTATAACGCTGATTTATTTCTTTCATAATAGCTGCCAGATTATCCAATTCCGAGCAATCAGTAACACCGATAGTTCCGCAGGGAGTCACATAATTTGAATAAAAAGAATAGAAACCGTCACAGACCTTTTCGTAATCTATATTTCCGATTAAGTACTGGCCTATCTTGTCGTATGGCATCCCATAGGCCATTATTTCACTTGTAGAAGCTATCAAGTGGCTTGTTACGTTTTTAAGGTCATAGGCAACCTCTACCGTAGACATATAGCAGTCATCGAAAAGTATATATTCCATCTTTAGGCCCGCGTTCGAAATGCCTCCGGCAAGCGTAGTAATATCAGTTTGATATTTCGTTTGTGTTCCTCCAAAAAAACGTGTCATCGGTGCATGTTCGTACTCCCAGTGCTTTTTACTAATCTGCAAGCTGCTACGTGAAGCTGCTCTCGATACAGGTATCCATCCCATCCCGTGACATCCGATAATCATTGCATATCGTTTGGCGGGAGCATAGGTTTGTACATCGTTCAAAATAGAAGTGATGCCCTCTGCGGCTGTATAGGTAGGATCCGGATAATCGTAGTTTTTTAAAGTCTTCTGTACACCTTTGCCATTCTCATAGACAAGTTCGGAGAGAGTGGCTTTGGTGGCCGATGTACATATAAATACGATCACCCGTTCGTTCTTCAATATATTGTTTCCGATGATACTTTTCAAATCGGCAATGTTCTGATAGAAAAAAGAAGTGAGGTTGTTCGACCAGGGTAGATACATGAACACCGTCTGTTCATTGTTCGAACGAACAACAGGATCAGTTGGATCGGGATCTGTCGGATCAGTGGTTGAGTCGTCCGTTTGCCTTGTAGTTGGAGAGGTAGCAACAGGATCCTCTTTTTCACATGAAATCATGCCAAAAGAAAGCAATAATACAAAGAGGATTGATTTCATCAGACGATAATATGGTTGCATTGTTTCCATTATTCTACAAGGATTAAATTATCTTTTTATATATAACGTAAAAAGAGAACCTTTTGATCTGTCTTATCGAGACATAATTGACATCTCTCTTTTTGCAAAGTTATTGAAAAATAGCGTAATTCCTATACTATCGTGAATAAGAAAAAGAGGAGAGCTTACGTATAGACATAAAAAAAGGAGCAACGCCTTGCTCCAACCTTTGTTAACCTTAAATCTAATACTATGAAAAACACATTGCAAAGGTACATACTTTTGGCAACTTAGCAAATAATCCAAGAAAAAAAGTATGTTTCATAACATAGATTAAGAATTTGATATTCCAATTCAAATTTTATTAAGACTTTTTGGTTGCTTTATCTTCCTCTAATCCCTTTGACATATACTTTCAATTAGGCATCCTGAAATCATTCGGAGAACAACCTGTGATTTTCTTAAATAACCGGCTGAAATACTGCGGATTCTGAAAACCCAGTTCTTGCGTTATCTGATTGATTGTTTTATCAGTATTCACCAACCAATCTTTGGCAATCTCAAAGCGTTTGAATTCAATATACTCTTTAAATGATTTCCCCGTTTCATACTTCAGTAAGTCGTTGAAATATTCAGGAGACAAATGAAGCAGGTTCGCGCAATACTTATGTGAAAGTATATCGACAGTCGGTATCTGTTTCGTTTCGAAATGGTTATTTATGATTTTATCGAATTGTTTGATAATCGTTTTATTCGCTTCATTACGTGTAATGAATTGGCGTTCGTAGAAACGGACGCAGTAATCCAGCAATAGTTCTATATACTTGGAAACTATCTTCTTGCTATGGCGGTCAATGCAACGTTCGAGTTCCTGGTTTATTTTATCCATAAACTCCAGAATGATTTGTTTCTCGCGCAAAGATATATGTAATGCTTCTTCAGGCAGATAAGAGAAGAAAGTATAGTTATGTATATTAAGTCCGAGCGGAGTGCCACAAATCAGATCGGGATGAAAAGCCAATATCCATCCTTTGGAAGGAAAATTCTTACTGTTTTCCTTCATATTGATAGACTCTCCGGGACTAAGGCAGAGCAAAGTACCATCCGAAAAATCATAATACTGGTGACCATACATATACGCTTCACATTTACACTCACTCAATAGAATCGTATAAAAGTCGAACTTGATGCCCGTATGAGCTGACAAGTCAGCCTTTGAGAGATCGATGACACTTACCAGCGGGTGTAGTGTCTTACTCCCCAAGCAACAATTGCATTGATGCACGGTTCCTATTTTGAGTACTTTATCTCCCATGATGTTGAGACTCCTGTATCTAAAATACCTCTAGTTTTTTTGTTTATATTCGTTCGGGGTGCAGCCGACATGCTTTTTAAATAACCGGCTGAAGTGCTGTGGATATTGAAATCCCAGTTCATAAGCTACCTGGCTGACAGTTTGAACACCTTCCAGTATTCTTTCTTTGGCCAGTTCGATAATCCGGCACTGGATATATTCCTGTGCAGTTTTTCCGGTTTCCTTCTTTATCAGGTCCCCGAAATAATTAGGAGAGAGGCATGCCTTGTCTGCAAAGTATTTCACGGATGGCAGTCCTTCGGTCATTGCCACCTGATTTTGGAAATATTCGTCCAGTAATTGCTCGAATTTAACGACTATATCTTTATTCGCCTGATTGCGTGTAATGAACTGCCGTTCGTAGAAACGCATACAGTAATCCAGTAGCAGTTCGATATTTCGCACGATAAGTTGCTTGCTATGCTTGTCGATAGTATGCTCCAGTTCGAGCCGGATTTTATGTATGCAATCGGTTACGATTTCTCTTTCCTGATCTGAAAGATGCAATGCTTCATTTACCTCGTAAGAGAAAAAAGTATAGTTTTTGATATTCTGTCCTAATGAAGTTCCACGGATTAAATCGGGATGGAATAAAACCCCAATCGACTTGGTACGGGGAGCCGTTCGGTTACGGTTGTCTATTCCGCTCACTTGTCCCGGTGCCATGCAGACAACCGTTCCTTCCTGATAATCGTAATTCTTGCGTCCGTATTTGAGATCCCCGCATTTGGCATCTTTCAGGAACAGACAATAGAATCCGATGTTCATACGGATATACTCAACCGACTTGGTAGCTTTTGAGAAGTCGATTACATTAACTAAAGGGTGCAATGTCTCCAGTCCAAACAACTGGTCATACTGATCGACGGTTTCAATTTTTGTTATTTCATCCATATGCTTTGTTATTAATCTGATACAAAGATAAAACATTTGGAGGTATCTTTTTTATTTCATTCCTCAAATCAGTAATAAGGGTACAAGAATCAGTAATCTGTATACTACATAAACTTGCGGGCGGAAAAATAAATGGCAATGATTGCTGGAAGTAAGTCATGGAATTGATATATTTGCTCCGGAGAATATAAAAAAACAGGTTTTATGAAAGCATTATTCATTGGAGGAACGGGTACTATCAGTACAGATGTAGTTGCATTGGCGCAACAGAGAGGGTGGGAGATTACTCTCCTTAACCGCGGCTCAAAAAAAATGCCGGAAGGAATTCACAGTATCATTGCGGATATTAATGATGAAGAAGCTGTGGCAAAAGCCATCGCACTTGAACATTACGATGTGGTTGCACAATTCATCGGTTATACGGCAGAAGACGTAAAGCGTGATATCCGCCTGTTTCAGAATAAAACGCGGCAATACATCTTTATCAGCAGTGCCTCTGCCTATCAAAAGCCATTGACCGATTATCGCATTACCGAAAGCACCCCTCTGGTCAATCCCTACTGGCAGTATTCCAGAAACAAGATAGAAGCGGAAGAGGTATTGATGTCAGCCTACCGGACAAGTGGTTTTCCGGTGACCATCGTTCGTCCCAGCCATACCTATAACGGAACCAAACCTCCCGTAGCCGTACATGGAGATAAGGGAAACTGGCAGATTCTCAAACGGATTCTTGACGGCAAACCTGTCATTATTCCCGGTGATGGCTCCTCTTTGTGGACACTGACTCACTCCAAAGATTTTGCCAAAGGCTATGTCGGACTGATGGCGAATCCACATGCTATTGGTAACGCTTTTCATATCACTACCGATGAAAGTATGACTTGGAATCAGATTTACCAGACAATCGCCGATGCGTTAGACAAACCTCTGAACGCATTGCACGTGGCATCCGATTTCCTTGCCAAACATAGCGATCATTATGATTTCAGGGGGGAACTCTTAGGAGATAAAGCAGCTACGGTTGTTTTCGATAATTCGAAGATAAAGCGGCTCGTCCCGGATTTTATATGCCATATCTCCATGGCGGACGGATTGCGGCAAGCTGTACATTATATGCTTTCTCATCCGGAAACTCAAACACCCGATCCGGAATTTGATTCGTGGTGTGACCGTATAGCCGATGCAATCAGTGCGGCAGATAAAGCTTTCTGATTAATAAGTACCTGCCACTAATTAATTGCTATTTTTTAGGCACGGATTACACGGATTAACGCGGTTATTTTTCAGCAATGATAACCCTAAAGACCGTGAAATCCGTGCCTAATTATTATTTAATAAGGAGTATTTCTTCCTTGCTGCACCTCAATTCGTATTCCGAAATTACCATTAGCAGATTTCAGTTCAAACGCTCCCCGGAAATTATTCCTTTCCCAAGGCATAGCACTGCGGTTAGGCACCCGCCAGCCATCCTTGTTGTAATCTCCGTAAGTATTGATTCTCATTCCGTTTTTCAGTTTGAAAGATCCCATCTGCATAAACTGCGGTGAAGAGTAAAATCCCCAATTGTATCCGTATCCGAAGCCGGAATATGAAGGAGAGAAGGTGTCTGTGAATCCTTGAGAATAGATAGCATCCGTATTCATGCGGAATAGCTGATTATAGTCCTTGGTTACATTCGGTATACTCAGATCTGTTTTGGGAAGTTGGGGGGCAGTGATATTCATTATCCCCATATCCAGCAAGAAACCGCCGAACTCTTTTACATTAGCTGACGGGGCACGGCGGATACTGTCGGAAGGTATTTCCGATTGTGCGGATACGATTCCGGCAGATAATATCAGCGAAAGAAATAGAATCAGTTTTTTCATCTTTGTACAGGTTAATTTATCACAAAGATAGAAAATTTCAGTCTGACTATCTATGAAACAAGCGCAGATTAACGCAGATTTACGCAAAGATTAAATATTATCTGCGATAATTTGCGTTCATCTGTGTTCATCTGCGCTTTAGGAATTATCTGTTTACGACTGCCATACTTTGGCATACTCGTCCAGCACCCGTTTGATACTTTTCCCGATTTTCACATAATCGGCCTCATTCAGATTGGCAAGCGATACACGGACACTCCATTTGGGGCCGGCAAAGCCACCGCCGTTCAGCAGTACGAGTGAAGTCTCATTGGCGAGACGGAACACCACATCCAGCGGATTATATGTCTTTTGCAGATAAGCG
>ERZ839947.2556-NODE-2556-length-12705-cov-5.122609_pt1 | contig 12705 bp, 9 predicted proteins | sample MGYA00519908_ERZ839947 | MGnify/ENA primary metagenome ERZ839947 (study PRJEB31850, sample SAMEA3708857) | human gut metagenome | biome: human gut; feature: human-associated habitat; material: faeces | place: China | collected 2014 ... | reverse complement strand
GACCGTTGGGCTGTTGAAACGGATTATGTATATCCAGGTCCGATTCAGTACTTTGGTCCTACAGAAGTTTGCGACCAGGCAACTAAGACTTTGCAATTGGAACAAGCTAAATAAGAAAACTTCACCGGACTGTAGTAAGAAACAGTTGCAATGAAGAGCTCTTTCAGGCGCGGATTACGCGGATTGACGCGGTTTTAGTTATACTATTTCTTAAAACCGTGTATTCCGTGTAATCCGTGCCTATCTATATTACATTCATCACTCAAAGTAAATGTCGTCACGTAATAATCCGATTTCTGCTGTCCAAAAGAAAAGAACTGCTTCCACTACCCCCAAAAAGAGGACGGTTTCTTCTTCCAGGCCTTCCCGTGCTCCGAAAAAGGCACCGGTGAAGCAGCATTATTCGATGCCCGGTTGGCTTCGAAATATATTGGCTGTGGCAATTGTCGGTTGTTTCTCTATGGTTTTCTATTATTTCTTTATACGTCCTTATGCTTATCGGTGGAAACCTTGTAATGGTTTAAAGGAATATGGAGTTTGTATTCCTTCCGGATATGATATTCATGGGATTGATATTTCCCATTATCAAGGAAAAATAGACTGGGGGAGACTTTTACAGAATAAACAGACGGCAACTCCTTTGCACTTCATTTTTATGAAAGCGACGGAAGGGGGAGATCATAACGATACTACCTTTCAAACTAATTTTGCTAATGCGCGTAATCATGGCTTTATTCGTGGCGCTTATCATTTCTATATTCCCGGTACGGATGCTTTGAAACAGGCGGACTTCTTTATTCGCACGGTAAAACTTGTTTCCGGTGATTTACCTCCCGTACTTGATGTGGAAGTGACCGGGCGGAAGGAAAAAAAGGAATTACAGCAAGGCATCAAACGCTGGCTGGACCGGGTGGAATCTCATTATGGAGTGAAACCTATTCTTTATACCTCTTATAAATTTAAAACCCGTTATCTGGACGACTCTATCTTCAATGCATACCCTTACTGGATTGCCCATTATTATGTGGACTCTGTGCGGTATCAGGGAAAATGGCACTTTTGGCAACATACGGATGTAGGAAGTGTCCCCGGCATTAAAGAATACGTAGATTTGAATGTGTTCAATGGCTCGTTAGAGGAACTTAAAAAGCTGACAATTAAGTAACGGGTATTTCTTTTCCCTACAACTTATCTCTTCTCATATTTGTTATAATCGTATTATTACTAAAAAAATACGATTATGAACTTTGATATAGCTATTATTGGTGGTGGTCCGGCCGGGTACACAGCTGCCGAACGGGCAGGGGCCAACGGATTAAAGGCCGTTCTTTTTGAGAAAAAGGCAATGGGTGGAGTATGTCTCAATGAGGGGTGTATTCCTACTAAAACTTTGTTATATTCTGCTAAAATACTGGATAGCATCAAGAGTGCTTCCAAATACGGCGTTTCTGCCGAATCTCCTTCGTTCGATTTATCCAAGATTATGAGCCGTAAAGATAAAACAGTAAAAATGTTGACGGGCGGTGTGAAGATGACTGTGAGTTCTTACGGAGTGACTATTGTAGAAAAGGAAGCTCTGATAGAAGGAGAAAAAGATGGGAAAATACAAATCACTTGTGACGGAGAAACCTATTCCGTGAAATATTTGCTGGTATGTACCGGCTCTGATACAGTGATTCCTCCTATACCGGGACTGTCAGAAATCAGTTATTGGACTTCCAAGGAGGCATTGGAAATAAAGGAACTCCCTAAGACACTGGTCATTATTGGTGGCGGAGTGATCGGGATGGAGTTTGCTTCTTTCTTCAACAGTATGGGCGTGAAAGTGCATGTGGTAGAAATGATGCCGGAGATTCTGGGAGCGATGGATAAGGAAACCAGTGGTATGCTTCGTGCCGAATATGCCAAACGGGGAGTCACTTTCTATTTGAATACGAAAGTGGTGGAAGTAAATCCTCATGGAGTTGTGATAGAAAAAGAAGGCAAGATGTCTACTATTGAAGCGGAGAAGATCTTGCTTAGTGTAGGACGTAAGGCAAATCTATCCAAGGTAGGACTGGACAAGCTGAATATAGAACTGCATCGGAATGGAGTGAAAGTAGACGAACATCTGTTGACTTCGCATCCTCGTGTATATGCGTGTGGTGATATTACAGGCTACTCTTTATTGGCGCATACTGCTATCCGTGAAGCGGAAGTCGCCATCAATCATATTTTAGGAGTGGAAGACCGGATGAATTACGATTGTGTTCCGGGAGTCGTTTATACCAACCCTGAAGTGGCGGGAGTGGGAAAGACGGAAGAAGAACTGGTAAAATCAGGAGTTCCTTACCGTATTTCGAAATTACCGATGGCTTATTCCGGACGCTTCGTTGCGGAGAATGAACAGGGAAACGGACTCTGTAAGCTGATTCAGGATGAAGACGGGAAGATTATCGGTTGTCACATGTTGGGAAATCCGGCATCAGAACTTATTGTGATAGCAGGTATTGCTATTCAGAGAGGGTACACGGTGGAGGAATTCCAGAAGACTGTGTTTCCACATCCTACGGTTGGAGAGATCTATCACGAAATTATGTTTTAACTCTTATTCCGCTTGATCTATGATTCGATGTATCTATAGTCCGTTTACTGATATTTACTTTCACTTGGCAGCAGAAGAGTATCTGTTGAAGCAGGGAAATGAAAATATTTTCATGCTTTGGCAGGATACTCCTTCTGTGGTAATAGGTAAGCATCAGCGGTTGCGGTCGGAAGTCGATAAGAAATGGGCGGAACAGGAACGAGTACATATTGCCCGTCGTTTTTCGGGTGGGGGAGCGGTGTATCATGATTTGGGCAATGTCAATCTGACTTTTATAGAAACGGCTCCCCGATTGCCGGAATTTGTTACGTACTTGCAACGGACATTGGATTTCCTGAACTCTATAGGCCTGATGGTAAAAGGAGATGAACGATTGGGAATTTATCTGAATGGATTGAAAATTTCAGGAAGTGCGCAATGCTTGCATAAGAATCGGGTGTTGTATCATTGCACTTTATTGTATGATACGGATCTGGCAGCATTGCATAAAGCTTTGAATCCGGAACCGATGGTTGATGATGAAACCTTATCGTCAGTATATGCCGTTCCTTCCGTTCGGAGTGAGGTAACCAATATTCGGAGTCATTTATCGGAGGGAACTGTAACTGATTTTAAAGAGAAGGCTTTTCAGTATTTCAGTGATTCCCAATCTGTCAGTGCTTTTACCGGGAAGGAAATAGAGGCTGTTAATCAGCTCCGGGAAGGGAAATATATTCAGAAAGAGTGGATATATAGTCGTTGATGCCCGGACTGGCTTTGTCAGTATCCGGTTAAAATTTACTTAACTTAAAACTTTCTATTTCAGCCCGTTGTTGTAATATATCAAGGTTGAATAATAAATTTACTGTCTATGTCAAAATTCGAAATAAAAATGCCTAAGTTGGGCGAGAGTATAACCGAAGGGACCATCGTCTCTTGGTCTGTAAAGGTAGGTGATATGATTCAGGAAGACGATGTGCTTTTTGAAGTGAATACTGCCAAAGTAAGTGCGGAGATCCCTTCTCCCGTAGCGGGAAAAGTGGTGGAGATTTTATATAAGGAGGGTGATACGGTTGCTGTAGGAACAGTAGTCGCTCTAATTGATTTGGATGGAGAAGAATCTTCAGGAACGGAGCCGATAAATGTTTCTGAAACATCACCATCGTCAGCGGAAACTGCTAAGAACGAATCAGCGAATACAGCATCGAAACCTGTTGTTGCAGAGGAAGAACGTTGGTACTCTCCTGTTGTGATTCAGTTGGCGCGGGAAGCTAAGATTCCGAAAGAAGAGCTGGATGCTATACAAGGAACCGGTTATGAAGGGCGATTGAGTAAGAAAGATATAAAAGATTATATTGAAAAGAAGAAAAGAGGAGGTAGTGTTGAACCGAAGCCGGCATCTGTTGCTGCTGCTCCGGCCGCAAGCAAACCATCAGTTGCTGTTTCTTCTGAACAGGCAAGTCCGAAGGTTGCTCCTGTAGCAATGTCTGGAGTCGAAGTAAAAGAGATGGATCGTGTCCGCCGGATTATTGCCGACCACATGGTTATGTCTAAGAAAGTATCTCCTCACGTGACCAATGTAGTAGAAGTAGATGTTACCAAATTGGTACGTTGGCGTGAAAAGAATAAAGACGCTTTCTTCCGTCGCGAAGGAGTGAAACTGACTTATATGCCTGTGATAACGGAAGCCGTGGCAAAAGCATTGGCTGCCTATCCACAGGTGAATGTATCGGTAGATGGATACAATATTCTTTTCAAAAAGTATATTAATGTCGGTATTGCCGTCTCTTTGAATGATGGAAATCTGATTGTTCCTGTGGTGCATGATGCCGATCATCTGAATCTGAACGGGTTGGCTGTTGCCATCGATTCTCTGGCCTTGAAAGCAAGGGATAACAAATTAATGCCGGAAGATATTGATGGGGGTACATTTACGATAACCAATTTTGGTACATTCAAGAGCCTGTTCGGTACGCCAATCATTAATCAGCCGCAAGTAGCTATCTTGGGAGTAGGGTATATTGAGAAGAAACCTGCTGTTGTAGAGACTCCGGAGGGTGATACGATTGCAATCCGGCATAAAATGTACTTGTCTTTGTCTTACGATCATCGGGTAGTAGACGGAATGTTGGGAGGTAACTTCCTGCATTTTATAGCCGACTATCTCGAAAATTGGAAAGGCTGATAACTGATTGTTTCATTCATTAAGAACTTCATTACTCATGAAAAAGAAATATGATATAAAAACTACAGATGTAGAAACCCTGAAAAAGTGGTATCATCTGATGACATTGGGGCGTGCCTTGGACGAAAAGGCACCGTCTTACCTGTTGCAATCTTTGGGTTGGTCTTATCATGCTCCCTATGCAGGACATGATGGTATTCAACTTGCTGTCGGTCAGGTATTCACCCTCGGTGAAGATTTCCTGTTCCCATACTACCGGGATATGTTAACCGTGCTTTCTGCCGGAATGACTCCGGAAGAAATCATTCTGAATGGTATCTCGAAAGCGACAGACCCGGGTAGCGGAGGACGTCACATGTCGAACCATTTCGCCAAACCGGAATGGCACATTGAAAACATCTCCTCTGCTACTGGCACACACGACCTTCACGCAGCAGGTGTGGCCAGAGCAATGGTATATTATGGACATAAAGGCGTGGCTATCACTTCTCACGGAGAGTCGGCTACTTCCGAAGGATTCGTTTACGAAGCTATCAATGGTGCCAGTCTCGAACGTCTTCCGGTGATTTTTGTAATACAAGATAATGGGTATGGTATTTCCGTACCCAAATCGGAACAGACTGCCAACCGTAAAGTGGCCGAGAACTTCTCAGGCTTCAAGAACTTGAAGATTATCTATTGTAACGGAAAGGATGTATTCGATTCGATGAATGCTATGACCGAAGCGCGGGAATATGCTATCAGTACCCGTAATCCGGTTATTGTGCAGGCGAATTGTGTCCGGATCGGTTCGCACTCCAATTCAGATAAACACACCTTGTATCGGGATGAGAATGAATTGGAATATGTGAAAGATGCTGATCCCTTGATGAAGTTCCGCCGGATGCTGCTGCGTTATAAACGTCTGACCGAGGAAGAACTGCAACAAATAGAGGCTGATGCAAAGAAAGAATTGTCTGCTGCCAACCGGAAGGCTTTGGCTGCTCCCGATCCTGATCCTAAAAGCATTTATGACTTTGTAATGCCCGAGCCTTATCAGCCACAGAAATATAAAGACGGTACACATGAGGCGGAAGGGGAGAAGACTTTTCTGGTCAATGCCATTAATGAAACATTGAAAGCTGAATTCCGCTATAATCCCGATACCTTTATTTGGGGACAGGATGTGGCAAACAGGGAAAAAGGAGGCGTGTTTAATGTAACCAAAGGTATGCAGCAGGAATTCGGCGAAGCCCGTGTATTCAGTGCACCGATTGCGGAAGATTATATTGTAGGCACCGCCAATGGAATGAGTCGCTTTGATCCTAAAATTCATGTGGTGATTGAGGGAGCGGAGTTTGCCGATTATTTCTGGCCTGCCGTAGAACAATATGTGGAGTGTACACATGAGTACTGGCGTAGCAATGGGAAATTTGCTCCGAATATAACTCTGCGTCTGGCTTCCGGTGGTTATATCGGTGGAGGCTTGTATCATTCTCAAAACCTGGAGGGAGCTTTGACTACTTTACCGGGGGCACGTATTGTCTGCCCGTCTTTTGCGGATGATGCTGCCGGATTACTTCGTACCAGTATGCGATCCAAGGGCTTCACCTTATTCCTTGAACCGAAAGCATTGTATAATTCGGTAGAAGCGGCGGCAGTAGTGCCGGAAGATTTTGAAGTACCTTTCGGGAAAGCACGTATTCGTCGTGAGGGAACAGATTTGAGCATTATTACCTATGGCAATACCACCCATTTCTGTCTGCACGCAGCAGAGCGATTAGAAAAAGAAGGTGGCTGGAAAGTAGAAGTCATTGATATTCGTTCTTTGATTCCGTTGGATAAAGAGGCGATATTCGAATCGGTCAAGAAAACGAGCAAGGCATTGGTCGTTCATGAAGATAAAGTATTCTCCGGTTTTGGTGCGGAGCTTGCTGCTATGATTAGTGGAGAGATGTTCCGCTATCTTGATGGACCGGTGCAGCGTGTCGGTTCTACTTTTACTCCTGTCGGTTTTAATCCGATTTTGGAAAAGGAAATTCTGCCGGATGAGGCCAAGATATACGAGGCTGCCCGGAAATTATTGGAATATTAAATAGTGTGGATTATGAAAAAGATAGGTTTATTTTATGCTACCAAAGCCGAAAGAACGAGTTGGGTAGCAGAGAAAATACAGAAAGAATTCGGTAAGGAAAAGATAGAGACAGTGCCTATTGAACAGGCCTGGCAAAATGACTTTGAGGCTTATGATTGTTTCATTATCGGTGCTTCAACCTGGTTTGACGGAGAACTTCCTACTTATTGGGATGAACTGTTGCCGGAGTTACGGACAATGGAATTGAAAGGAAAAAAGGTTGCAATCTTCGGCTTGGGAGATCAGATACGTTACCCGGAGAATTTTGCAGATGGCATCGGACTGTTGGCAGAGGTGTTTGAAGAGGATGGAGCTACGTTAGTCGGCTTTACTTCTTCCAGCGGATATACCTTCGAACGTTCTAAGGCATTGCGTGATGGTCAATGGTGCGGTTTGGTTATCGATTTGGATAATCAGTCAGAACAGGCGGAAGAGAAAATAAAAGAATGGTGTAAACAGGTCAAGAAAGAGTTTGAATAATTCCTGATAAGTACTAGAACCGGCGAATAGTGACCAGAATAAAGATTAAAGAGACATACCTTTCCTTTGTATTAAGAGGAAAGATATGTCTCTTTTTATGAGGTAAACGTCCGGTTTTCCGAAATGAATACCAGTGTATATCAATATCACGCTTTAAAGATGAACTTCACTTCTGCCCAGCGGTTCTTCTCTTTATAATGAACATAAGTCAGTCCGTTCTTTTCTGCCTCCTCGCGGATAACAGCAATATCATCTACATAGAATCCACTCATCAACAGTTCGGATCCCGGATGCATACAGGCAACATACTGTTTCATGTCATTCAGTAATATATTCCGGTTGATATTGGCAATGATAATATCGAAAGGACCTTTGCCGGTCAGTGACGAGGCATCTCCCTGTGAAACAGCAATATCATCTACATGATTCAATTCGATATTTTCGATGGAGTTGCGTACACACCATTCGTCTATATCGATAGCTGTGCAAGGACGTGCACCCCGCATTCGTGCCAGGATGGCGAGAATGGAAGTCCCACAACCCATATCCAGTAGAGACTTATTAGTCAGTTCGCTGTCCAGTAATTCTTCAATAATAAGACTTGTCGTTTCGTGGTGTCCGGTGCCGAAAGCCATTTGCGGATTGATAACAATATCATATTCCGCTTGGGGAACATCCTGATGGAAAGTACTGTGAATCACACAGCGATTGCCAATGATGATAGGTTGGAAAAAGTTCTTTTCCCATTCTTCGTTCCAGTCCTTGTCTTCTGCTTCCACATAAGTATAGGTGATTTCTGTGTCGGGTAAAGGAAATTCGGCTATGGCATTTTTAATCACAGTCTCGTCGCATAAGTCTTGTTGAATATACGCAGTCAATCCGTCTTTGCTTTCAACAAAACTTTCGAACCCTGCCTCGCCCAATACCGCAGCTAATACATCGTTCACCGTTTCGGTGCAAGGATGTGTCTGGAATGAAAATTCAAAGTATTTCATAATCTTTCTTTTAATCTGAATGATGAAGATGCAAAGATACTCAAAAAACGAATTATTGACGAAGTATTTGGGTGAAGTATATGTTACTATTATTTTTTTTGTATATTTGCTGCATGGACGATTAATGAGGGTTCCTATTTTAAATATGAAGCATAAACATAAGCAAAGCATACTAATATTATTATTTTTCACCGTATATCTGTTTGCGGGTCAGGGAAATACTATCAAAGCTCAATCTATACAAAAACTACCGGAATTATTTTCTCTTTCCAACCGTAACCTTACTTATTCCACAACTTCCGCATGGACAGATTCTATTCTAAAATTATGTGCGGAAATCGGAGAAGAATCCTGGAAACAGAATGATCTTAAAACAGCATTCATTGTAGCCCAGATTAAAGTCAATACCACCTGTCTGGAAGGAGAGACCGGTGAAGCTATTGTTCAGGCGCATGAAATGTATGATAAAGCCAAGGACTTAAAATATTCTGAGGGAAGAGCCTTGTCATTGCAGGCTATGGGAGATACCTATATGCATGCCGGACTCTATGCATTAGCAGCTGAAACATTTTTGGCAGCCGAAGCAGAACTCAAGGATAGCAATGACGTCTTTATAAAACTTCGTCTGACCATTCAGCAAATACATACTTATTTGAAGATGAATAAGGTGCAACTGGCGATGGAATATTTGGAGGTAGCGGAGAAATACTTCTCCGAAATTGAAACAGGACAGAAAGACTTTGAATTCTATCTTTGTGCATACCGCACATTGGGCTATATCAAGATGAAGAATCAGGAGCAGGTTGCCAAATGCTGGAGAGAAATAGAAAGCTTGCAGAAAGAAAACCGGCATTTCTCCGGTTTGTCTTTGGATTTATTTATAAACTATTACCTTTTCCAGAAAGAATATTCGAAAGCAATTACATTATATGATTCTCTGCTTGTGGCTACTAAAAATAGAGGGAGTCTGTATGAATATAAAAACGCATTGCAGTCAAAGGGAGCTTTATTGCATGAAATGGGGAACCTGAAAGATGCCTGCCTTCTCTATCATGAGGTGAAAGAGTTGGGGCAGTCCTTGAATACAGAACAGTTTGTAGAATCTTTGGATTCCATTCGCTCTACCTATATTGCCGACCGTACGAATTTGGAGAATGCCGAAGCGTATAATGGGTTGTTGATACGGATAATGTGTTTTTCTCTGGTCGCACTGATTATCGTGGGAGTTTTGATTTTTATCATAAAAAGAAGTAATAAGGAGTTGGCCGAATCGCGGGTGAGGTTGTCTGAAACCAATGATAAAGCGAAACGCTCTATTTTATCCAAGAGTATGTTTCTTTCAAATATGACACATGAAATCCGGACACCGTTGAATGCTATTGTCGGATTCTCGGAGGTGTTGTCATCCATGGGAGATGCCATTGATGATGAAACCCGACAGATGTGTGGAGAGAATATCAGGCAGAATGCAGAGATGCTTCATAAACTGATTAATGATGTGATGGAATTGTCTGAACAGGAGGAAAGCAACATGTCATTTAATCTGCAGAAACATGAAATAGTGGCATTGTGCCGGAATACGATTGGAACCGTTGAGAGAGTAAAGAAAACGGCTGCGGAGGTAGTGTTCCGAACTTCATTGGATAAACTGGAACTGTATACAGACAGTACTCGTCTACAGCAGGTCCTTATTAATCTGTTGATTAATGCGACGAAGTTCACTCCTTCAGGCACGATTACTCTTTTGCTTGATGTGGATGCAGAAAGAAAGGAAGCAGTTTTTACGGTAGAAGATACAGGTTGTGGCATTCCTTTGGATAAACAATCTTCTATATTCTCCCGTTTCGAGAAGTTGCATGAGGGAGTTCAAGGAAGTGGTATCGGCCTTTCCCTTTGTGAGTTTATTGTAGGGCATCTGAATGGAAAGATCTGGATTGACTCTAAATACACCTCCGGAGCAAGATTTATATTTACACATCCGTTATATGACAATAAGCCTGAAGTATGAGAATGAAGAATAAACTGATAGTATTGTTGTGCTGGCTGTTTCTTGGCGGTTTGACGTATGTGTATGCAGGAGACAGTGATGTGAAAAATGCATTGGTTCAAAGATTGGAAACACAGGAGCATGACACTTTACGCTTGCAGACCTTGTGTGAATTGATTGACATCTGCAAGCCCGAACCTCTATTGAGGAAACAATATACAGATGAACTGTTGAAGGAAGCAGAATTACAGAATGACAATTTATATAAATGTCGTGCCTATCTGTATCAGATCTATATGTGCTTTAATGCAAACGATCGTGACAGTCTTCAGAAATGGCTTGATCTATTGGTTCCTCTGGCACAAAAAGAAAAGTATTACGACTTGATGTTCTTGGGGAAACAGTGCGCTATTGATTTGTTGGTTCTAAATGAAGCTTTTGAGGAATTGGGGAACAAGGCGGAAGATATGTTGCGTGAAGCACAAGCATTGAAAAACAAAAAGGGAGTTGTGCTTGCATATCAAAGTATTGCGCGTGCTTATCGTGTGACTGACAGACTTGAACAGGCTGCTGATATGTTGGAAAAGGCATGTGCCACATCCTTGGAATTTAATGATTATGTCTTTTTTGCCGATATAAATAATAGTTTGATAGCTACCTACAAAGAACTTAAAAATTATCCGGGCTTCCTGAAAGCCATACAGCTGCGGGAGGAGATGCTTTTAAAGGAAGTCAGCAAACGACCTGAACAGAAATTAAAGTTAAAGATCGACTTCTTCTATTTATATATATCTTATGCAGAATATTATCTGGCAATCAAAGACTTGCAGAATGCAAAGAAGTATATCCGGTTGACTGATGAATATTATTCCGGTGAGTATTTCATTAATAAGTTGAGATACTATGAGGTGAACAAAAGCTATTTTGTGGCTACGAATCAATGGGACAAGGCACTGGTCAGCGTGGATTCACTTATTGCCGGTTACCTGAAAGTAGAGTATTCTTATTATAATAACGCATTGCTCAATAAGGCGGATATCTTTCTGAATATGGATGAGTATGAGCAAGCTATACCGTTGTATGAAAAAGCATTAGAGGCTAATGACTCCATTCTGGTGTCTATATACAATAAGCAGGTGGATTTCATTAAGAATGCCCATGCTACGGAGAAAATGCAATTGCAGACATTGAGCTTCCGTTATTATATCAATCTTTCCGTATTGGTGCTGATTGCTGTCATTATAGTAGTTCTGCTTATTTTCTCTATATTTAAATATCGCATTAACAGAGAGCTTCGCAGATCGGAGAAGAAGATGCGGCTGATAACGCAGGAAGTGGTTAAAATAAATAAGGTCAAAGAATCGTTTATCTCCAATATGAATAATGCGATACGCGAACCGCTGACTGAAGTGGTGAATTGTTCTTTAGCGCTGGCTTCTGATAAGGAATTCACAAAAGAAGAGAAAGACGAGGCATCCGGCGTGATATCTAAAACGGCTACCGAATTGTCTCAACTAATCAATGATATACTTGATCTGTCCCGTTTGGAAGCTGGAATGATGAAATTCCAGGTAGCGGATATTTTCTTTCATACTTATCTGGAGGAAGCACTTGCAGCTGCTTCTACCAATCACACTTTGCAGGTAAACAATCAGTTGGAGCAGGGTGTTAATTATCAGGTTCGTTACGATGGGAATTGGTTGTTCAGGCTGATGCGTTCCGTTTTTGTTCCGATGGAGGGAGGCAACGCACTGACTGTGAGTATAGAAGTGGATAAAGAGCAGGGAAAGATTGTAGTCACTACTTATCATTCTATTCTTTTAACGCCCAATCCTAATCAGAGTATTGTGATTCAAAGTGAGATGAATCGTATGCTTGTGGAATATTTTGGAGGAAGCTGGGAGGTCGTAGATCAGGAATATGTGAAGTTTACTATACCATTGATACCGTAAGTTAAATACCTTCATTTTGATAGAGTAAAAGTACCCTTTTTCCTGCATAACAGTGGTGAAATAGGGAAATCCCTATTATCCTTTGGGGAAAATCTCCCCTGAACAAAAAATCTCTTCCTTATCTTTGTAACGTGAATAAGTTTAAGTAATTACATAAACCGAGATGATATGAAAAAGATTGTTTATTTCTTGCTATTTGCCTTGTGCCTCCCGATAGGCTTGATGGCACAAAGCGTTGATGACGACCTTTACTTCATTCCTTCAAAAGACAAACAGGAGAAGAAAGAAACTCCGGTTAAGAAGGAAACGAAGAAACAGGTGACCAACATCTATACTTCACCGGGTACTACAGTAGTGGTTCAGGACCGTAAGGGAAGAACACGGGATGTGGATGAATATAACCGCCGTTACGATGCACGTGATAATGAAT
>ERZ839947.2551-NODE-2551-length-12734-cov-3.390567_pt1 | contig 12734 bp, 15 predicted proteins | sample MGYA00519908_ERZ839947 | MGnify/ENA primary metagenome ERZ839947 (study PRJEB31850, sample SAMEA3708857) | human gut metagenome | biome: human gut; feature: human-associated habitat; material: faeces | place: China | collected 2014 ... | reverse complement strand
GGTGCGTATCTCTGACCGCACGGCCTTCTTCCTGCTGGGTGAGCTGGTGGAGTACGGCGCCACGGAGCAGGTGTTCTCCGCCCCGGCGGAGAAGCGGACAGAGGACTACATCACGGGGAGGTTCGGATAATGAGAAGCCGGTTTGATGAACAGCTGGCCCAGCTGGAGCGGGAGCTCATTGAAATGGGCGCACTGTGCGAGGAGAGCATCGCTCTGGCGGCTAAATCGCTGGGAGACGGCAGACTGGCCCGTCAGGTGGCCCCGCTGGATACGGAGATCGACCGCAAGGAGCGGGACATCGAGTCCCTGTGCCTGAAGCTGCTTTTGCAGCAGCAGCCGGTGGCACGGGATCTGCGGCAGATCTCGGCGGCCCTGAAAATGATCACAGATCTGGAGCGCATCGGGGATCAGGCGGAGGATATTGCCGAAATCGTCATCAGCGGTCAGGTCAACGAGGGGGAGGAGCTGCTGCGGGATATGGCCGCCTCCACCATAAAAATGGTGACGGAAAGTGTTGACGCCTACGTGAAACATGATACAATGTTGGCGGAAAAAGTCATCGCAGAGGACGATATTGTGGATGACTGGTTCGACAGGGTGAAGCATACGCTGATCCGCCGCATGACCACAGACCCCGGTGAGGGGGAGCGGGCGGTGGACCTGCTGATGATTGCCAAATATTTTGAGCGCATCGGGGACCATGCGGTGAACGTCGCCCAGTGGGTGATTTTCTCCGTCACCGGTACGCACAAGGAGGGATAGCATGATCTGGTGCGTAGAGGACGATGCCAGTATCCGGGATATCGAAGTATACGCCCTGCGTTCCACCGGCTTCGAGGCCTGTGGCTTTGCCGACGGTGCCGCCTTCTGGCAGGCCCTCCAGACGGAGGAGCAGCCGGAGCTGGTGGTGCTGGATGTGATGCTGCCCGGCGTGGACGGCATGGAGCTGCTGCGTCGGATGCGGGCCTCGGCGGCCCTGCGCCGCATCCCGGTAGTGATGGCTACCGCCAAGGGCGCAGAGTATGACAAGATACAGGGGCTGGATCTGGGGGCGGACTACTATCTGGCCAAGCCCTTCGGCGTCATGGAGCTGGTGTCCTGCGTCAAGGCGGTGCTGCGGCGCTGCCGGACGGAGCAGGAGCCGGTGCTGCGGGCCGGGGGCATCGTACTGCACCCGGAGGAGCGCATCGTCACGGTGGAGGGTCAGCGAGTGACGCTGACCTATAAGGAGTTTGAGCTGCTGCGGCTGTTTCTGTCCCATCCGGGCATGGCCTTCACACGGGACCAGCTGTTCAACGAGATCTGGGGCATGGATTACTGCGGCGAGACCCGGACGGTGGATATGCACATCCGCACCCTGCGCCAGAAGCTGGGCAGCTGCGGCAGCATGATCCAGACCGTGCGGAATGTGGGATACCGGCTGGAGGTAGGCGCATGACAAGAAAAATTTTCCGTTCCATTCTGCTGGTGGCGGGCGTAGTGCTGGCGGCGGGCATGGTCATCATGACCGGCTGCCTGTACAGCTACTTCGGCGGTGTGCAGGAGCAGCAATTACAGGATGAATTGAGCCTCGCCGTCAGCGGCGTGGAAAACGGCGGTACGGCCTATCTGGAGCGCCTTCCGGCGGAGCGGTTCCGCTTGACGTGGATCGCCTCCGACGGCCGGGTGCTGTATGATACGCAGGTGACGGACGTGGCCTCCATGGAGAACCACGCCGGCCGTCAGGAGGTGCAGGAGGCCTTGGAAAACGGCAGCGGCGAAAGTAGCCGCTACTCTGATACCCTTTTGCAGCAGACCCTGTACGTGGCTCGCCGCCTGACGGACGGCACGGTGCTGCGTATCTCCGTCAGCCGTGCCACCGCCGGGATGCTGGCGCTGGGAATGATCCAGCCCATGCTGGTGGTGCTGGTGGCGGCGTTGATCTTCGCCGGACTCATGGCCGGGCGCCTGTCCCGCCGCATCGTGGATCCCTTGAACCGGCTGGACTTGGAGCATCCGCTGGAAAACGACGCCTACGAGGAGTTGGCTCCTCTTCTGAGCCGCATCAACTACCAGCATAAGGAGATCGACGCCCAGCTGCGGAGCCTGCGGCAAAAGACCGACGAGTTCACCCAGATCACCGGCAGTATGCAGGAGGGTCTGGTGCTGCTGGACGAGAAGGGGACGGTGCTCAGCATCAACCACGCCGCCTGTAAGCTCTTTCAGGCGGACGAGGGCTGTGTGGGCCGTGACTTCCTGACGGTGGACCGCAGCCATGAGTTGTGCCTTGCGATGGAGACAGCCCGGGAGAAGGGCCACAGCCAGCTGCGCTGCCAGCGCAATGGCCGGGAGTATCAGCTGGATATGAGCCGCATCCAATCCGACGGCGAGACGGTGGGTACAGTGCTGCTGGCCTTCGACGTGACAGAGCAGGAGTACGCCGAGCGCAACCGCCGGGAGTTCACCGCCAACGTCTCCCACGAACTGAAGACCCCCCTGCAGGGCATCGTGGGCAGCGCCGAGCTGATTCAGAGCGGCATGGTGAAGCCGGAGGATATGCCCCGCTTTGTGGGCCATATCCACGACGAGGCCTCCCGCATGGTAACACTGGTGGAGGATATCATCCGCCTGTCCCAGCTGGACGAGGGGGATGCCATGCCCACGGAGACGGTGGACCTGCTGACCCTAAGTCAGGAGGCCGTGACCAACCTGCAGGATGCCGCTGCCAAGCAGCAGGTGTCCCTGTCGGTGGACGGCGGCCACGCCCCGGTCATCGGCGTGCGGCGGCTGCTGTATGAGGTGATCTTCAACCTCTGCGACAACGCCATCAAGTATAATGTCCCGGATGGCACCGTGAAGGTGCAGGTGTCCTCGGAGAACGGCACCTCCTCCGTCACGGTGTCGGATACCGGCATCGGCATCGCCCCGGAGCACCAGAGCCGGGTGTTCGAGCGGTTCTACCGGGTGGATAAGAGCCACTCCAAGGCCTCCGGCGGCACGGGGCTGGGCCTCTCCATCGTGAAGCACGCCGTGCAGTATCACCACGGCGACATCCGCCTCACCAGTAAGCCCGGCGAGGGGACTGTCATCCGCATCACCTTCCCCGCAGCGGCCCGGTGACCCGCTGACCCAACCTATAAAAATCAAAAAGAAATGCGCTGCATCCGCCCCGGCGGAGCGGCAGCAGAGGAAAGTCATATGGAAAAAACCACACAGTGTATCGCGGGAGGCGGACTCCTTGCCGCCATCGCTGCGGTGCTCCAGTTTGTGGGCAGCGCCATCCGTTTCGGCCCCTTTTCCGTCTCACTGGTTCTGATCCCCATTGTGCTGGGCGCCGCCCTGTACGGCTGGGGCTGGAGGCACTGCTCTCTGGTACGGCCCAGCTGCCGGATATCCGCCTGCGGATTCCGGATCGGGTGATCTGCGGCTGGACGGAGGAGAGTCTCCTCAGCGGCGCCCTATATAGGGCTGCCGCCATGACGGAGGGTCTGGCCCAACGCATGGAGCAGGAGCTGGGCTGTCCCTGCACACTGGTGTTCACCGGTGGCTTGGGCCGCTTCGTGGCGCCCCTGTGCCGCCGGGAGGCCGTCTGCGACGAGGATCTGCTGCTGCGTGGCCTGTGGAAGCGCTGCACCGCTAACTGCCCATCGGCAGATAAGCCCTGAAAAACGATCGAGATACAAAAGGAGACTGGGGACTACGAGTCCCCAGCCTCCTTTTTTCTGCCCCACCACCGGGAGAGCCGGCCTTACGGAAAGAACACCCGCACCGCCCATGCGGCGGCAATGAAGGCCGCCGCATCCGCCGCCAGCGCCGCCGGAATGGTGTGGCGGGTGCGGCGGATGCCCGCAGCGCCGTAGTAGACCGCCACGGTATAAAACGTCGTCTCCGAGCATCCCAGCATCACCGCCGTCACCCGCCCGATGTAGGAGTCCGGCCCGTACTGCTCCATCAGCTGGCTGCCCACCGCCAGCGCCCCGGAGCCGCTGACGGGCCGCACCAACAGCAGCACCGCCGTCTCCGGCGGGATGCCCAGCCCTTCCAGCACCGGTGACAGCAGCCCCGTCAGCAGCTCCATGGCTCCGGAGGCCCGGAACATCTGCACCGCCGACAGCAGTACCACCAGCGCCGGCAGGATGCGCCCCAGCACCCGCAGCCCCTCCGCCGCCCCGTCGGTGAGGGCGCCGTAGACATCGGTCCTCCGCCCCATGGCTGCCGCCGCCACCCCCGCCAGCAGACAGGGGATCACCCAGTCCGTCATGTCCGCCGCCTTCCCAGCCGCTCCAGCAGCCTTGCCGCCGCCAGCCCCGCCGCTACCGACAGCAGAGAGCTGACCCACACCGCCGGCAGGATATCCAGCGGTGCAGCGCTGCCGCAGACGGCCCGGATGCTGGCCACCGTGGTGGGCAGCAGCTGGATGGAGGCGGTGTTCAGCACCACCAACCGGCACAGTTCGTCGCTGGCCACGCCCTCCGTCCCCCGTGCCATACGGCAGGCCGCACGGATACCCATGGGCGTGGCGGCGTTGCCCAGCCCCAGCAGATTGGCCGACACATTGGCCGTCACCGCTGCCAGCGTCTCCGGATCCCGGCTGGCCTGGGGCAGCAGCCGCCGCAGCACCGGACGGAACAGCCGTCCCAGCCGCCGGGACAGTCCGCACCGATCCATGACCTCCATAAGCCCCGTCCACAGGCACAGCACCCCCGCCATGGAGAGGCACAGCCGAACCGCCTGCCCGGCCCCCTCCAGCGCCGCCGCACTGACGGCCTCCATGCGCCCGTATACGGCGCCGCACACCACGCTGACCACAGCCATTCCCGTCCAGATCCACGCCATCGCCATCCTTGTCACCTCATGGATGTATACGCCGCACCGACATATTTTATTACATCTATCCAGACAGATTTTATCATTTGGTTGACAAATATGCAAATTTACGGCATAATATAAACGAATCCCACGTAGACGCTAAAATTGAGGGGCAAAGAAGGGGAGATCACTGTGAAAGCAACCGGTATCGTCAGAAGAGTGGATGAGTTGGGACGCATCGTCCTGCCCGTAGAGCTGCGGCGCACGCTGGATATTTCCGAGCGTGATCCGCTGGAGATTATGTGGACGGCGCATCCATTGTCCTGCGAAAATTCCGGCCCAACTGCATTTTCTGCAACAGCAGCCGGGGCGTATCGGAGTTTCGGGGGAAGAACGTGTGTCAGAAGTGCCTGAAAGAGCTTCAGTCCGTCACATTCTGACCCCGTGTACCGCACACGGTGAAGAAGGCCCGCCATCTGGTGGGCCTTCTTTCCTTTGATAAGAATGGCTCCTGCGGCCATCCCGCAGATTGTCGAGGAAAAGGGGTGGTATTTTTTGTCCGCCTGTGGTATGATAAAACGTACCCCTTCCAACAATACGGGGCCATACCCCCTGATAGAACTTCAAATAAGGAGAAAACCTATGACCTTTCTGCAATCTATTCTTCTGGGCTTGATCCAGGGCGTGGCGGAATTTCTGCCCATCTCCAGCTCCGGCCATCTGGCCATCGCCCAGAATCTGCTGAACATCAACGCCGAGGTCCCCGCCTTCTACGACGTACTGCTGCATCTGGGTACGCTGGTGGCGGTGTTCGTGGCCTATTGGCAGGACATCTGCGATATGGTGCGGGAATTTTTCTGCGGCATCGGTGATCTGGTCCACCACAGCACCCCTACGCCGGTACCCCCGGCCCGCCGCCTGATCCTGCTGATCATTTTGGGTACGCTGCCCCTGTTTGCCATCCTGCCCATCAAGGACACGGTGGAGGGCCTGAAGAGCAGTATGGTATTCATCGGCGCCGCCCTGATCGTCACCGGCTTCCTGCTGTTTTTCAGCGACCGGGCCCGCAAGGGCCGCAAGGATGCCCGCAGCGCCACGGTGCTGGATGTGTTGGTGGTGGGCGTCAGTCAGGCTATTGCCACGGTCCCCGGCATCTCCCGCTCCGGCATGACCATCACCACCGGCTGCTTCGTGGGCTTCGAGCGGAGGTTTGCCGTGCGCTTCTCCTTCCTGCTGTCCATCCCCGCCGTGCTGGGTGCCAACATCCTCAGTCTGAAGGATGCCCTCACCGGCGGCGTGGACTGGAGCCAACTGCCGGTGTATCTGGCGGGCGTGGTGGTGGCTGCCGTCTCCGGCTACCTGTGCATCCGCCTGCTGAAGATGATCGCTGACAAGGGCCGCTTCGGTGCCTTCGCCTACTATTGCTGGGCCGCCGGTCTGGCTACCCTCATTCTGAACGCCGTCAAGTAACACCCGTTCTCTTGCACGAAAGGAAGTCCGCATGGCTGCTGCACCCAAAAAGAAGAAAACCTCGCAACCCGCAAAAAAGAATACCCGCACGCCGCCCCCTCCTGCCCCTACCTACGGCCGGGAGATCGCCGGCGGTGTCTGCCTGCTGCTGGCCCTGTGCGCCGTCGTGTCCTATTTTCAGGAGGAGGCCCTGTTCATCACCTTCTTCGGCGGCCTGCTGAAGGGGCTACTGGGTTACGGCTACTGGCTGTCGGCCCCGGCCCTGCTGCTGACGGGCCTCCTGCTGCTGACCCACCGGGACCGCCCCACCACCCTGCGCTCCGTATGTACGCTGCTGGTGCCGGTGCTCACCGGCTGCGGCCTGCATCTGCTGCTGTGCGCCCGCTCCTATGAGCCGGGCCTCACCGGCCTGCGGGAGCTGTGGCTCTCCGGCCGGTCCCTGCAAAGCGGCGGTGCCCTGTCCGGCGGTTTGGCCGTGGGCTTCTCCGCCGTATTCGGCAAGGTGCTGTCTCTGATCCTGTTCCTCCTCATGCTGCTGGCGGCCCTGTGTCTGGCGCTGCACTTCTCCCCCAAGGACGCCGTCCGCCGGGCGCAGGAGCGCCGGGAGGCGGAGCGGGAGGACATCCCGGAGGAAGCACCCCCCGCCCGTGAAAAGGAGAAACCGGCGGAGAAGCGGCCCCGTGGCCGCCGTGCCGCCATCGATATCCCCCTGGACGACGAGCCTCCCGCCAAACAGCCGCAGCCCCGGCCGGAGGAACCCACCTTTGCCCCCAAGGAGAAGAAGCCCTTCTTCTCCCGTAAGAGCAGCGCCGTCCGCACCCCGGATCAGGTGCTGCGGGGGGAGCCTGCGGAGGAAGCCGCCCCCGTGGCCCCCGCCGCTCCCGTTATGTCCCCACCGGCAGCGTCTGCTGCCCCCGCCCCTGTGGCTAAGCCCCGTGAAGCGGCCAAGCCTTCCGTCACGGCGCAGGAGGTGCAGGACGCCACCGAGGAGGTGACCGCTGCGGTGGAGCAGGAGCTGGCCCAGCCGGAGGAGGCGTACCAGTATCCCCCCATCACGCTTCTGGATGAGAATACCGCCGACAACTATACGGAGGTGGGGGCTGAGCTGCGGAGCAACTCCCAGCGCTTGGCCCAGACCCTTCAGAGCTTCGGTGTGGACGCCCGCCCCGGCGCTGTGGTCCACGGCCCCAGCGTCACCCGCTATGAGTTCACGCTGGAGCAGGGGGTGAAGCTGTCCAAGATCACCAACCTCGCCGATGACATTGCGCTGGCACTGGGGGCCAGCGGCGTCCGCATCGCCCCCATCCCCAATAAAATTTCCGTGGTGGGCATCGAGGTCCCTAACCGGGCCGTCACCCCGGTTCGCATCCGGGACGTGGTGGAGTCCCGCACCTTCACCGAGCACAAGTCCCCGGTGGCCTTCGCCGTGGGCAAGGACATCGGCGGAAGCTGCATCGTGGGGGATATCGGCAAGCTTCCCCATGTGCTCATCGCCGGTACCACCGGCTCCGGTAAGTCGGTGTGTACCAACTCCCTGATCATCTCCCTGCTGTACAAGGCCAGCCCGGAGGAGGTCCGCCTCATTATGGTTGACCCGAAGATGGTAGAGCTGGGGATCTATAACGGTATCCCCCATCTGCTGATCCCGGTGGTCACCGACCCGAAGAAGGCGGCGGGTGCCCTCCAGTGGGCGGTGACCGAGATGATGAAGCGCTACCGGATGTTCTCCGAGGTGGGAGTCCGCGACCTGGCCTCCTACAACGCCAAGGCGGCCCGGACCGAGGGGATGGAGAAGCTGCCCCAGGTGGTTGTGGTCATCGACGAGCTGGCCGACCTGATGCTGGTGGCCGCCAAGGAGGTGGAGGAGTCCATCTGCCGGGTGGCCCAGATGGGCCGCGCCAGCGGGATGCACCTGATCATCGCCACCCAGCGGCCCTCCGCCGATGTAATCACTGGCCTGATGAAGGCCAACATCCCCAGCCGGATCGCCTTCGCCGTGGCCTCCGCCATGGAGTCCCGGATCATTCTGGACACCCAGGGGGCCGAAAAGCTGGTGGGCCGGGGCGATATGCTCTACTTCCCGCTGGGATCCGGAAAGCCCACCCGGGTGCAGGGCTGTCTCATCTCCGATCAGGAGGTGGCCTCTGTGGTGGACTTTGTCAAGCAGAACAGCGGCACGGCCCAGTATGACGACCAGGTCATGCAGGAGATCGAACAACACGCCGCCGAGAAGGACAAGGCCTCCAAGGGCGTGGGCGGCTCCAACCCGTCGGAGAGCGGGGAGGAGGAGTACGACGAGCTCATCAACTCTGCCATCGAGGTGGTGCTGGAGACCGGACAGGCCTCCGTCTCCATGCTCCAGCGCCGCCTGAAGCTGGGCTATGCCCGGGCGGCCCGTCTGGTGGACCAGATGGAGGAGAAGGGGATCGTGGGACCCTTTGAGGGCTCCAAGGCCCGGCAGCTGCTCATCACCAAGGAGCAGTGGCAGGAGATCCAGTACCGGCAGGGGATCGTCTCCCAGGCCCCCGGCCAGCCGGAGGCCGCCCCGGAGCCCCCTGCGGCTTCAGTTCCTCAGGAGGACGCGCCCCCCTTTGATTTGGACGCTCCTCTGGACCGGGACGAGGAGGACACGCTGTAAAAACCGCCGCCCGGCGGGTCACAGACGCAGGCCGCCAGCGGCGGTCTGCGTCTATTTTTTGACGTCGGACGGCAAAAAAATCGGCCTGCTGTGTTGCGATTTTCCGGGAAGCAGGTATAATGAAGAGGAAAACACGCCCCCAGGGGCATACAGGAAAGCGAGGAACATACCCATGGATTACGCAAAGGAATCTCTCCGGCTGCACCGGGAGTGGAAGGGAAAGATCGAGGTGGTGGCCACCGTGCCCGCCGACAACAAGGAGGCCCTGTCCCTGGCCTATACCCCCGGCGTGGCCCAGCCCTGCCTGGAGATCCAGAAGGACCCGGCGGAGAGCTATGCCCTCACCCGCCGCCATAACCTGGTGGCCGTTATCACCGACGGCTCCGCCGTGCTGGGGCTTGGGGACATCGGCCCGGAGGCCGGGATGCCGGTGATGGAGGGCAAGTGTGTGCTGTTCAAGTCCTTCGGCGGGGTGGACGCCTTCCCTCTGTGCGTCAAGACCAAGGATGTGGACGAGTTTGTCCAGACCGTCTACAACATCTCCGGCTCCTTCGGCGGCATCAATCTGGAGGACATCGCCGCCCCCCGCTGCTTTGAGATCGAACGGAAGCTGAAGGAGAAGTGCGACATCCCCGTGTTCCACGACGACCAGCACGGCACCGCCATCATCGCTCTGGCCGGTCTGACCAACGCACTGCGGGTGGTGGGCAAGCGGAAGGAGGACGTGAAGGTGGTGTTCTCCGGGGCGGGCTCTGCCGCCATCTCCATCACCAAGCTGCTCCTTCAGGCCGGGTTCCGGGACATTACCCTGTGCGACAAGTTCGGCGCCCTGTACGAGGGGAACCCCAACATGAACTGGGCCCAGCAGGAGATCGCCAAGCGCACCAACCTGGAGAAGAAGCAGGGGACCCTGGCCGACCTGCTGGTGGGGGCTGATGTGTTCATCGGCGTGTCCGCCCCCAACCTGGTCACTCCGGAGATGGTGTCCACCATGAACCGGGACGCCATCGTCTTTGCCTGCGCCAACCCCACGCCGGAGATCTTCCCCGACGACGCCCGGGCGGGCGGGGCCCGGGTGGTGGCCACCGGCCGCAGCGACTACCCCAACCAGATCAACAACGTGCTGGCCTTCCCCGGCATCTTCCGGGGGGCGCTGGACGTGCGGGCCAGCGACATCAACGAGGAGATGAAGATGGCCGCCGCCATGGCCCTGGCCGCCGTCATCCCGGAGGAGGAGCTGTCCGAGGAGAACATCATCCCCAAGCCCTTCGACCCCCGTGTGGTCCCCGCCGTGGCCGCCGCTGTGGCGGAGACCGCCCGCAAAACCGGCGTCGCCCGCACGCTTTCTTGAAAGAAAGCTTGGCAAAGAACTTCCTGCGAAACTCCGTTTCGCCTCTGGCCTTCTTGTGAAAAATTGCATAAAATGGTATGATAGGAGCGGCCCCCGGGCCGCTCCTGTTTTCTTAAAATTTGCGAAAAAAGTTGGAAAACATGGGGAGCAACTGATAGTTGCCCCCGATGTAAACCGAACGTGGTTGCATTTGATCAAAAAATCCTTATCATCAGAGGTGAAAAGCGGTGGAACTGAACGAACGTCTGGCCCAACTGCGGAAGGAACACGGCCTGTCCCAAAACGATTTGGCGGATCAGCTGAAGGTCTCCCGTCAGGCTGTCTCCCGGTGGGAACAGGGATTGGCTATGCCGTCCAGTGATAATCTGATTTATCTGAGCAAGCTGTATGGGATCACGCTGGATGAACTGATATATCCTCGGGATGAGTCCAAAGAACAAAAGACGACTCAGGACATGAAGGAAGAGCATATAGAAAATCAAAAGAAAAAGAATGGGCTTCTTCCCTTGTTCATTGCAGTATTGCTTGGACTTATCATTGGAATTGCTGTTTCATCCAGTGAAAAAGCAGAGATTTTCCCAATAGAAGAGTTGGAAATAGATAAAATAGATATTTCAACCACTGGCAGCATCTTTGGAGCATGGTAAATAATGAGAGAAAGGAAGAAAGTTGTTATGAAACGACAAAAGCTAGTATCCACACTGTTATCCGCCTTTTTACTTGCAAACTGCTTGGCCTTCAGGACATCAGCAAGTGAAATTGAGAGTTTGAGTATCAGTGATTTACAGCATGAAAGAATAGAGGAGATAACTTCAAATATACTTGGGGTTACTCCTCGTGCATCGGTTCGCTTCGAAGCTGATATTGAAGAAAATTCTATTTCAGCAATGAAGAATGTTAAATTCCCTCTAGAAGCTAACGAAACTGTGACCATTAACGCCTCCTATTCTCCATCCTCTTCCAGTATGGACTTTGGTTTGGTTACGTCAGACGGTTACTTTTATTATATCAATGTTGACAATGGCAATATCAATAAGACTATTCGCGTCGAGGAACGAGGCAACTATATGCTGGCGGTACGCAATAACTCGGATGATACTGTCAGCGTGGTTGGATATGTAAATTATTGAAAGGGGGTGGGAAGAAGAAGTGTACTCACGGGACCATCAGTAACATATACGGTGGCCCTGATGTTCTCCCTTTGTATTCCGGCGTTTGCCGCAGATCCCACAGATAAGTATGTGGTTGGCCATGTTTTTACGCAGGAAGAGGTGGACCGGTTTTGGAATGACCATACTGCTCAGCCTTATGTGAGTATTGAGAGTACGACAGGCTTCCAGGGCACAGGATGCGGATATTTTACCGCAGATGCCCAGACTGTGACATTTGTAATTACAAATGCCCCTGGCGCGAGCACTTATAACGTCGGCCTTTTTGATTCGCACGGAAATGCCGTGTCTGACTGGTTTGAAGAAGTGCCGATCAACAATCCTGTGGGATTCCGTAACTTGATTGTAGGCGAGGAGTACCATTTTGTGGTGAGCTCCAATGATGTTCCCGAAAGAGGCTGCACAGCCAATTATGAGGTTTATTGATTGCGGTCCACAGCTGGAACACCAAAGCGGTCCTTCTTGTGAAAAACCGTAAAATAGTATCGTAGGAGCGGCCCGCGGGCCGCTCCTGTTTTCTTGGAAGACCGATAAAAACAGGGGAACACAGGACATAATTAACAAAATTCTACCATATAAGCCGAAATCAGTTGCATTTTTTGAAAAAACTTCTTATGATAAGAGATAAAATGAAATTGGTCATCGGATGGATTGCTGACAGAAAAGAGGTGAGTCCGGTGTTTCAGTAAAAATCTGTGGCATTAGACGGAAAATAATAGAGAAAGGGGCTTCCGTATGAAATGGCTTTTCGGTCTGCTGACCACCGGCACGATGCTCTCTATGCTGCTGGTACCGGCCGCCGCGCAGGCGGAGCCGCCGGTCCAGAAAATCGCTCAGCCCAAAACCATAGAGGAATTCTCTGCCCGTTCCCTTGGAGAGACAGAGCCTGAACATGGTTGGGCCGGTCCCGGACCAGCAGAAAATTACGCGTTTGATGCGCCTAAAAATGGAATATATGATGCCGTCGAGTGCGGGATCAGCCTGAATAAAGGCGATACGGTAGGAGTGACCGGAACCTGGTATCCGGCCAACGCCTCCGTTTGGATCGAATTTCTCAAGGAGGACGGGAGTGGAGAGGCCGTCGCTGTATCTCTCCGTAGCGGGCAAAGCGCGGATCTGCCCATTGGTTCCACTGGGACCTACTCGCTGAGGATGATGTCCTCAAACTATGATGTCAGTGGAATGCTGCAAATTGAATGGTGATGAAGGCGGGGATTCAAACTCTGGGGAGTCCTTTCAGGATTGAATCACATGAAAATGAAATGGTCAAAAATTGTTCTGCTATGCGGTGTGGCCGCCACTGTACTGGTCGGGTTAC
>ERZ839947.2548-NODE-2548-length-12762-cov-10.325254_pt1 | contig 12762 bp, 10 predicted proteins | sample MGYA00519908_ERZ839947 | MGnify/ENA primary metagenome ERZ839947 (study PRJEB31850, sample SAMEA3708857) | human gut metagenome | biome: human gut; feature: human-associated habitat; material: faeces | place: China | collected 2014 ... | reverse complement strand
CTGAATCTAACGCGTCTGCCAATTCCGCCATATCCGCATATTCTGTTTTGTTCGCGGGCCGTTTAGCTCGGAACGTTAGTTATTATACCACAACCACAAGAAAAGTCAAGCACTATTTTCAAAATTGTTCGACAAAAAAATGTTCTAAATTTCGGGCACTCCGTACAGGGGCTTTTGGGCTGGAATATGGTACAATAAAAGCTGACCGTCCGGCCTGTATGCCGCCGGGCGAGTAATGACGGAATGAGGGAAACTGAATGTTCAATGTTCTGATCTTCATCATCGGCGCGGGCATCATGTTCTACATGGGCCTGCGCAGTGTGCTGCAGCGCCGCCGCTTACAGCAGAAGGGCCAGCGTGTGGAGGCCCGGGTGGCAGGCACCGTTCAGAGCCGGGACGGCACGGCTTATCTGCTTGAGTTCGAGACCGAGGGCGGCAGCCACCGCCTGCACTACCCCAAAGCCGCCAAGAGCAAGGGCTTTGCCAGCGGGGAAACGGTCACGCTGTACTACGACCCCGAAGATCCCGAAAAGATGTATGTGGAGGGCGACCGCTCCGTTCTGGGGGCCGAGATCCTCTATTTCTGTCTGGCCGTTGTGCTGCTGGCACTGATGGTCAGCTTTAGCCGCTGAAAGGAGGTCACCGCAATGGTATTGGAACATATCGGAATGCCCCAGCCCGGGGACTGCCGGGTGGTATTTTCCGCCAGCGCCGAGGAGCTGGAAGCGGCCATTCAGGCCGAGCAGGCCGCAGAGAACCCGCCGCAGGCGGAAGAGGACCTGCTGACCGCCGCCGTGAACCGGGCTATCCTGACCGGTTTTTCCACATTATATCAGGAGCTTGTGGAAAAAGAGCATCTGGTTCCCGTGACCGATCCGGATTTTGAGCTGCTGGCCGTCAACCGGGCCGAGGGCTTCCGGGCGGGAGCAGAGTTCTACTGCCTGCCGCCGCTGGAGCTGGAACGTTACACCGGCTTCACCCAGCCCATCCAGCCCCGGCCCATCCGGCAGGTGAGCATTGAGCTGGAAGTGAACACCCGGCACGGCGATGAAGACCGCGCCGCCGATGCCGCTGGCAAGGCGGCTCTGCGCCAGCAGGTGGCACGGGAGCTCTATGCCCAGCGCTGTGCGCAGGCCAAGGCACTGGCCCGCCGGGAGCTTATCTTCCAGCTGGGCGGCTGTGTCAAGGGCACCCTGCCCAAGGACCTGGTCTCCGGCAACTATTTTGCTGAGCAGCGGAACTTCAACCTGCGGCTGCAGGCCAACAACGTCAACTTTGACCAGTACCTCAAGGTGCGGGGCCAGACCGTGGAGCAGTTCCGCACTGAGCTTCACGCACAGGCAGAGCAGAAGCTGCGGGGCAATCTGGGCCTTCTGATGGTGGCCGAGCGGGAACACCTCTGGCCCACCGATACCGAGGTGGAGGCCGCACTGGCACACTGGAAGGGTGAGCGCACCTTCCCTGCCAACGATTTCCGCAAGGTACGGCAGGGCATCGCCAGCCAGCGGGCGGCAGAGTTCGTGGAAGCCAACTCCACCCTGCTTCCCCCGCCGGAGGAACCGGTGCTGGAAACCATCGCATAAAAAATGGGAGATGCCGCTGTTGGCATCTCCCATTTTTGTTTTTTCAGGTCTCCACGCCCTCGAACTGGCTGTTATAGAGCTTGGCATAGAAGCCGCCCTGGGCCAGCAGGGTGTCGTGGTCGCCCTGCTCCACGATGTGGCCATCCTTCATCACCAGGATGACATCGGCCTCACGGATGGTGGACAGGCGGTGGGCCACAATAAAGCTGGTGCGGCCCTGCATCATCCGGGCAAAGGCAGCCTGGATGCGCACCTCGGTGCGGGTATCGATGGAGGAGGTCGCCTCGTCCAGAATCAGCATGGGGGGCAGGCAGAGCATCACGCGGGCGATGCAGAGCAGCTGCTTCTGGCCCTGACTGATGTTGCCGCCGTCCTCAGCAATGACGGTATCGTAACCCTTGGGCAGGCGGCGGATGAAGCTGTCGGCGTGGGCCGCTTTGGCGGCGGCAACGATCTCTTCCTCCGTGGCATCGGGCTTGCCGTAGGCAATGTTGTCCCGCACGGTACCGGCACGCAGCCAGGTCTCCTGCAGCACCATGCCGTAGCTGCCGCGCAGGGAGGCGCGGGTCAGGCTGCGGATATCGTTTCCGGCCACCTCAATGGAGCCGCCGTTGACATCGTAGAACCGCATGAGCAGGTTGATGAGGGTGGTTTTGCCGCAGCCGGTGGGGCCGACGATGGCGATGCGCTGGCCGGGCTTCACATCCAGATTCAGGCCCTCGATGAGGGGGCGATCCGGCAGGTAGCGGAAGGAAACGTCCTTCAGCTCCACATGGCCGTCGGTCTCCAGCACCTTGGCGTTCTCCGCCTCGGGCACCTGGTCCTCGGCATCCAGCAGCTCGAACACACGGGCCGCGCAGGCCAGTGCGTTCTGCAGCTCGGTGACCACGCCGGAGATCTCGTTGAAGGGCTTGGTGTACTGGTTGGCATAGTTCAGGAAGACGCTCAGCTGGCCGATGGTGATGCCGCCCGCCACAGCGTAAACGGCACCCACCAGACCGACACCTGCATAAACGATGTTGTTCACAAAGCGGGTGGCGGGGTTGGTCATGCTGGAGAAGAAGATGGCCTTCAGGCTCACGCTCTGCAGGCGGCCATTCACCTCGTCAAAGGCGGCAAGGCTCTCGGCCTCATGGCCAAAGGCCTGCACGACCTTCTGGCCCTCGATCATCTCGTTGACCAGGGCGGTCTGCTCACCGCGCACGGTGCTCTGGCCCTGGAAATACTTGTAGCTGCGCTTGGCAAGGAAGCTTGCCACCACCAGGCTCAGCGGGGTGATGCAGACCACCACCAGCGTGATGGGCACATTTTCACCGAGCATGAACAGCAGGGTGCCAAGGATGGTCAGCACGCCGCTGAACAGCTGGGTAAAGCCCATGAGCAGGCCGTCCGCAAAGGTGTCCACATCGGCGACCATGCGGCTGACGATATCGCCGGAGGGGTGGCTGTCCAGATAAGAGAGCGGCAGGGTCTGGATCTTACGGAGCGCGGCGTTGCGCAGGTCCCGGCTGACCGAGAAGGTGATGCGGTTGTTGCAGACACTCAGCAGCCACTGGGCCAATGCAGCCACCACGGCCACGATCACGATCTCCACCACGATGCGCAGAACACCGTTGAAGTCCACATTCCCCTTGCCCAGCATCATATCAATGGCGCTGCCGCAGAGGATGGGAATATACAGCTGGGCAGCCACGCTCACAGCGGCCACGATCAGGCTGCACACCACAAAAAAGCCGTAGGGGCGGATCTTTTCCAGCACCCGCCGAAGCGTTGCCTTGCGCTGTTCCGGGGTCAGCTTACTCTTTGCTTTTGCACTCATTTCTGCGCATCCCCTTTCTTGAACTGGCTGGCGTAGATCTCCTCGTAAACGGGGCAGGTCTTCAGCAGATCGGCGTGCCTGCCCAGACCCACCATCCTGCCATCATCCAGCACGATGATCTGGTCGGCGTGCTGCAGGCTGGCGGCACGCTGGCTCACGATGAACACGGTCAGGTCACCGGGCAGAGCGGCCAGCGCCTTGCGCAGGGCCGCATCGGTGGCGTAATCCAGCGCGCTGGCGCTGTCGTCCAGGATCAGGATCTCGGGCTTGCCCACCAGCGCACGGGCAATGGTCAGGCGCTGCTTCTGGCCGCCGGACAGGTTCCGGCCGCCCTGCTCCACAGGCTCGTCCAGCCCAAGGGGCTTTGCCCTGACAAAATCCGCAGCCTGCGCAGTCTCCAGTGCGGCCCACAGGTCAGCGTCCGCCGCGTTTTTGTTGCCCCACAGCAGGTTGGAGCGGATGGTGCCGCCAAACAGCTGGGCTTTCTGCATCACGACTGCCACACTGCCGCGCAGAGCCGCGCGGGGGTACTCCTGCGCCGGACGGCCCAGGATCTCCACGGTGCCCTCCGTGGCATCATAGAAGCGGGGGATCAGGTTGATGAGGCTGGATTTGCCGCTGCCCGTGCCGCCGATGACACCAATGGTCTGGCCGCGCTTTGCGGTAAAACTGATATCGGTCAGGCTGGGGGCACCGGCACCGGCGTAGGTCAGGCTGACATGGTCGAACCGCACAGCGTCCCCGGCCTTGTCTGCAGGTGCCTCACCCTTGAGCGCAGCGGGGAACTCCATGCCGGGCTCGGTGTCCAGCACAGCCTGCACACGGCCGGCACAGGCCAGCGCCTTGCTCACCTGCACAATGAGGTTTGCCAGTTTGACCAGCTCCACCAGGATCTGGTTCATGTAGTTCACCAGCGCGATCACATCGCCGGAGGCCATGCCGCCCACATTGATCTCGATGCTGCCCACATAGAGCAGAGCCACAATGGCCAGATTGATGATGACGTAGGTCAGCGGGCTCATCAGGGAGGAGATGTGGCCCACATGGAGCTGCATCCGGGTCAGCAGGTCGTTGGCCGACTCAAAGCGGTCGATCTCGCTCTGCTCCTTATCAAAGGCGCGGACCACGCGCACACCGGTCAGGTTCTCGCGGGTCAGGCCCAGCACACGGTCCAGCCGGGCCTGGGCCGTTTTGTACAGCGGGTTGGTGATGACCATGACCCCGAACACCACCACGCTCAGCAGCGGGATGGCGACCACAAAGATCCAGGCGGCCCGCACATTCACGGTGAACGCCATGACCATGGCACCAACCACCACGAACGGGCTGCGCAGGAACAGGCGCAGGAAGAGGTTCAGACCGCTCTGCACCTGATTGATGTCACTGGTCATGCGAGTGATGAGGGTGCTGGTGCCCATGGTATCCATCTCGGTAAAGCCAAGCCTCTGGATGTGCTCAAACAGGGCATGGCGCAGGGAGGTGGAGTAGCCCACCGCCGCCTTGGCCGAGAAATACTGGGCCGTCAGGCTGCAGGCAAGGCCCACAACGGCCAGTAGCAGCAGGATGCCGCACCGCACAAGGATATAGTGGAAATCATGTGCTGCAATGCCCACGTTGACGATGTCTGCCATGACCAGCGGCACAAACAGGTCGAACGTGGCTTCCAGCATCTTGAACAGCGGTGCAAGCACAGCCTCGCGCTTGTAGCCGTTCAGGTGGGTAAGCATTTTATTCAAGGGGTGATTCTCCTTTCCCAGTGATAGCGGGTGTAAACTTCACAGTTCTTTATTATAGTACAGGAAATGCAAAAAAGCCAGTTCAAATCACGCCATTGCGCACCGTGCCCGGCCAGAACAAGGAAAGGGACTGCCGCACAGGGGAGATCCCAGTGCAGCAGTCCCTTTTCATAGGAGGGTATGATTTGGAGAACAATGAGCGGCATCGGGCTTCCGGGCTTTTTTGTGGCGGTACATTTCCTGATCGGCCCGATTCTTCACAGCCAGCACATCCTCCCCAAAAAAAGGAGCTGAACCAAAGGACACCGTGGGCAGAAAGTCCACGGCTTTTCGCCGCTGTTCCAGCTGGCGTACAAACTCCTGCGCACACTGGGCCTCCCGGTCGGCGTTTTCCATCAGCACACAAAACTCGTCGCCGCCGGTACGGTAACAGTAGCCGCTGCGGGCATAGGCTTTTTTGATGCAGCGGCCGATCTCGGCCAGACAGAGATCTCCCTGCAGGTGGCCATAGCGGTCGTTGATCTGCTTGAAGTCGTCCACATCGAACACCACCAGCACCCCGCCGTTGCGGCGCATCTCAGCAGTGCGGTTCAGATAGCTGTTCTGATTCAGCAGCCCGGTAAGGGCATCCAATTGGTTCCACATCTCGCTGCAGTAGATAAAGTACAGCACCGACAACAGGGTAACGCACAGCCATGTAACGTGGAGGTCCGGCAGTGTCACCTGAATGATGGTCTCAATGAGTAGAAAGATCATCAGGGGGTAGATCAGCGCCCGGCTGCGATTCTGAAATTCCCGCGCCGTGACAATGGTGGACACCGAGAGATACACGATGGCCGCAAAATACAGGATGATATAAATATAGAAGTATTGCCCACGGGAATAAACGTTGTCGGCGCTGACGGAGAACACCAGCCCGGCGGGGATGGACAGAGCAAGGAACAGCAGGTAGCACGCCTCGCAGCACACCGCCGCCCTGAACCAGCGGTTCATCCTCTTTTTCCGGTCCATGACATACACAAGGCAGAGACACACTCCCGGGGACAGGCCGAACCCCAGATAGTTGGACAGGATGTTCAGCCAGCGGTAGCCCGCCGGGGTGCCATCCACCGCCAGTGTCACCACCTCCAGCACCGAGATCGCCGCGATCAGCGCAAAAGCAAGGAAAAATCCCTGCTTCTGCTTTTTGTTCAGGGACTCGCTGAGCTTTGTGAGGATGCACATGAAGCTCAGCACAAAAAGGTCAATGGCCGTTAATACATAAAAATATCCGTTCATCGTGGCTTGTTTCACCCTTTGGACTTCTGTGATCTGGTCAGCGCGCCGACCACCTCACAATGGGCGGTCTGGGGGAAGAGATCAACAGGGGTAAAGCCCTCGGCGCGGTAGCCTTTGGCGGTCAGGAGGGCAAGATCACGGGCCATGGTCTCGGGGTTGCAGCTGACATAGACCACCCGTTTGGGGGCCATGCGGGCCACGCTCTCGATGAACTGGGGGGTGGAGCCTTCGCGGGGCGGGTCCATGAAAATGACATCTGCTCTCTGCCCGGCGGCCGCCGCTTCTGTGATCCACTGGGTGGCATCGGCGGTAAAGAAGCGGGCGTTTTTCACGTTGTTGTGCCTTGCGTTGCCGATGGCATCCCGGACAGCGTCCCGGTTCAGCTCCACGCCCACCACCTGCTTTGCCCTGCCGCTGGCGGTCAGACCGATGGTGCCAATGCCGCAGTAGGCATCCAGCACCACTTCTTTGCCGGTCAGGCGGGCGGCTTCCACAGCCAGACCATACAGCACCTCGGTCTGGTCATGGTTGATCTGGTAGAAACTCCGGGGGCTCAGGGCATAGGTCTTGCCGCAGAGGGTATCCAGAATGAATCCCTTGCCGTAGAGCGTCTTTTCCTCTTCGCCCAGCACCACGCTGGTGCGGCGGGGGTTGTAGTTCTGCACCACGGTGGTCACGGGGACATGGCGCTTTTCGGCTTCGGCCAGCAGAGCACGGACAAAGTTTTTTGCCCCGGGCAGAACCGGCTGGGCTGTCACCAATACCACCATCACCTGCCCGGACACCACACCGCGCCGCAGCAGGCAGTGGCGGAGCAGGCCGGTGCCCTTGTCCTCATTGTAAGGCTGGTAGCGGCAGGTGCTGGCCGCCGCCCGCACCGCCTGCATCACGGTGTCCAGCACTTCGTCCTGCAGCAGGCAGCTTTCCACAGGCAGCACTTTATGCGTGCCTGCCGCATAGATGCCGGATACCAGTTTCCCGCCGGGGCCCGCTGCAAAGGTAGAGATCACCTTATTGCGGTAATGGCAGGGGTTTTCCGCACCCCGGATGGGAGCCACCGGGCCGTATTTCCCCACCAGCTTACGGACAGCGGCCTCTTTTTGTTTCAGCTGCTCGGCATAATCCAGCCCCAGCATCGGACAGCCGCCGCATTTTTTTGCTTTCAATCTGCACTCCATCGTATATCCTTCCGCCACTTGACAAACCAGGAAAAAATCACTATACTACAAATAGAAAAGGCACTGCGACAAGCGGTTAGCCCTGAAGGGTTTTAGCTATCTATTTGCATAGAAAACCGTCACCGGCCAGGGTGGCGGTTTTCGCTTTTCACCTTGATGGTAAATACCAGTCCAAAAATATGGAACGTCAAAGTAATCGGCATTGCTCTCACCTCCTTCCGGAAGTGTGGGCTCCCCGCCTGCCGTTATGTGCAGTACCTTTTCGCATTTGATTTTAACACATCTTTCGACCAAATGCAACGAAAAAGCTCCCGTAATGGGAGCTTTTTCGTTTTCCGTCACCCATAGGGATCGTACAGGTCGTATTCTTCTGCCTCCTGATGCTGCTCCTCCAGCACCCGGATGGCCTGTTCCAGCTGGCTCTGGGAAGCGCCGCTCTCGCTGGCAAGGGCGCGGACCGCTTCGGGCAGGCTGCCGCCGAACAGAGTGTCCATCCGCTGGCGCATGGCCGCAACGCAATAGGCCCGGCGGGTGACCGTGGGCAGATAGGTGTTCTGACTCCCCGCCTTGCCGCCCTTGACCCAGCCCTTTTCCTCCAGACGGTACAAAAAGTTGAGCACCGTGGCCGGAGCCCAGCCGGTGGCGGTCAACTTTTCGCTGATATCCCGCCGGGTGGCCGGGGCGGGGCAGTCCCAGAGCGCCAGCAGCACCTGCTCCTCGGCGGCAGAGAGCGGTTTCAGTCTGTCTGAAAGTCCGTACACCGGTTTCACCTCCGATTTTTTTGCTTTTACATTTGTCTTATTATTGTTTGATTATAGCATATCCCCCTCGATCAGGCAAGAGAGAAAAGCAAGGAGCCATGCGGCAAAACCGCCGTCTTTTACATTCGTCTCAAAAAATGCTCTTCATTCGAGGACAGTTGTGTGTTTTGTGCGTTCAGGGCAGGCAGAGCAGTCCCATCTTTGTGCAAAGATACTCTTGTTTTTACACCCCCGGAACCGGTATACTACGGACAAATCAAGCACACACCTGCCGCAGATGAGAACGGCGGTACGGATAGGAAAGGGAGAGTTCCATATGGCACGAGTATACAACTTCAGCGCAGGCCCCAGCATGTTACCGGAAAAGGTGCTCCGTCAGGCACAGGCAGAGCTGCTGGAATACGGCGATTCCGGCCAGAGCGTGATGGAGATGAGCCACCGCAGCAAGTGGTTCGATGCCATCATCACTGAAACCGAAGCCACCCTGCGCCGGGTGATGAACATCCCTGACAACTACAAGGTCGGCTTCTTCCAGGGTGGTGCCACCCAGCAGTTTGCCATGGTACCCCTGAACTTTATGACCACCGGCAAGGCTGATTACCTGGTCACCGGCAATTTCTCGAATCTGGCTGCCAAGGAGGCCGCCAAGTTCGGCGAGGTGAAGATTGTTGCTTCCAGCAAGGACAAGAACTTCACCTACATCCCCGATGTCAACGCCATCGACTACGACAAGGACGCAAGCTACATCCACATCTGCCAGAACAACACCATCTTCGGCACCCAGTACGTTGAGGTACCTCAGGTGGAGGGTGTGCCGCTGGTGGCGGACATGAGCTCGATGATCCTCTCCAAACCTGTGGACGTAAACAAGTACGGCTGCATCTACTTTGGCGTGCAGAAGAACGTAGCCCCCGCCGGCATGGCCATTGCCATTGTCCGGGACGACCTGCTGGGCCACGCCGCCGACACCGTGCCCACCATGATGAACTACACCACCCTGCTGGCCAAGGACAGCATGTACAACACGCCCCCCTGCTGGTGCATCTACATGACCGGTCTGGTGCTCAAGTATCTGGAAAACGACATCGGCGGCCTGGAGAATATGCAGAAGATCAACGAATCCAAGGCCAAGATCCTGTACGATTATCTGGACGGTCAGGAGTTCTTCCACAACCCTGTGGAGCACCGCTACCGCAGCACGATGAATGTCACCTTTACCAGCCCCGACCCCGACATGGACAAGAAGTTCTGCGCCGAAGCCGCCGAAGCCGGTTTTGTCAACCTGAAGGGCCACCGTCTGGTGGGCGGTATGCGCGCTTCCATTTATAATGCAATGCCCACCGAAGGCGTAGAGAAGCTGGTGGACTTCATGGAGAAATTCCGCAAGGCAAATGCCTGATTTGTGTATAGGAGATAGGAAAGTATGTTTACGATCAAGACCTTGAACGCCATCAGCCCGGTGGGCCTGGCAAAGCTGAACAAGAACCTGTTTGATGTTTCGGTGGACACCGATGCCCCCGATGGCATTCTGGTGCGCAGCGCCGACCTGCTGAACACCACCTTCAACGACAACCTGCTGGCCATTGCCCGTGCCGGTGCCGGTGTGAACAACATCCCGCTGGATCGCTGCTCGGAGCAGGGCATCGTGGTGTTCAACACCCCCGGTGCCAACGCCAACGCCGTGGCTGAGCTGGTCATTGGGATGCTGATCGCAGGCAGCCGCAATGTGGCCGCCGCCGCCCAGTGGTGCCAGGGCCTGACCGGCGATCCCGCCATGGCCAAGACCGTGGAAAAGGGCAAGAAAAAGTTCGTGGGCAACGAGATCAAAGGCAAGACGCTGGGTGTCATCGGTCTGGGTGCCATCGGTTCCCGGGTGGCCAACTGCGCCATTGAGCTGGGCATGGAGGTCTACGGCTACGATCCCTACATCTCCATTGATGCCGCCTGGAACCTGTCCAGCCAGGTCCACCACTGCGTGAACCTGAACGACATGCTCCCCCTGTGCGACTACATCACCATCCATGTTCCCTATCTGCCCACCACCAAGGATACCATCAACGCCCAGACCCTGGCCCTGTGCAAGGACGGCGTGAAGATCCTGAACTACGCCCGCGGTGAGCTGGTGAACACCGCAGCCCTGCTGGAGGCCATGGAGACGGGCAAGGTCTCCGGCTATATGACCGACTTCCCCACTGAGGCCATTCTGGGCAAGCCCGGCATCGTCTGCACCCCGCATCTGGGTGCTTCCACGCCGGAGGCCGAGGACAACTGTGCCGCAATGGCCGTGCAGGAGATCAGCGATTACCTCAAGAACGGCAACATCACCCACTCGGTGAACATGCCCGAGGTGCACCAGCCCCGTGCAGGCGGCAAACGCATCTGCATCATCCACAAGAACGAGCCCGGCATGATCAGCCAGATCACCGCCCTGACCACCGAAGCGGGCCTGAACATTGAAAACATGGTGAACAAGAGCAAAAAGAACATGGCTTACACCATGCTTGACGCGACCGGTGCCGTGGACGGCAGGCTGGCTGAGAAGCTGGCCGCCATCCCTGCTGTCATCCGGGTGCGCATCCTGTAACACTGCCAACCCTTAGCTTTCCCCTCGCCCCATCTATTCATGGGCGGGGGGATTTTTTTGGTACAGCGTACTGTCGGGCCAGCGGTGTATTCCCCCGCAAGTGATACGGGGCATTCCATCCCCCGCCCAACTGCCTGCGGCAGTCGGGTCCCACCCTCCGGACACTTGCTTGGGGAACACCCCGCCGTCCCTCCGGGCAGGTCTGCTGATATAAAAATCCCCCCCTGCCGTTATACAGCAGAGGGGAGAAAGAAGATCAGAGTGTTTACAGCTTCTTGCCGGTCAGGAGCTCATAAGCTTCCTCGTACTTGGCAATGGTCTTGTCGATGACATCCTGAGGCAGATCGTAGTTGCTGTCGGGATTGGCCTTGAGCCAGTTGCGGACGAACTGCTTATCGAAAGAGGGCTGACCGTGGCCGGCCTCATAGCCCTCCAGCGGCCAGAAGCGGCTGGAATCGGGGGTGAGCATCTCATCGCCCAGCACCACGTTGCCGTTCTCATCCAGACCAAACTCGAACTTGGTGTCAGCAATGATGATGCCGCGGCTTTCAGCCCACGCGCGGCCTTCCTTGAAGAGGGCCAGGGCGATGCTCTCGATCTGATCCGCGATGTCTTTGCCGAGGATTTCCGCGGCCCGGGCCGTGGAAATGTTCTCGTCGTGCTCGCCGAGTTCCGCCTTGGTGGACGGGGTGAACAACGGCTGTTCGAGACGGGCGGACTCCAGCAGGCCTTCGGGCAGCTTGTAGCCGCAGACGGAACCGGTGGCCTTGTAGTCCTTCCAGCCGGAGCCGGTGATGTAGCCGCGCACGATGCATTCCACCGGCAGGGGCTTGGCCTTTTTCACGAGGACCGAACGGCCTTCCAGTTCTTCGCGGTAGGGGGCCAGCGCGGCGGGGAACTTGTCCACGTCGCTTTCGATGAGGTGGTTCTTGACGAGGTGGGCGAACTTTTTCATCCAGAACAGGGTGATCTGGTTGAGGATGACGCCTTTGTACGGGACCGGCTCGTTCATGATGACGTCAAAGGCGGACATGCGGTCCGTGGTGACGATGAGCAGGGTGGAGTCGTCGATATCGTAAATATCGCGGACTTTACCCCGGTTGAGCAAGGGGAATTCCTTGATGTCGGTTTTGGTCGTGACTTTCATGTGACGTCCTTTGAGCGTTGGCGTGGGTTGAACGTTGACGAAATTATTGCTTCCGGCATTCCATCGAGCGGGCATGGGCTTCGAGCTGTTCCATGCGGGCGAGCCGGGCCACGGCGTCCGCATTGGCGGCGGCGAAGGCGGGGCTGGCGGCGATGATGCTGGTGCGTTTGCAGAAGGTCTGTACGGAAAGGGCCGAGGAGAAGCGGGCCGTGCCGAGCGTGGGCAGCACGTGGTTGGGCCCGGCGAAGTAGTCGCCGAGGGGCTCCGGCGCGTAGGGGCCGAGGAAGACCGCGCCCGCATGACGGATACGGGGCAGCACGGACCACGGCTCGCGCATCAGCACTTCAAGGTGCTCCGGGGCCACGCGGTTGGCGAGGGCGATGGCGGCGTCCATGTCCGGCACGAGGACCACGGCACTCCAGTCTGCCAGCGATTTGCGCACGATGTCGGCACGGGGCAGGGTGGCTGACTGGCGTTCCAGTTCCGCGATGACGGCATGGGCCAGCGCCTCGTTGTCCGTGATGCAGATGGCGGAGGCCAGAGCGTCGTGTTCGGCCTGCGAGAGCATGTCGGCGGCGAGCCATTCGGGGTTGGCGGAATCGTCGGCGAGGACGAGGACTTCGCTCGGACCGGCGATCATGTCGATGCCCACCCGGCCCTGCACGAGCCGTTTGGC
>ERZ839947.2542-NODE-2542-length-12795-cov-4.034929_pt1 | contig 12795 bp, 10 predicted proteins | sample MGYA00519908_ERZ839947 | MGnify/ENA primary metagenome ERZ839947 (study PRJEB31850, sample SAMEA3708857) | human gut metagenome | biome: human gut; feature: human-associated habitat; material: faeces | place: China | collected 2014 ... | reverse complement strand
TAGAGGTTGTTTCTTCCCATAACAAATTGCGGTTCATAAGCACTGTATTCAAAATACCGGCTTCCCCTGCATAGTTTTTACCGGCTTCATAAGAGCCTTCCGTATTTTCCAGAGCAAGGTTGTCATATCCCGTTTTTCCCCAGCTGGCTCTAAGTTTCAAATTGCTGACTACTTTCGATAAGGGTTCAAAGAAAGCCTCACGATGCATATTCCATCCAGCAGATACACCCGGAAAAGCAGCAAACTTATGATTGGCGGCAAAGTGAGAAGAACCGTCATAACGAATACTTGCAGAAAACAAGTATTTCATATCATAATTGTAATTGACACGCCCGAAGTAACTATTCATCTTCTTCTCTTCAAAAGTGGAAGTAGTCTTGGCAGATTCCGTCGCAATACCGTTCAGCGTTTCGATATAATCTGATGTTCCGCCATAACCGGAACCACTGAAACGATACCAGTTATCATAAATATAGTTGCCACCGACCATCAAATCCAAGTTATGCTTATCCTTTATTGTCTTCGCATAATTCAAAATAAGATCATATTGATAATGTAGATCCATATTATGCGCTTCGGACACCGGTCTATTCTTCACCACTTCATTATACCTCTCGAAGTTATGGTCTTTACCCTCATTATTGGTATACGAGAACATAGGTTTGAGATGTAGCCCGGGAATAATCTCCCAATCCAGTTCGGCAGAAAGATTGATTCGGCTCACTCTGTTTTCTTTCTCCTGATAATAAACTTCGTGCAGACGAGTACGGAACGAACTTGTCAATTCACCCGGTGCCGGAGTTCCGTCTTCATAATACTGGCGCACTGTAGGCGGCATTTTGGCAGCCCTTGACATTACATTATTTTCATTAATGCCCGCAGTCGTTCTCATAGAGTAGTTTACCATACCTTTTACAGTAAGGTTCTTACGAATCTTGTAAGAAGCATTTGTAAGAAAACTCCAACGATTATAATGAGTACCTACAACAATACCATCTTGAGTGAGATATCCCAAACTCATATAGTAAGTCGCTTTCTCGTTGCCGCCACTGAAGTTTATATTAAAATCATGGTTGACTGGCGTTTGAAAGAGATTATCCTGAAAGTCCGTTTCCTTAAAAATCAACATCTTACCGGGATTTGCCGGGTCTTCCATCATCTCCCACCCCTGATTATACAACAGGTCTTCTACATATCCTTGACCATAATTGGCAATGTAATCATCCAGAAAAGCGGTCGTATTCAAAGCATTTCGTTTATTAGCGGTACTCATTGCAAACGTACCTGACAGATATTTATCCGGATCGGTTGCGTGCAGTGCAGCCGTACGAGTTGCGGTCAGATATTCACGGGCACCGGACAACGGCATTCTTTTCGGCTGGTGGTCTACAGACAATCCATAACTGAAAGAGATACTCCCTTTACCGGCTTTTCCTTGTTTGGTTGTAATCATAACAATACCACGAGAAGCCTTTGAACCATAAATGGCTGTTGAAGCTGCATCTTTCAATACTTGTATGGTTTCTATATCCGCATAATTAATATCCTTCATAGTACGAATCACGCCGTCAATGATTACCATAGGAGAATCACTTTCGGGCGCAGTAGTCGTTCCACCACGTACTATAATCTGAGGGTCAGCCCCCGGTTGGCCGGAATTTACACGGATTTCCATACCCGGCACTTTTCCCTGTAACATTGACATCGGATTTCCTGTCGGCGAAATTGCCATATCTTTTGAATCCACTTTAGTAATGGCACTGGTCAATGCTGCCTTGGACTGTTTACCATACCCGATAACAACAACATCTGATAAAGCTACCGAACTGCTTCTCATCGTCACCAGGATATTGTTCCGCCCCTTTACCGGTATTTCCTGTTTTTCCATTCCTACAAATGAGAATACCAAAATACCGTCTGCCGGAGCAGTGATGGAATATTTTCCATCCAAATCTGTTACTGTTCCTTGTTGAGAACCTTTCACTAAAACCGAAACCCCTATTAACGGTTCTCGTGTATCGTCCAAAACAACTCCGTTTACTGTTACCTTCTTTTGTTCTATACCCAAAGCCTCGAGCGAAGCCGAGAATGCAGGTATACAAAAAGAGAGGATAACCAATAAGATACCCGACATGCGGAGTAGCTTACTCTTTAAAAAAAATGCATTTAACATAAATTGTAGATTACAAGTTAATAACTCTAATTTCAGGTTTTTCTATTTTCTTGTTTCATATATTATAAAATTATTTTGCAACAAAAGGAGAAGCCGGTAATCCGAAATTTGAAAATAAATTCAACGGCTGATAATTTCTGAACCCGTACTTAACCCCTACCGGTTCGGGAACTTGATCGCTAGTCAGCATCACTTTGGTTTTATTATCAAAAAGAACAGCCTTCGCCGGATAATAAATACCATCTTTTCCTGCAATCTCAAATCCGACAATTTCCCTGTCATAAGATGTCATCCCCATTTCTGCGTAATCGAACTCCACAATTATCTTTTCCTTATCTATTGTAAAAGACTTGTAGAGAGGACCACTATAAGGTGTTCCACTACGCTGATAAGTTTTGGCTAATGCCCACAGAGCAAGTCGCTTCCCTACACTCTCCTTATCAGAGGGGTGTACGCAGGTGCGATTTCCAATATCCGCCGTGACAACCATACCCGCATTAGGGATCTCCTTCAAACATTCCAGTTGCACTTGGCGAATTTCAGCCGCTTCCGTCTTATCTGCATTTTTCCGTCCGTAATCATAGGGTGCTATCTGCACATAATAAAAAGGAAATTCACCTTGGTTCCATTCCTTCCGCCAAGACCTTACCATCGCCGGAAACAATCGCTTATATACCTGCGGATTATTTAAGTTACTCTCTCCCTGATACCAAATGGTACCTTTAATGGTGAATTGCTTTATCGGATGAATCATCGCATTGTATAGTAACGTGGGTTCATCTTTTGGTCTGGCAATGTCTTTAGGATCTTTGGTCAGTACCGACAAAGATATTTCCGGGAATTTTTCCGTATATACCTCTTTATTAATCCATGACTCAATCTTGGACCCACCCCAACTAGAACAAATGACACCTACCGGCACATTCAAAACTTTACGCAGATAACTTGCAAAAAAATAGGCAGTGGCACTGAAATCCGCGACATTAGCCGGTGTAGACTCCACCCAAGGAGTTGCCACGCAATCATCTAAAACAGTCTGACTACTATTTATTTTAAGCGTAATCATACGAATATTATCGGATGGGAGAGCTGTTGCAATAGCATCACATGAGCCCTCCACCGGTTGTCCCCTAAACCCTTTTACAGGCATTTCCATATTCGACTGTCCCGAACATAACCATACTTCCCCTATCAGAACATTAGTAAGTGTTACCGGTTCTCCGTCGGATATAGTAATGGTATAAGGACCACCGGCAGAAGGTGTCTGTACCTGTATTTTCCACGTACCATCCGATGCGGAAGTGGTTGTATAGTTTTTATTATCCCAAGATGTTCTAACTGTAATTTTTCGAGAACGTGTAGCCCATCCCCACAGATTGACATTGGTATTCTGTTGCAATACCATATCATTTCCAATAATTGCCGGTAGCTTTACCTTTGCTCCCAAAGGTAAAAGACAAAGCATACCGACAATTATGCATAGTATTTTTTTCATGATCTATAGTTTTAAATATTAATCCTTCATATCAATGGTCTTAGGTCGCAAACATGTGACCAGAATGACCAGCATAATTAATACAAATACTGCCAGAAGCGCAAAATCACGTCCCAAATGTCCGGCATCCGTAGATTCTCCCAGAATACTGGTTATTGCCGCCCCCGCAAATACTCCGCACATATTCATTATACCGTATGCCGTTGCCCTATAACGGGCTGAAACAAACTGGCAAAGAATCGGCATATTATTTGCGTCGAACATTCCGAATCCCACTCCGAACAAAATTGTTCCCAACACTAATGCGAAAATGGAATGTCCGAATCCGATAAACAATAAAGAGGGAATGATAAAACCCAATCCCAAAGCTCCCGTATATACCCTTCCGCGTACATTTCTGAGCACCCAACGGTCTGATATATATCCACCGACTAACACTCCGAACAGTGACGACAAAGCGATGGAAATAGTAGACATCGGTCCTGCCACGGAAATATCAATAGACAAGCTCTCTGAAAAAAGAGTCGGCAACCAGTTTTTTGCCGCCCATCCCGGAGTGCCCGGCACACAAAAGTAAAACAGGATAATCCAGAAAAAGACATTAGAAAACAACATAGCCAAGCTCTTCAGAACCGGTATCTTCGTCACTTTTTCCTGCATAACAGAGATCGTTCCTCTTTCCTTATCCCGTAAGAAAAAGGCCAGAATGACCCCATATCCTACCCCAATAATACCGAACCAGTGGAAGGTACTATGCCAAGAATACATGGCTGCAAAAGTAGCTCCGAAACCACCTATCGCCTGACCTACATAGAGCCCTGTCATATGTATTCCCACTGCCAACGAACGTGTCTTATCTTGATGAAAATCAGCTATCAAAGACAGAGCGGCGGGCAAATACAATGCCTCACTTATTCCCATAATTCCACGAAGCCAATAAAGCTGGTCAAAAGTGGTGGCATACCCCATCAAATATGTCACTCCAGACCATACACACAGGCTGCCTACAATCAACCATTTACGACTCATACGATCACCGATAATCCCGGAAATGGGACTCATCAACCCATATACCCACAAAAAGACCGCCATCAATCTGCCAAAATTTGCAGCCGACTCCAGTTCACGGACATCTGCCATCATCGGAATCCGCATAGTAGAAAGCATTTGTCTATCCATATAGTTGAGTAAAGTAACTCCCCATAGTAATCCGACTATCACCCATGGATATATATTTGAAGTTTTACTGTTCATGGCTTACCTGTTTAGAATTTCAGTCAAATCAATTTTAATAAAAGCCATATTTGCCTGACTGCTTTCATATAATATCCCTATTGAATTTTCATCTATTGACGTGATACTGGAATAACCGGCACTACGATACTGGTCAAACAAAATCCAGTATTTCTCAGGCCATGTCATTCCATCGTCAAAACTAACTTTCAAAGTCAACTTATCCCGTGTCTCATAATCGCTGGGATTGGCAAATAATAATATGCTTCTCTTTTCTCCACCGACAGTATAATCATGACGGTGCAAACTTGCCATACACGTCGGTTCCACCAATGCTTTCCGTGATGTAGAGTGCTCTTTCCATGTCTCACCCAAGTCTGTTGTCGTACAAATTCTCCGGCCATTTACTTCTTTATTACCCCGGTTTCTATTATCACGCATATTCAGCATCACCGTACCGTCACTTAATTGTGCTGCATTACATTCCGTCACATTCGAATATGCCGGATTACTGGTCATCCAAGTTTTTCCATGGTCTTTACTATATGTAATATTGGAAAATGCGGTTCCTTTCTCATCACGTCCCTGCGTAGGAAAAACCAAAGTACCGTCTGCCAATGTAATCCCTTGTCCGGGAGCCGGAGCAAACAACCACCATTCAGGGCGTTTAGTCTTACCTGTTATATTATCAGGAAAACTCCATGTCAGTCCGTCGTCCGTACTTTTAGTTATCAGAAATTGACAGGTTTCTTTCAAACCGATTCCAGGTTGCGATCCTTTCTTCCTCCACTGGTGTATCCAGTAAGTACTATTTTCATTCAAGCCCTCTATCCACTTGCCATTGTCATCCAATGCACCATGCATCCACAATCCGGCTATATAAATGTCATTTGTATTTTTATCCACAAGGATACAAGCATCACTCACTCCATTAAACTTTTGCGGCAAACCTCCCCATTCTCCCATATCCAATACCGTTTGAATGGGTTGCCACGTCAGTCCTTTATCAAAGCTACGATGAAGAGCGATATCTATGTTCCCCTGCAAATCACGAGTCAAATCATAACGGGCATCAAATATAGCCAGCAACGTTCCGTTGTTACTGGTAGCCAGTCCAGGAATACGTGATGAAACGATACCATCCTGTCCCTTCTGTCTTAATGCCATTCCCACTCTCAAGGGGACAACATCCTTATTCGAAACTTTCAGCTCTCCCCGGCTCGTTTTTATCCGGCTACAATTCACACTAATACGATGTGTCAGTGAAACCGTATCTCTCAATGTCACTGCTACCCAGAAAGACAAGGAATCATCTTTCACTTGTATATTATCTGTAAAAGAAATTTTCCGTTCAGCAGGTACCGGTCTACATATCAGACGGGATTCATCTATCAGCCCGTTTTTATGAGTTCCGTACACTGCAACAGAAACAATATCAGACAAATCCGTACTTCCCTGCAAATCAACATCAATTTGCCGAATGGTATAAGGACTGTTGTCTGTTTGAATCAAAGTTGCCTTAATAGTCGGATTAATCTGCTTCTTGACTAAAACAGGGATAACAGGTCTTTCCAGTTCCAACCTTATATCTTTACCCAAAGATATATCCGGTATCAATAACAAAATCATCGAAAATATGATAAATATTTTCTTACTTACTTTCATAGTATCTTTATTTTAGGTAAATTTGAACGCATTTAACTAGATTAGGGGGAGATAGACAGGAAGTAAAGTAGCTAAACCCCAGCAATACACTTTTACTGTCATCTCCTCTTTATTATCTTCAGAATTCAAAGAATTTTATAGTGTCCAAATCACCTCTTAGTTTTTCATATTCATCAACAGAAAAAGGTTTTATCGGCAACCGGCAAGAACCGCAATCAATACCTATCAGCTTCATAATCGCTTTGCCACCGCGTACTCCGCCGCCATATTTAATAATAACCTCCACGGTACGTATGGATTTTATCTGATTGTGGCGAGCCGTTTCCAAATCATTCATTTTCATTGAATCAAAAATAGCCTGATAGACATTAGGTATATAATTATACGTACTCCCAACTCCTGCTACAGCTCCCATAGCCAAGCCAGAAATAAGAATTTCATCATAACCATGCAATACTTCAAACCGATGTTGCTCCAACTCTATGCAAACTCCCATCTCCATCAGGTTATTATGAGTAAACTTAGTACCCACCAGATTAGGTATTTTCTTTTTCCCTTCCACCAAAAACTTATCCACCGGCAAATTAACCCCTGTAATCGATGGCATATTATAATAATAGAAAGGTAAGCCAGCAGCAGAGTGGCAAATAGGTGCAAAAAAATCAACTAATTCATCTACTGTTCCCGGTTTAAAAAAAGAGGGAGCAATTGAAGCAATAGCATCGGCCCCTACTTGTGCAGCATGACGTGCCAGTTCCATTGCACTTCGTTGACAGTTTGAGCCTACATGAGCTATGACTTTGAATCGCTTACGGGCAGAAACGAGCCATTTTTCAAGAATTAATTTACGCTCATCGATCGTCAATGAAGAAAATTCACCGGTTGTGCCGCACACAAATACCCCTTTGATAGGAGTCGATGCTATCCAATCAGCATATTTATCAATAACAGATAAATTTACGTCCCCATTCTCATCCAATGGGGTGAAGGTGGCCGCAACCATACCTTCCAGTTTTTCATAATTGTTCATAGTGCATTTAATTAGATTGTTATTTTACTTTATTTTCAGAAAGTTCCTTTCAAAATTAAGGGAGTTCGTATACCAGGTTGTATTTCACCGCTTACCACGTAAACGTCATTCCCCATATAAACCGCATTTGTCGTAACAGGAATAGGATAAGGGCAGTCTAAAGAATCCACCAAAGAATTTGTCTCTGTACTGATGACTCGTAGCTTACGGCTAAATCCCGGATGCTCGGGAGATGTAGGTAGTATTTCTTCAACTCCTCCCAGTAGTATTATCTTGTCTTTTTTATATGGAATAGCAGTCCCCGCCATTACAGGAAAATTACCAGCTATTTTGCCCCATTTCCTGCCACCTGGTTCATATACGTACCCCTCCGTATATTCTACCATCACTTCATTCGGAGCATAACTCCTTCCACTAAAAAGATAAAATCGTCCTCCCTGAACCACACTTACCGCATAGGCGAGCGATGGTCCCTCCCAACCGGGCATCTTCTGCCATCCTTTTTCTTTATGCAATAAATCAAGCATATAAAAATGATTGGTCGACTGTTCATTTGTCATAGTTTCCTGCCCCCCAGCAATATAAATACAGTTATCCCCAATAGCCCCCGTTGCATTTGCCAACGGAACCGGCAAAGCCGGATAACTAACAGAATCTACTACAAATGAAACGCCCTCTTTTTTTATGAGAAAAACTTTATCGCTGCATTGCATACGATCGCATCCTCCAATACATAATAACCCTTCCGGCAAGCATATCGAAACTCCATAAGCTAATGGGCTGTTAAGGAAATCATCATAAACAGTCCACTTCTCCGTATGCAGATCATAACTATATAAAGTAGACCACCAAGTTTTAACTCCTCCCTCCCAAGGATATTTATCAGGAAAGTTGGCTCCTCCCAGCACTAGTAATTTATCCTCTACTATTCCTGAATATGCACCAGCCAATCCAACGTTTTTCAGCATACCGGTACATCCCGGAAGTAACAATGAGTTTTCCCATTGCATTACTATCTTATTTTCTCCTTTTCTCGAACAAGCCGTATTCATACATGATAAAATTAAAGATAAATATAAAATAAAAAAATACTGTTTTCTCATATACTATCTATCCTTTCTTCTTCGTTTTTCTCTGCCATCAATTCCAAACTCCGGTTCACTTTAAAAATCTTATAAACCTCAAAATGTCTTTCAATGGCATCACGATAGCCTTTCTCGTCTCCTTTTCTTATAAAATCCAATAAATCAGCATGAGTAGCTATTCTGCCGCTTTTACTCATCTCTATATTTATAGGTTTTAAGTAGTCTTTGAACTTTTCTTTCACATAGACAAGTATAGGATGAATGATTTCCTGAAATTCAGATATTATTTTATTTCCCGTAATTTTGTATAGTTTTGTATGAAAAGCCGATTCGCTGATTAACGCATACTCGTTATTCTCGAAAACAATTCCCATTTTCACAATCTCGCTCAATTCCTCAATATCTTTAGGAGTTATCTTACGGAAAATATCACTTGATATTCCTATTTCAAGTGCGATTCTGAAATCCAATAAATCCAAAATTGTTTCTTCACTCAAAACACGAGGATCTATCACTCTTTTCATTCCACCTAAAATGGAAGGTTCAGTCAAAACCATTCCCTTACGAGGGCGCGCATGAATCAGTCCCATCATTTTCAAACGGCTCAAAGCTTCTCTGACAACACTTCTTGCAACTCCTAATTCTGCGGCCAGATTATTCTCATTAGGAATAGAATCTCCACATCTCAAATCATTCTTTTTAAAGTAGGTAAGTAAGCTGTCTTCTACCTGATCGATCAATGTTGTTTGATTAATTTCTATCTTCATATTATTAGATTTTACTATTTGTAGTATTTGTCTGACAAATACTACAAATGCAATATTAAAAGATTTTTTTTAGAATGCAAGGGCATTATAATAAGAAAATGCACATTTATGTTGAGAAACATACTTTTAGTACATATTGAGCTCTCATTTAGAACAATAGCAAGAGCAGAGATACTCATTTTAAACATAGTAGCGATATCTACTTATTATAGTGAAGGTATAAATTCATAAGATAGGATACCCCAAAAAATAAGCAATTAAAGATACAGACAAAATCACATATAAAAATCTAGGTTATGTCTATTGTATCTTTTATCTTTGCAACAATCAAAAAAAGCGATTATATGAGTCCTGATTCAGAATATACAGAAACACATGAGAATAAAATCTATGCCACTCTTGACAAACTGGGAATAGCGTATCAAAGTCTACACCACCCGGCCATAATGACTATGGAGGAAGGAGCAGAAATAGCCCAAAAGCTAGGTTGTACTTCATGCAAAAGTCTGTTTCTGGCTAATAAACAGCAAGAATACTTCATGCTCTTATTGCCCGCAAATAAAAAATTGAAAACAAAAGAACTTGCCGGGCAGATAGGTAGTTCCCATCTCTCTTTCGCTTCCGAAAAGGCAATGGAAAATCTCTTGTGTACTTTTCCGGGGGCTGTCAGTATTCTAGGTCTTATCTACGATAAAGAGAACAAAGTACAGCTCCTGATTGATAAAGAAATTCTTGAATCAACATATATAGGATGTCATCCATGCGTAAACACATGCAGTCTAAAAATCAGGTTGGAGGACATTCTTAAAATACTATTGCCCGAAATCAGTCATCAGAATTTTAATATTGTGGAGTTATAATCCGAAATTACAAAGTTGAATTGAAGAATTTCACAGTTTTCATAATTCTCTATCTTATGAGCTCCGGATCATCAACAAGTATATAGCCGAGATTCATTCAGTTCTGGAGATAGTTGCTGTTATGCAATTACAGAGGATGTAAACATAGTTCTTCTGCTTGCTGACTAATATTTATTTAGTCTACTTTTTTGAACTATGAGTCACCGATATGCTTTTCTCATCCTATCCATCAACTTATTCAGTCGGGAGATAAAATCGGTAATCTCTTGCGATGGTTGAAGAATGCTAAACGCATCTACCGTAGCGGTGATGTCTTCATATTGCTCATCCATATTCATGCGGATAACAGCGCAATCATTCTCTGGCAGATAACTTACTATATATGCCATCTTTGTGATGTTGGCATTATAACTGATTACTACACTTTCAGCTATGTGCAGGGTTTTAGCAGAGGGGATTAAATCTGCTACTTGTTGTGCAAAACAGATATATTCAGCGTTGCTTAGCTTATCAAGAGCTAAATGGTGGATTTTGTTTTTTACCATCGCTTTTTGAATTTGAGATGTTTGCAGAATATTGTTCTTTGTAGTAAAACCACCTTGTTGGTGTTACAAGGTGGTTTTGTTTTAAGTTATAGGACTATTTCACATTGATTCCGGTTAAAATAACACGCCCATCAGTTTGGACACCACCATATAGAGACTCTATTGTCAATGTGGTTGCGGCGGTTACGTTTTGCAGGGCAACGGTGAAGAAATCAGAATCAGTAAAAGTCATTTTGTCATAAGGAGAAGCTCCTGTAGCTCCAGTATTTCCTTGCAAATCAAAAGTCTTGCTTGCTCCACTATCAATGGCTCCTGCATTATTGACGGTAATCTTCACAGAACAGTTCTTTCTAGTCCATCCAACGGCATAGAATGACAGAGTAACATTGCCGGTCGCCGGGAGTACATCTGTTGTATAAGTACCGGCAGTTGCCACTAAGCCCAATTTAATTCCCGGATAATTGACACCATCCACTGTTATTTTTGCTCTATAACTGTTATTGGTCTTATCGTCAGCCGTAGGCAGACTCACATTACTTGTATAAGGAGAGGCTACTGTTCCTTCTTTATCGCCTGCCCAGCCATCATCGCAAGTAATGGTAAAGGTACTTCCATTCTCTTTGCTGTAATGTCCTTTGATATTCGTATTATAGTTTGCTTTTAGAGGAACATTCGATACTTCGATCTTATCCGTTTCACCTGTTATCTGGAAAGAAACCGTAGGCTGATTGGCATCAACGGTGGAAGCCAATACGAAGATATCGCTCGCATTGAGCTTGCTGCCTGCGGAAGCGGCTGTACCGATGGCTGCAAAACTGATTGATTCAGTGCGGTCGCCTTCGGTGGTGGTAGTACCTGTCGATACATTGAACACAGTGTTTTGCTTGAATGCCATTGTTAGCGTTCCGGCTTTCAGAGTACCAGTTTCAAGCAGGGTAATTTTGGCTACGGAACGGGTAAGTGTAGCAGTCAATGTGCCGTTTGTTCCTTTGACGATATCAAGTTTTCCTTGCCATGCTTCTACAGGGGCTTTGCCCGATTGTAGAGTTACGGCTTTTAGGGAGGTGAGGTTGTAGACGGCTGACCCTTCCTTGTCTGCCCACAAGAGGCAGTGGTATTCCTTATTCTTATCAAGCGTCATTGTGAACGAACCGTCGGTGCTGGTGCTGGCGTTTTTATCACCGAAGACATTGGCAGGTGTGATGTAGGTTGCATCGGAATAAACTTCGATGGCAAAACGATCTACGCCTGTCGCGGCGGCACGGGTGTTCAGCCCTTGGTCGGGTGTTACTTGCAAGGTTACTTGCTGCGCTGTGCCGTCTGTTTCGGGCACAAGGTCGTTGTTGTTACACGATGTGAATGCTGCTGCGAGCATGATGCAGAATATATAGATATATTGCTTCATATTGTTCTAAAATATTTTTAAACGGCTTAGCCGCTATTAAATTATCAAATGATTAATAAGCAAAAATGGCGCGAACATTAAAAGATTTGTCGTTCTTTTTTTCAGTATCAAAGTCGTTGCTGCTGAAGTTTAGATACCACGCATCCCATTCATTAGTTCCTGTGGATGTCCAATACTCATTAGGCGAAATACCTGTGGTCAGTTTGGCATTAAATTCTTCTTTATTAGCACTCCATGCTGTATAAAGTGCACTCAACTCGTCCTTGGCAGGTAGATACCATCCTTCTCCTTTATTCACACACCATGCTATGGCAGGGTATTTCTCATCAGAGTAAGAAGAATCTCCCTTTATTGTTGCTGTGTTTGCTGCTCCATCAGTAGCGGAACGAACATTGAGAGCGCCAAAGACTGTACGCCACAACAAAGATGCTTCGTCCATCGAAACAATTTTGCCTTTAGCCGCATCATCCGGGTTTACCCAAAACACTACGCCTGTAGCTGTTTCCTTCGTTGCTCCGGCAGGATAGTAATCGCCTA